>Ga0070667_100001780_pt1 | contig 19195 bp, 17 predicted proteins | sample KBSS33metaG_FD_64659 | JGI IMG/M metagenome (GOLD analysis project Ga0070667, IMG submission 64659) | Switchgrass rhizosphere microbial communities from Kellogg Biological Station, Michigan, USA - KBS S3-3 metaG | ecosystem: Host-associated > Plants > Roots > Rhizosphere > Soil ... | reverse complement strand
TAGTTGAACTGGTCGATCTTGGCGACCACCGCCGCCATCGTGATCCCGAAACCGGCGAAGCCGAGCGCGGTGACGAAGGCGAAGATCGGGACCAGCAGCATCCCCGGCACCGGGTCGAGGCCCCAGAAGAAGGTGACGATCAGCGGCACGCAGCCGTAGACGGCGGAGCGGGTCGCGATCCACAGCATCTCCGCCGTGACCAGCTCGTCTACGTCGACCGGTGCCGCCAGGATCGCTTCGTAGGTGTTCTGGAAGCGGTGCTTGACGAAGGTGCCGAACATCGCCGGCAGGGCGCTGGAAAAAATCACCGCGGTGGCAACCATGCCGGTGCCGACGAACTGGATGTAGGGGACGCCTTCGACTTCGTCGACTAGCGTCGCCCCGAGCCCGAGCCCGAAGGCGAGCAGGTAGACGAGCGGTTCGAGCACGCTGGAGAAGGTCGTGCCGCGCCAGTAGGTGCGGAAGTTGGCGACCTCGCGGCTCATCACCCCGGCGATCGCCGCCGGTTCGAGCCGCCGCATCGTGCGCGGCACAGGGGCCGCCGTGGGCTCGGGCCCGGGAGCGGACTCCGTCGCCGAGCTCACTCCGCCTCCTCACCGGTCAGCAGTACGAAGACGTCCTCGAGCGTCGCCGCTCGCACCACCGCCTCCTCCGGCACCGCGCCGTTCTCGGCCCGCTCGGAGCCGACGATTGCGATCGCCGGACCGGCCGGCCGCACCCGCAGCCCCGCGGCCTCCGCCTCGGCGCGCAGCTCGGCGAGCCGCTGCGGCGGCGCGTAGACCTCGGCGGTATGGGTGCCGGCGTGCTGGGCGATCAACTCAGTTGGGCGGCCGCGGCTGATCACCTTGCCCTGGTGCATCACCGCCACCTCGTCGGCCAGCCGTTCGGCCTCCTCGATGTAGTGGGTCGACATCAGGATCGTCGTGCCGCGGGCTTTCAGCGCCCCGATCAGCGTCCACAGCTCGGTGCGGATCTGCGGGTCGAGCCCGACCGTCGGCTCGTCGAGCAGGACCAGCCGCGGCTCGTGGACGAGGCCGCGGGCGAGCAGCAGCCGCCGCCGCATCCCTCCCGAGAGCTTCTCGACCGCGTCGCGGCGGCGGTCGCGCAGGCGCGCCAGGTCGAGGGCTTTGTCGACTGCGGCGCCGACGTCTTTGACCCGATAGAGCCGGGCGTAGACTGCGAGGTTGTCTTCGACGGTGACGTCGATGTCGAGGTTGTCGAGCTGCGGAACGACGCCCATCAGCGCCCGCGCTTCCTTCGACTGGCGCGGCAGCTCGTGGCCGAGCACCCGCAGCTGGCCGGCGTCGGCGATCGCCTGGCCGGTCAGCAGCCGCATCGTCGTCGACTTGCCGGCCCCGTTGGGGCCGAGCAGGCCGAGGCAGATCCCTTCCGGCACATCGAGGTCGAGGCCGTCGACGGCGCGAATCGGGCCGAAGGTCTTGACGACTCCGCTGAGTTCGATCGCTCCCATTCGGATGACGCTAGCGATTCGGCGCGGGCGGCGAATCAGCCCGCGGCAAGCCGCTCGGCGAGCCAGAGGTCGCTGAGCCAGTCGCCGGGCTTGCCGCGGCGGCGGCTGACGACGATCCCCTGCGGATCGCTGCGCACCGCGACCAGCTTCGAACTCGCCTCGAAGCCGTGGAGGCCCGGCTCGGCGACGGTCACCTCGCTGGCGCCGGGGTTCTCGTGGTTGCCGAGTCGCACCGTGACGGCGCGGCCCCAGCGCTCGCCGGCGAACACGGTCGGGCCGCGCAGCCGGTAGTCGGCGCCCGGCAGCGTCGGCCCGCGCAGCTCGAAGCGGCCCTGCGGCCGCTCGGTCAGCCGCAGCCCGAGCGGCTCCATCATCACGTCGGCGCGGTCGTAGGCGCTGTCGATCTCACCGCCGGGGGCGATCGCTTTGATCCCGCCGTAGATCGCCGCGGCGAGGATCAGCGGCCCGCCGATCAGCAGCGGCACGAAGCTTTCGAGCAGGTAGATCGCCGGCACGGTGAGCAGGATCAGGGCGCAGACGAGTGCCCCGAGCCGCAGGCTGCGTCGACTGACGTTCCAGCCCTCCTCGCGAGCCCGCAGCGCCTGGGGGCCGATCGGCGCGGTCGCCATCGCCGCCCACAGGTCGGTCTCTGAGAGCACCGTCGGGTTCTCGATCTGGCGGCCGCCTTCGGCGGCGGCGCGGTCGGCGGCGGCGGCTTCGCCGCGGGCGACGCGCTCGAGGTCGGCGCGCTGCAGCGCGATCAGCCCGATCACGAAGACGGCGATCACGCCGAAGATCAGGGCCAGCGTCGGCTTCGGGTTCGGGTCACCCTCGTCGGCGGTAAGCGCGAGCACGGCGGCGAGCACCGCGACGACGACGACACCGACGATCCCGAACACCGCCGAACGGCGGAATCCCCCAGACACCCGCCCAATCTAACCTCCGCGGCGGCCCCGTGGGAGGATGCCGCCGTGCTGGACGAGCGCTGGATCAAATCGCTGCACGTCGAGTCGCTGCGACGGGCCGAACTGCACCGCGAGCGCGAGCCGCACGTCCTCTTCCAGGCATCGACGGTCGGCGCCCTGCTCGACGGCGCCTTCGACGGCGACCTGCCCTTCGCCGAGCTGGCCGAGCACGGCGACCTCGGCCTCGGCACGCTGAACGCGCTCGACGGCGAGATGGTCGCCCTCGACGGGCGCTTCTACCGGGCCGACGTCGAGGGCCGGATCAACGAGGTCGACCCTGAGGAGAGCACCCCGTTCGCGGTCGTCACCAAGTTCGAGCCGACCATCGACGCGGTCCTCGCCGACGGCCTCGGCCACGACGCCCTGCTTGCTGCGCTCGACGCACTGCTGCCGCCTGCGGCATCCTCCTGCGCGGTCCGACTCGACGGCCACTTCGAGCTGGTCCGCGCCCGCTCGGTCCCGCGCCAGGAGCCGCCCTACCGGCCGCTCGCCGAGGTCGTCGCCGACCAGCACGTGTTCGAGCTCACCGACCTCGAGGGGACGATGCTCGGCTTCCGTTTCCCGGCCTACGTCGAGGGGATCGAGGTGGCCGGGTATCACCTCCACTTCCTCAGCGCCGACCGCAGCCGCGGCGGCCACGTGCTCGACTCACGCTCGAGCGGGCTGCGGGCGCGGCTCGACCCCTCGAACGACCTCCACGTCGAGCTGCCGCCCGCCGTCGACCTCGCCGATCCCGACATTGCGGCGGCGACCCACGCGGCGATCGAAGCCGCAGAGCACGGCAGCTGAAACCTTCGTCCACGGCTCCGCGGTCAGGCATACGATGCAGCGGCTCGGCGCCAATCCGACCTACTGGGGGATCGAAATGAGGAAGCGCAACTGGAAGCGGGGCTTGGTCGGGGCGACCTTGGCGACCTCGTTGCTCGCGCTGGCGGGTCCGTTCACCGCCGGCGCGGCGGCGGCGACCTGCACGCCGAAGACCAACATCGAGGCGATCATCGACGACTCCTTCTCGATGGGAGTGACTGACTCGAACAAGCTGCGTGTGCAGGGCCTCAACCTGCTAATCGACACCCTGCCGGCGAAGACCACCCTGGGCGCAATCGCGTTCGGCTCCGGCTCGACCTTCACCGGAACGCCCGCCGCCACTCAGGTCTTCCCACCCGAGCCGGTGGGCCCCAACGCTGCGGCGATGAAAGCGGCGCTGGGCGCGGCGATCAACGCCGACGACGGCGCCACCGACTACAACGGCGCCTTCGCCCTCTCCGACACCGAAAACCCGAACGCCCAGGCGCGCATCTTCCTCACCGACGGCGCCCACAACGTCGACGAATACAAAAACGGCCACCTCACCCACAACGTGCCGACCTACGTGATCGGCTTCGGCGAAGGGCTGACCGGGGTCGAAGACCAGGCCCGGCTGGAACGAATCGCCGCCGAAACCGCCGGCAAGTACTACCCGCTCACCGACAGCAGCCAGCTGCAGGCGGTGATGAACTCGATCGGCGCCGAACTGACCTGCCAGACGCCGCCGCGGACCTTCACCGACAAACTCGCCCAGGGCAAAGCGGCGACCCACACGGTCTCGATCGGCGCTGCGACCAAATCGGTGCAGATTGCGCTCACCTGGGCGAGTCCGCTCGATCGCTTCAAGCTGAACGGGCTGCGGCTGGTCCTGCACGGCAAACCGATCGCGGTTGCCGGGCGCGCTGGCAAAGTGCGGAAACCGCGCAAATTGAACGTCGAGCGGCACGGCAGCACGACCTTCTCGGTGATCGAAGTGTCGGGCCTCAGCAAAGGCAACCTGCGGTTCTCGGTGACGGCGGCGAAAGTCGGTTCGGGCGAACCGCAGGTGACGCTGACCACCCAGGTGAGTCAGAAGAAGAAAGGCAAATAACCGGCAGCGGCGATAGGGGTCGATGCGTCTCGTCCTCGCATCGACCCTCGCTGCTCTCGTCTGCCTCGCTGCCTTGGCACCGCGGCCGCTTCCACCTCGAATGGGAAGAGCGCAGCGGCGGCCGGGTCGGCCGGATCGGCCTCACCATCAGGTTCGGGGCCCGCAACGTCGCCGACATCACCGTGATCGTCCCGGAGTCGCAGGAAGGCGAACCGGGCGAAGCCAAAGAGAGCTGCGACGGCGGCTCCGAACTCAACTTCCGCCGCGGCTACCACGGGCCGCGGTTCTAGCCCGCTGCGGCTAGCAGCGGCGGTAGACGCGCCAGGACTCGTTGCGCGCGACTTCCTTGAAGCCGGGCGGGGCTTCGATGTCGAAGTCGGTCGGGTCGTTGGGGTCGAGGATGAAGTTGTGGATCACGAATGAGCTGGCCGGTTCGACGAAGTAGCCGCGCTTCGGCACTCCTTCCTCGCTGGCGCTGACGATCTCGGTCGGCTTGACGTCGAGGCCGAAGGCGAGGCGCGGCACCGCGCGGTGGTTGGGGACGGCGATCGGCCCGCAGAGCGGCTCGAAGGCGCCGGCGTCGACCAGGTCGGTCAGGTCAGCCTCGATCTGCGCCTGGTTGGTGAGGTCGGTGTCGACCTTCGAGTCGAGGTCCCACTGGTTCGGCAGCCAGATCACGAACATCGCCACGACCAGGCCGGCGAACAGCTGCCAGCGGCGGCGCCAGGGGTGGCCGGGCTCGAGCAGCCGCCAGCCGAGCAGCGCGACGGCGACGAAGATCGCCAGCACGGCGCTGGCCAGCATCGTGTAGCGGGCGATGATCGCCAGGCCGGCGCAGGCGAGCAGGGCGAAGCCGAGCAGCGCCAGGACCACCGCGGCGATCCCCAGCGCCGAGCGGCGGCGGAGGAAGGCGAAGCCGAGGACGACGCCGCCGAGCGCGCCGACCATCCCCGGCCACTGCATCACTTCGCCGAGCGCGCGGGGCCCGTAGAGGATGAGGTCGACCGGTCCGGTCTTCCGTTTCAGCGTTTCGACCGTTTCCTGGGTGCCGGTCAGCGAGTACATCGGGTCGCCGGTTGTGATCGCGTCGAAGAGGACCCAGAGGATCGGCCCGAGCAGTGCGAGTACCGCCAGCCAGGCGAGCTCCGCGTTCGACCGCTCCCCCCGCCACCCGACCTCCCATCCCCCGACCCCGCCGATGGGCCGATATCGGGAACCATCGGCACGATTTCGGCCCGTCGACCCCGCGCTCTGCCGGCGCAGGTCGAACGCCAGCCACAGCCAGTAGACGATCGCGAAGCCCCAGGCCTCGGGTCGGAGCAGGCCGGCCGGGACGAGCAGAGCCAGGACCGGCCAGCCGGCGCGCGGGCGCTTCGCCTCGACCAGCAGGGCGCCGAGGCAGAGCGCGATGTAGGGGAGGTCGATGTAGGCGCGCAGCCCGTTGGAGAGGAACGGGGCGCGGGTGAGGACGAAGAGCGCCGCGAGGGCGCCGATCGGGCGGTCGAACCAGGTCGCGCCGAGCCGGTAGACGAAGAAGGCGATCAGCCCCAGCGCCAGGTAGGCGATGATCATCGTCACCGTGATCGGCGCTTCGCCGAAGGGCGAGGTGACGAGCCCGATCAGGTCGGTCAGCGGGTGGGGGGTGGGGGGTAGGGCGGCGCCGTAGTCGGGGCTTTCGCCGTGCGCCAGTTCGCGCCCCCAGACCAGCGCGTAGATGGTGTCGTAGTTGGGGAAGCCGAGCGGGAAGATCAGCAGCAGCGCGGCGCTCACCCCCGCCACCCAGGCGGCGGGCGTCAACCATCTGCGGACCGCCGGCGGCATCGGCGGCACGGTATCGGGCCGTGGATACACTGGCTCTCAGACCCGATGGCCGAGTCAACCTCCCTCTACCGCCGCCACCGACCGGGCTCCTTCGACGAGGTCGTGGGCCAGCAGCACGTGGTCCGCACCCTGCGCAACGCGGTCGAGGGGGACAAGGTCCACCACGCCTACCTGTTCGTCGGCTCGCGCGGCACCGGAAAGACCTCGATGGCGAAGATCCTCGCCCGCTCGCTCAACTGCGAGCGCGGCGGCCCGACCGTGACCCCATGCGGCGAATGCGAGTCCTGCGTGACGATCGCCGCCGGTACCTCGATCGACGTGATCGAGATGGACGCCGCCTCGAACCGCTCGGTCGACGACGTCCGCGACCTGCGCGAGCGGGTCGCCTACGCCCCGGCCGGCGGCCACTGGAAGGTCTACATCCTCGACGAGGCGCACATGCTGACCAAAGAGGCCTGGAACGCCTTCCTGAAGACGCTCGAGGAGCCTCCGCCGCGCACCGTTTTCGTGCTCGCCACCACCGAGGCCCACAAGGTGATGCCGACGATCGCCGACCGTTGCCAGCGCTTCGACTTCCAGCGGCCATCGCTCGAGCAGATCTCCGAGGTGCTGCAGCGGGTCGCCGCGGCCGAGTCGATCGTGGTCGACGACGGGGCGGTGGCGATGATCGCCCGTTCGGCTTCCGGCAGTTTTCGTGACGCTCTCGGCACGCTCGACCAGCTGGTCGCCTTCGGTGGCAGCCCGGTCGAGCTCGACTCGGTGCTCGAGATGCTCGGCGCCGCAGACGCCGAGCTGCTGTTCGAAGCGGTCGACGCGGTTGCCGCCGAGGACCCGCGAGCGGTCCTGCTCGGGGTCGAGCGGATGGCGCGCTCGGGGCGCGACCCGTCGCAGTTCGCGCGCGACCTGCTGGCCCACCTGCGGCACCTGCTGATCACCCAGACGACCGGCGAGGTGCCGACCTCGTTCGTGGTGACGGCCACTGATACCGAGCGGTTGCGGGCTCAGGCCGGGGCGATTGGGGCGGGGGCGCTGGTGCGGGCGATCGATGAGCTGGCGGACGCGTTGACGGCGATCAGGGAGGGGGATGAGGCGCGATTGGCGGTGGAGATCGCGTTGCTGAAGGCGGCCAGACCTGATCTGGATCCGTCGGCGGAGGGACTGCTTAGGCGGGTCGAGCGGTTGGAGAAGGGACTTCCGGCTAGGGACGAAGGTCAGCGGGATGCGGGTCCTGTCGCGCCAGGGGACCCACCACCCCTTCCGGTAGCTAAAGCTTCCTCAGGGGTGGTCCCCCCTAGCGCGCCACCCGCATCATCTGCGCCTCCGGCGGACGAGCCAGAGTACGAACGTCCCCCGTTGGACGATGAACCGGCGCCCGCTGAAGAAGACGAGGCCGAGCCTCAACCGCCGGCGGCGAGCGTCGCCGTCGCCGACCTGGATCTCGCGGAGCTGACTCGGGTCTGGCCGTCGGTTTTGGATGAGCTGGCGAAGACCGCTCCCGCTCTTGCGGCGACCTTCGAGGGCGCGCGGCCGGTGGGGATGGGGGAGGGCGGGCCCGAGATCGGGTTCCCGGCCGACGCTTCTTTCAACAAACGCAAGGCCGAGTCGCCGGAGCGCAAAGAGGCGGTGGTGGCCGCGTTCGCGGCGGTGGTCGGAGAGGAGCTCCGACCCAGCTACGTGACCCTCGAGGAGGGCGAGGAGGCGCCGCCGCCGGATGTGCCGGCGCCGGGGTCCGAGGAGCTCGACGAGGAGGCAATCTTGGAGAAGGTCAAGAGCGAGTTCGGCGCAGAGGAGGTCGGTTAGGTGGCTCGAGGTGGTGGACCCGGGGGGTTCGATGTGAACGCCCTGATGAAACAGGCGCAGCAGATGCAGTCGCAGATGCTCGAAGCGCAGGAGAAACTGAAAGACGAAACCGTCGAGGCGAGCGCCGGCGGCGGCATGGTCAAGGTGACGATGGGCGGCGACCTGACGCTGCGCGAGATCGTCATCGACCCTGAGGCGATCGACCCCGAGGACGCCGAGCTGCTGCAGGAGATGGTCCAGGCGGCGGTCAACGAGGGGCTGCGCGCCGCGCAGGACCTGGCCGGCGAGAAAATGGGCGGGATCACCGGCGGTATGGGCGGCGGTCTCGGCGGGATGCTCGGCGGTTGAACCGATCCCACCCTCCGCTCCGAGGTCTCCCTAGATGAGCACCGAAGGGCCGGCGCCGCTGGCTCGCCTCGTCGCCGAGCTCTCGCGGCTGCCGGGGATCGGCCGGCGGACCGCGCAGCGGCTCGCCTTCCACCTGCTGCGCGCGCCCGACGAGGAGGCGCTTGCGCTCGGCGAGGCGATCCGCGAAGTGAAGGAGAAGGTCGGTCTCTGCGAGGAATGCTTCAACCTCGCCGAGGGGCCGCTTTGCCGGATCTGCGCCGACCACGACCGCGACCGGGCGATGATCTGCGTGGTCGAGGAGCCGGCCGACGTGATCCCGATCGAGCGTACCCACGAATACCGCGGCCTCTACCACGTGCTCGGCGGCGCTCTCTCGCCGATCGACGGGATCGACGCCGAGGACCTGAAGATCGCCGAGCTGATCGCCCGGGTCGGCCGCGGCGGCGTTAGCGAGGTCGTCCTCGCCACCAACCCGACCACGACCGGAGAGGCGACCGCGCTCGACATTGCCGAGCGCCTGCGCGACTCCGGCGTCGCCGTCACCCGGCTCGCCAGCGGCCTGCCGGTCGGCGCCGACCTCGAGCACGCCGACGAGGTGACGCTCGGCAAGGCGCTCGCCGGCCGCCGCAGCGTCAACTAAGCCCCGCGGCCGCAACCTCTAATTAGTCAGCGAACATTTGTCCTGGACGAGTGTCGTGCCGCAAATTGCGGATTTCTGCAAACCCTGACGTCCGGTCTGTCGTTCAAGGTCCGCGCGTGGAGGTCGACTCGGCAACGGAAATGGGCGATATCGAGGTCGGCTCGCCGGCTGGTCGTCTCGCCCGCGAGGTCTCGGCCAAGCACGTCGCGCTGCTGACCGCGCTGCGCCAGGAGCTCGGCGGGATCGGCAACGAGCAGTTCGCCGACGCCGCGACCCGGCTCGCGGCCGAGTTCGGCTCGGTCACGGCGACCGCGGTCGACGCCGCCTACACCGGCGTGCCGGCCGAGCCGGTCCCCTGGTCGCCGCCCGAAGAGCTGCCGAGCCTTTATCGCCCAGGCCACATGCGGCGCCGCCTCGAACAGCTGATCGAGACCAATCGCCGCTACGACCACCCGTTCGTGGTCGCGGTCTTCGACGCTTCCGGACCCGGCGCCCGCGAGGCAGACGGCAGTCGCGAGACGGTGCTGGCGATCCTCGGCGCCGCGCTGCGCGACAGCATCCGGATCATCGACGAAGCATTCCGACTCGAGGAGGACGCGATCTGTGTCCTGGCGCCGAACCTGGGCACGGTCGAAGGGGTGCAGATGGCCGAACGGCTGCTCGGCCTGCTCGACGAGCTCGAGCGGGCGGGCGGGCTGCGGATCGACGTCGCCGCCGGCGTGGTCGCCTGTCCGGAGCACGGCGACGACGCCGACGCGCTCCTGCACAAGGCCGACGGGGCGCTGTGGCGGGCCCGCGCGGTCGGGCAGCCGATCGGAGTCGGCGCCCTGCAGGGCCGCCTCGCATAGGCGCTGCAGGTTCGCTGGCAGTTTTCAGCCATCCGTCCATAACTTGCGTAAACCTGGTGCAGCGCTGCCAAGATTTCGGCATGCCCGGGATCCGGACCAATGCCGCCGCCGAAGTTCTCGGCGTCAGCCCCAACACGCTGCGCAGCTGGGAGCGCCGTTACGGCTTCCCCACCCCGCACCGGACCGCGGGCAACCACCGCAATTACGAGCTGGTCGAGCTGCAGACGCTGCGCGACGCACTCGCCGAGACCGGCAACATCTCCTCGGCGATCGAGCTGGCGCGCCAGCGCCAGGCGGCACCGGCCTCCGACGGCACCCTGCAGAGCGCCTTCGAGAGCTTCGACGAGGCGGCCGCCGACCGCGCGATCGAGGAAAGCATGGCGCTGCGACCGCTCGAGCGAACCGTCGAGGAGATGTTGCTGCCGGCGATCGACTCGCTCGCCGCCGACCCCGGCAAAGACGCCGAGCTCGAATTCGCCGCCCGCTGGGCGACCGGCTGGCTGCACGGCGCCCGCCGTCTCGCCGCCTCCGCCTCGCGGCCGGCCGGCATCCTGCTGCTCGACTCGAGCCAGGGCCAGGACGCCGAGGCGGTCCACACCCAGGCGCTCGACCTCAGCCTGCGCCGCGCCGGCTTCCGCGTCCTCGTCCTCTCCAACGAGCTCGGCGACGAGCGGCTCGAGCGGGCACTCGGGGCACTCGACCCGACGGCGATCATCCTCTGTGGCCCCGGCGCCGAGACCCAGGACGCGGTGCGGCTGGTCCGCAAGATCCGCGAGCTCGGCTTCGCCGCGCCGCTCTACGGCTTCCGCGCCGACGGTCTGATCGGCGCCGCGGTCCCCTCGGCTGGTGAGCGGCCGAGCGAAGTGACGGGCCTGCTCAACGCGGACCTGCGCCGCCGCGCCGCCGCGGCCTACGCCTAGCGCTTCACGCGCCGGAACGACACAGGGCCCCCGCAGGGGCCCTATGCGTCGAACGTGGGGAACTAGACGCCGGCTGGCGTCGAGTGCACCGCCTAGAGAGAAGAGACTGCTTTTTTGGCGGCGGTGAGGACAACTTTCGGGAGCGGCGCGAAGTCGAGCGCGGCCCCGTAGGCCTGACCCTTGGTGATGGCGTAGTTGATGAACTGCTGCAGGAACGCCTTCTGCGGCGCGTTGTGCGGCACGATCGCGTACGTGAACGTCGAGATCGGGTAGGCATCCGCGGCGCTTGCCGGCGGGTTGGTGATGTTGATGTCGCCGCTCGCCGGGACCGATTTCACGGTCGAGGCGGCTTCTTCGATGTTTTTCAGGTTCGGCACCTCGAAGTTGCCGGCCTTGTTTTCGACCGCGGCGGCGCCGAGGCCGGCGGCGATCAGGTAGGACGCGGAGATGTAGCCGATCGCGCCCGGGGTTTTGACCACCGTGGCGGTAATGCCGGCGTTGCCTTTGGCGCCGACGCCGGCTTTGAAGCCGACCGTGGTGGCGTAACCGACTTCGCTTTTCCAGGCCGGGCTGATCTTCGACAGGTAGTTGGTGAACGTGTAGGTGTCACCGGAGCCGTCGCTGCGGAAGACCGGGGTGATGGTCAGGCCCGGCAGTTTGGCTTTCGGGTTGGCGGCCTTGATCTTCGGGTCGTTCCACTTCGTGATCTTGCCGAAGTAGATGCCGGCCAGGATCTTGCCGGTCAGGTTGAGTTTCTTGACGCCCGGGATGTTGAAGCCGACGCCGGTAGCCGAGAGGGCCCACGGGATCTGCACACAGCTATTGCAGGCGGCAGCCTGTTCCGGGGTCAGCGGTGCGTCGGAGGCGCCGAAGTCAACGGTGCGGGCGGTGATCTGAGAGATGCCCGTGCCGGAGCCGACCGCGGCGTATTTGACCGGGATGCCTTCTTTGATTTCGAATCCGTTGATCCAGTTGGCCATCAGCGGTGCGACCAGGGTGGAGCCAGCACCGTTCAGGCCGGCGGCAGCTGCGCCGGCCGTGCCGACAGACGCCGTACCAACGACCGTCGCGGCTAGCGCAATGACAACGCCTAGCAACCTGTTGCGAATCAAGAGAGTGAGTCCTTTCGGTGAGAATTGAGACCGGCAGACTCTCTCGGTCAACATTTGACGCTGTGTGAAACTCGTGAAAAGTATGCGTAACAGTTTTGTGACAGAGATGTAGCGGACCGACCCCGGTCCGATCCAGAGTTCTCACAGTTGTGTCAATTCTGTGAAAAACGGGCCTGGCCAGCGAGCAATCCGCCGCGCCTCAATTACCCTGCGGCGCATGAGCTCCGCAGCCACTCCAGCGGGATCCCGCGCCGCAGTCCGCCGTCGCGACTGGCGCAAGCGGGGCGATCGCTTCGGTGACGCTGCGCTGTACATCATCTGCGCCGGCGCGGCGGTGCTCGGCGCGCTCGTCCTGATCCTCATCGCCTACGAAATCGTCAACGAAGCGCGGCCGGCGATCGACAAATTCGGGCTCGGATTCATCACCAGCACCGAATGGAAACCGACCGAACAGTTCAACATCTTCGGCGCCGGCTCGCTGCTCTTCGGCACGCTTCTCAGCTCCTTCTTCGCACTGCTGCTCGGCGCTCCGATCGCGATCTCGATCGGCCTCTTCCTCAGCCAGCTGGCGCCGAAAGCGGTGCGCGGGGTCGTCGCGCCGCTGGTCGAACTTCTCGCCGCCGTCCCCAGCGTGATCCTCGGCTTCTGGGGGATCCTGATCTTGGCGCCGTTCGTCAAATCGACGATCGAGCCGGCGCTGCACGACACGCTTGGCTTCATCCCCCTGTTCGGCGAACCCCAGACCACCGGCTCGAGCGTCTTCACTGCGAGCCTGATCCTGACGATCATGATCATCCCGATCATCTCCGCGGTCTCGCGCGACCTCTTCATGTCGGTGCCGCGCGAGCTGCAGGACGGCGCCAGTGCCCTCGGCGCGACCCGCTGGGAGGTGATCCGCGGGGTGGTCCTGCCGAGCACCGCCTCGGGGGTGATCGCCGCCTCGTTGCTCGGCCTCGGCCGCGCCCTCGGCGAGGCGATCGCGGTCGCCCAGGTGATCGGCGCCGGGTCGGAAATCAGCTTCGACCTGTTCAAGACCGGCGACACGCTGGCGGCGCGGATTGCCAACCAGTTTCCCGGGGCGCTGACCGAACTGCACATCGCGTCGCTTTACTACTGCGCCGCGCTGCTCCTGGTGATCGGCGTTGCAGCCAACCTGATCGCCTCCTGGATCGGGCGCCGCTTCAGCTACGCCGGAGGCGAGCTGCGATGAGTGGCTCGAGCGATCCCGCCGGTTTCGGCGGCAAGCCGCAGGCCTACGACCCTGCCGCGCCGCTGACCCCGACCGGGAACCTGCGGCGGCGGCAGATCTTCAGCAAGGTCACCGAGTACATGGCGACCATCGCAGCGCTCGGCGCGATCGCCGTCCTCGTGATCGTCGTCTTCGCAGTCGTCCGCCACGGCGCCGATGCGATCAGCTGGGACTTCATCATCAAGGGAGCCCCCGAGGGGGTCGCGCCGGCGCTGGTCGGCAGCGCGATTATCGTCGCGATCGCGACCCTGATTGCGACCCCGCTGGGGGTCCTGATTGCTCTCTACCTCAACCAGTACGCGGGCCGCCGCGCCGCCGGCTTCGTCTCCTTGACGATGGATGTCATGAACGGCTTGCCAGCAATCATCATCGGCATCTTCATTTTCACCTTCATGGTTAAAAAGCAAGGCACGCTCGCCATCGGTCAGGCTGGCTGGATCGGGGGGGTCGCGCTCTCGATCATCATGGTGCCGTTGATCGCCCGCGGCACCCAAGGGGTGCTGCGTCTGATCCCGAAGAGCCAGAGCGAAGCGGCCGATGCACTCGGCGTCGCCCGCTGGCGGACGGTGTTGTCGGTGATCCTGCCGAGCGCTTTGGGCGGGATCCTGACTGTGACGATCCTCTCGATCGCCCGCGCTGCCGGCGAGACCGCGCCACTGCTCCTCCTCACCTCGAACGGCGACATCAGCCGCGTCGTACTCAACCCCCTCGAAGCGCTGGCCAGCGGCCCGGTCCGGATCTACACCCTCTCCGAAGAAGCGAACCCTGAAGGCTTCACCGAAGCCTGGGGGCTGTCGCTGCTGTTCATCTCATTCATACTCTTCGCCAGCATGGGCGCTCGGGCGCTGCTGGCCCGCAGCAAAAGGAAGACCTCCTCGTGAACCTGCCTCCGTCCCGCGTCCGCATCCGTACCGATCAGCCGGCCGCGCCGCCGAGCACCAACGGCGCCGGCAGCGTCGCCTTACCCGACGCCGTCACGACCAGCGCCGACGCCCAATGGGGTGGCGCCCCGGAGGTCGTCTTCGACTCGCGCGACGTCTCGGTCTTCTACGGCGCCAAGCAGGCGCTGGCCGGGGTCAACCTGGGGATCCGTCGCGGCCAGATCACGGCGCTGATCGGTCCCTCGGGCTGCGGCAAGACGACTTTCCTGCGCAGCCTCAACCGGATGAACGACTCGGTCCCGAGCTTCCGGATCGAGGGCGAGATCCTCTACCACGGCCACGACATCTACGGCGGCAACGTCGACCAGGTCGAGGTGCGGCGGCGGATCGGGATGGTCTTCCAGAAACCGAACCCGTTTCCGAAGTCGATCTACGACAACATCGCCTGGGCGCCGCGCAACCTGGGGATGCGCTCCGGGCTCTCCGACCGGGTCGAGAAAGCGCTGCGCGGGGCGGCGCTCTGGGACGAGGTGAAAGACCGGCTCAAGGACTCGGCCCTCGGCCTCTCCGGCGGCCAGCAGCAGCGGCTCTGCATCGCCCGCGCGATCGCGATCGAACCCGACGTGCTGCTGCTCGACGAGCCCGCCTCGGCGCTCGACCCGATCGCGACCGGCGCGATCGAGGATCTGATGCACAGCCTCAAAGGCCGCTTCACGATCGTCATCGTCACCCACAACATGCAGCAGGCGGCGCGCGTCGCCGACCGCACGGCGTTCTTCAGCCTCGAGACCAGCGGCGAGAAGCCGGTCGGTGCGCTGATCGAGTTCGACGACACCGAGCGGATCTTCAGCTCGCCGCGCGACCCGCGCACCCGCGACTACGTGACCGGCCGCTTCGGCTAGCGGTTAGCGGCGCAGGATCGCGTCGCCTGAGATCTGCTCGAGCAGCGGTTTGCCGCACTGCCAGCAGAAGGTGGCGCCGCTGGAGTGGGGGGCGCTGCAGTATTTACATGAGCCGGAGGCGCCGGTCTCCTCGGTGCGGACGATCCGTTCGACCTCGCTCAGTTCGGCGTCGGCGTCCTGCAGGGCGACGGCCCGTTTGACCAGCAGCTCGACGTCCATGCTGTTGCGGATCGCCATCTCGTAGGCGAGCCCGCCGAGGTCCCACTGCAGCTCGGCGACCCGGGCGACCAGCTGGTCGCGGCGGCGCATCAGGTCGACGACGAACTCCTCGCCGTAGGCGGAGCTGAGGCTGCCCGCCGCTTTCGCCGCGCCGGCGCCGTTGGCGGCCGCTTTCGGAGCTTTCGGTTTGGCCGATTTACGGCCTTTGCTCTTTGGAAGTCCGATCTTCATTCGCCGAAGAAGCTTCCGTCAAATTCGCCGCTTCCGCTGCACCCGGCGGTGCCCTTTTCGCAGCTTTCACCGACTTTGGCTTCCGGTGCCGCTTCCTTCACGCCGGGCGCAGTATGCAGCACTTCCTGGGCCGCCTTGCTGCCGCCATTGGACCCTTCTTCGACCGCGGACGCCTTGTCCTTCCCCTTGCCGCCGCCCTTCGACTTGGAAGCGCCCTTGTTCGCTTCCTTCTTGGCGGCGTTGTCTGCGGTCGCGGTTTCGGCTTCTTCGCCACCGCCATTGTTGGCGTTTCCGCCGACCTGGATAACGGTGGGTTTCGCATTGGCCGCCGGCGCGCTGGAGTCGTCGCCGCCTTGGCCGATCAGGACGCCGACGCCGACGGCCAGGATCAGGGTCGCGATCCCCGCGATCAAGGTCGTGCCGGGCGAGAAGCCGGCTTTCTGCGGCGGTGGGGGAGGCGCGGCGGCGGCGGCCGCCTCGCCCGGCGGGTGCTTGCTCGCCTCCATGAAGGTGACCGCGTCCATGAACGGCAGCCGCGGGTCGCCACGTCGGTTGCCGCAGTTGAGGCAGTAGCGCTGGTCGAGCGCCATCCTGGCGCCGCAGGTGGGGCAGGCGTCGCCGGCGCCCGCCCCGATCGACGGCGGCACCACAGACTCGCCTGCCGGCGTCCCGTCGGCTTGATGATGGTGCTGGTCAGAGGGTGGTGCTACGTGCAGGGGCGCGGTTTTCGGCTCCCCGCTCGGATCGGAGCCAGCGGTCACCGCTGCATCTTGCGGGCGGTGCCCCGGCAACCGTGTTTAAGAGTTGTGAAAACCGCCCTCGCCTCTGCGCTGCCGGCTCCTTCCCGCGGACTCAGGATCTTCACATATGCAACTCGCGCCGCGCCGATACTTGCGCCAGAGCGTGGCGAACGGCAGAGACGACAGTCGGAGCTCCCGGGGGGCGAGCTGCGGCAAGTGCGGAGCGCCGTTTGAGGGTGACCAGCGCTATTGCCTGGATTGCGGAACGCGCCGCGAAGCGTCGTTGCCGCCGGCGGTGGCCACCGTACTCGCCACGTTCCGTGATCGCGACCGCGGCAAGGAAGCCGCGGCCGCGATCGTGCCTGCATCCGCTGCGGCCGCACCCGGCGCCGCCGCGGATGCAGGTGCAGCGGCCGACGGCGCCAGCGAGTCCAAGGGGTTCGCGGCCTGGATCCCCTCGCCCCGCGCCGCCGCTGCGGCGGTGATCTGCATGCTCGGGCTCGGCGTCGTGATCGGCTCGGCGACGAGCCAGATCGCGCAGAGCGCCGGGGTCGAAACGATCGTCCTCGAGATGGCCGAAGAAGAGAAGCCGCCGCCGCCCGAAGAAGAACCGGCGGAATTCGCTCAAGCGCCGCCGGAAGAAGAAGTGGTCGAAGAAGCGCCGGTCGCCGAAGCGCCGGCCGCAGTGCCGCTGCCCGAAGCGCTGCCCGAAGAAGTGCCGGAAAAAAAACCGCTGCCGGAAGAACCGCCCGCAGAAGAACTGGTCCCGTTCAACCCTGAAGAAGAACTCGAAGAAACGCTGCCGGAAGTCAAACACCTGTTCCTGATCATGCTGGGCGAAAACGGCTACGAGGAAAGCTTTGGCGAAGCCTCGCCGGCGCCCTTCCTGCAGAAGACCTTGCCCGAACAGGGCGAGCTGCTGACCAACTACTACGGTGTCACCAAGGGGCAGTTGGCGAATCAGGTGGCGCTGCTGAGCGGCCAGGGGCCGACCGAAGAACTGGCCGCCGAATGCCCGGCGGAAACCCCCACCGAGATCCTTCCCGGCACGATCCGCGCCGACACCGCGACCACCACCGAACAGGTCGAAGGCAACGGATGCATCTTCCCGGCGCCGGTCGAAACCCTGCTCGGCCAGTTCGCCGAAAAAGAACTGAAATGGAAGGCCTACGTCGAGGAAGCGGTGCCGGGGACGCCAGAACCGCCTAGCTGCGCCAAACCTTTCGGCCTCTTCCACTCGCTGCTCGACGATCCCAAATGCCCGGAAAACGTCGTCGGCCTGCCGCAACTCGCGACCGACCTGAAAGACCCGAAAAAGGCGCCGACCTTCGTCTACATCGTCCCCAACCGCTGCCACGCCGGCGCCGTCGAACCGTGCGAAGAAGGACAGCCGACCGGCCCGGTGGCGGCCGAACCCTTCCTCAAGGAAGTGGTGCCGAATATCGTCTCCTCCAAGGCCTATGCCGAAGGCGGCCTGCTGATGATCACCTCCGCGCAGGCGCCGCAGACCGGCACCGCTCCCGACGCGGCCTCGTGCTGCGGCGCCCCCGCCTACCCCAACCTGCCGCCGCCGCCCGAAGAAGTTCCGGGCGAAGGCGGCGTGAAGAAATCCGGCGGCGGCGGCAAAGTCGGCCTCCTGCTCCTCTCCAGCTTCGTCAAGCCCGGCACGGTGGACGAAACCACCAGCGCCAACCACTTCACCCTGCTGGCGACGATCGAGCAACTGTTCGAACTCGAAAAACTCGGCTACGCCAAAGAACCGGCCCTGCTGCCGCTCGAACCCAGCGTCTTCAATGCCGGCGCCGAAGAAGAATCGACCGGCCCCGAAGAAGAAGCAGCGAAACCCGGCACCGCGAAACGCCCGCTCCGCGCCAGCGCCTTCGGCCGCCTCCTCCGCGCCCTCCGCTAGCCCGCTTGGCCCGGTGCCGGCGTCGCCTCGGACCCTGCCTCGCTGATCCCCCAGCGCTCGTGCAGTCGCCGCAGCGGTGCGGGTGCCCACCAGTTCCACTTGCCGAGCAGCTCCATCAGCGCCGGCACCAGCAGGGCGCGGATGATGGTGGCGTCGATCAGCACGGCGAGGGCGGTGCCGACGCCGTTCTCCTTGATGAAGATGACCTCCGAGGTGGCGAAGGCGAGCATCGCGACGGCAAAGAGCAGCGCCGCCGCGGTGACGATCCGCCCCGTCCGCTCCAGCCCGATCGCCACCGACTCGGAGTCGGAGGCGCCATTGTCCCGCGCCTCCTTGATCCGCGAGAGCAGGAAGACCGCGTAGTCGGTGGAGAGGCCGAAGGCGACGGCGAACATCAGGATCGGCATCGTCTGCTCGATCGCCCCCGGACTGCTGTAGCCGAGCAGCCCTTCGAGCCGGCCGTCCTGGAAGATCAGCACCAGCAGGCCGAAGACCGCGCTGAGGTTGAGGACGTTCATTAGCAGCGACTTGATCGGCAGGATCACCGAGCCGGTCATCAGGAAGAGGATCACCAGCGTCGCGACGACGATGATCGCCAGGGCGACCGGCAGGTGGCTGCCGAGGCTCGCCTGGAAGTCGATGAAGTCGGCGGTGCCGCCGCCGACCAGCGCGGTCGTGCCGGGCGGCGTCGGCAGCTCGCGGATCTGTTCCACCGTCCGCTGGCTGGCGTCGGAGGCGAAGGGCTGGGTCGAGATCGCTTCGATCGCGGTGACGCCGTCGGCGAGCTGTCGCGGCGGCAGCACTTCGCTCACCCCCGGCACCCCACCGACCTCGCTCGCGAACTGGCGCGCCTCGCCTGGCCCGCCGCCGGTGAAGGAGACGACGATCGGCGATTCGCGGTAGGGCGGGAACTGCTCGCTGACGACTTCGTAGGTCTGGCGGGCGCTGGCGTCCTTCGGCAGCACGGTCGCGTCGACGGTGTTGAACTTGATCCCGAGGAAGGGCAGCCCGAGCAGGATCAGGAACGCGGCGGAGAGCGTCGCCACCGGGATCGGCCGCCGCATCACGAAGCGCGAGAGCCGGTACCAGAAGCCGGCGGAGGCCGGCCTTGCCTCGGTTTCGGCGCGACGCCGCAGGAAGGCGGGGGAGAGGGAGTTGACGCGGTCGCCGAGCAGGGTGAGGATCGCCGGCAACACGGTCAGCGAGATCAGCGCGGCGAACAGCGCCACCAGCGCGCCGCCG
>Ga0070667_100001778_pt1 | contig 19197 bp, 18 predicted proteins | sample KBSS33metaG_FD_64659 | JGI IMG/M metagenome (GOLD analysis project Ga0070667, IMG submission 64659) | Switchgrass rhizosphere microbial communities from Kellogg Biological Station, Michigan, USA - KBS S3-3 metaG | ecosystem: Host-associated > Plants > Roots > Rhizosphere > Soil ... | reverse complement strand
GTAGTGAAGAGGAAGCTGATCGTCGCGAGGAACAGCAGCACCGACAGGAGGCTGCCGAGCGCCGAGATGCGTGGCGCGATCGGTTTCACCGCCAGCAGGACGGCCGCGCTCACTTCCATGACACCGAGGAGCGCGGAGAACGTGTATTCGGGGAAGATGCCGTAGAGCCAGCCCATGAACGGGCTGTGTGCGACGAGGGGCGCGATCTGATGCGCTTCGTAGTGGGCGAACTTCAGCAGGCCGATCCAGCCGATGACCACGACGAGTCCGTACCGCAGTAGCGTCGCTGCGACGCCGTCGACGTATGGCAGCGCGCGCACCGCGACGCGGGCCGTAATCGCTGTGTCCCTGGTGTTGATCTGTTCGGTCATGACGGTCTCTTTCTTGTGCGGGTTCTTGGCGTCGAAACCCTCGAAGGGTTGCTCTTCGTTGAACCGTACGTAGCCGCTATCGATACCAATAGGCGTGATTAGCTCAGTTTTCTGCTCTAAAGTCTCAACGTGGACGTAGTCAGTCGATTGTTGGACGTGGCGCAGGTCGGCGCCAAGGTGGACAAGCGCTGCCTGCTGGGTAGCACCACCCGCATGGACGTCGCCGGATATCCGGAGCTGCAGGCACCGTTCCACGTCCTCCTCGAGGGCGAGTGCGAGCTGCTGGTCGGCTCCCGGGCACTGACGATGCGGCAGGGAGATATCGTGCTGATCCCGAGCCGGGCTCCTCATCGGATCGTGGCGGCAGGCGCGGGGCGGCTGCGGGGCACGACCGAGACCTCCGGTGACGCGTTCGTGACCACCCGCAGCAGGGGTGGCGGACCGGCCGTCATCGACTTGTTCTGCGGGCATTACACATTCGACGCGGGCGCGGGCGCGGTGCTTTTTCGCAGTCTGCCTGATCCGCTACACGTTTCGTGTGGGGACTCGACCGACACTGCCGACATGTTGGCAATGTTGAGCACCATGATGCGCGCAGAAGCGCAGCGGGAAGGAAGAGGCACCGCCGCGATCCTGTCCGCATTGGCGAAGGTGCTCCTGACCCTGGTGCTGAGGTCCGCGAACAGTGCGACGACGACGTCCGCGTTGTGGACTGCCGCAGCTGACCCGCGCATCGCGAAGGCGATCGAGAATGTTCTGGCCACACCGGACGCCGACTGGACCATCGAGCGGCTCAGTAACACCGCCTCGATGTCGCGGGCGACATTCCTGCGTCATTTCGCCCGGGAAACGGGCATGACTGCGGGCGTCTTCCTGGTACGTGCCCGGGTGATGGCTGCCGCCGAACTACTCAAATCCACTGACGCGACGGTCGCCACGATCGCCGGCCAGGTCGGTTACCAGTCCGAGTCCGCGTTCTCCCGTGCTTTCCGCGCTGAGGTCGGGACGACACCGGCCCGGTTCCGACGTCGCCGTCAGGCTATCGAGAAATAAACCTGACGCCCCGCAACTTTCCTTGTTGGGGCTCTCGCCCTGTATCGGAACCCGATCGGAGACGAATAAATGTCGAGAATTGTGCAGTTCGCCGAATACGGTGGCCCTGAGGTCCTACGAGTGGTCGACGCCCCACCGGCGGCGCCCGGGCCGACCCAGGTGCGGATCGCGGTGCGCGCGGCCGGGGTGAACCCGATCGACTGGAAGATCGTCGCCGGGTACATGCGTGAACTGATTCCGCTCGAGCTGCCCGCCGGTGTGGGTTCCGATGTCGCGGGTGTCGTTGATGCCGTCGGTTCCGAGGTCACTGAGTGGGCGGTGGGCGACGAGGTCCTGGGCCGATCGACGACCGGATCATTCGCCGATTACGCCCTCGCCGAATCAGACGGGATCGTGCGCAAGCCCGCGGGGGTCGCGTGGGAAGTGGCGGGCTCGTTGGCAGGTGCCGGTGGTACTGCGTACGCCGTGCTCAAGAAGCTCGGCGTCAAGGCAGGTGAGACGCTGCTCATTCACGCGGCAGCGGGCGGCGTGGGCACCTTTGCGGTCCAACTCGCAAAAGCGCAAGGCGTCAATGTCATTGGCACCGCGGGTGAAGCCAACCACGAATACCTGCGGTCGCTCGGCGCGACGCCGGTCACCTACGGCGACGGTTTGCTCGAAAGGGTCCGGGCCGCCGCACCCGGGGGAGTCGATGCCGTCCTCGACGCGTCTGGTCGCGGCGAGATTCCGTTGTCCATCGAACTCACCGGCGATCCGGCGCGCGTACTCACTTTGGTTGCCTTCGACGCTGCCGACACCGGCATCCAGGTGCATGTCGGCGGCGCGGGAAGCGAGCACGGCGCCGCCCTTCGGGAACTGGCCGGCCTCGTCGCAGACAACCGCCTGACCGTTTCGATCAGTCAGACGTACCCGCTGGCAGAGGCCGGCGCCGCGCTCTCGGCGAGTACGACGGGCCATGTGCACGGCAAGCTCGTCATCGTCCCGTGAACATCGCTTCGGTCAGCTGACCACCACGAGCAGATCGTTGCCTTCGACACTTGCATTGGGAGTCACCGCAATCCGCGTGATAGTGCCGGCTCTTGGTGAAGTGATCGCAGCCTCCATCTTCATCGCCTCGATGGTTGCCACGATCTGGCCGGCGTCAACGGCGTCTCCGACTGCCACTCCGATCGTCACCACGCCCGCAAACGGTGCGGCGACGTGATCTGGATTGCCGCGGTCCGCCTTCTCGGCGGCCGGGACGGCGCTGTCGATTGATCGGTCCCGTACCAGGATCGGGCGTAGCTGACCGTTCAACAGGCACAGCACCGTACGCATGCCGCGGTCATCAGGTTCGGAGATGGCCTCGAGCCCGATCAACAGCTCGACACCCTTCTCCAATTTGACGCGGTGCTCTTCACCGCGGCGCAGCCCATAGAAGAACTGGTTGGCGCTCAGGCTCGAGGTGTCGCCGTATTGCTCTCGGTGCGAAAGGAATTCGCGGGTGGGTCCAGGGAAGAGTAATCGGTTGAGTGCCGCCCGGCGGGTGGGTCCTGGCTCTGCCAGTTCGACGTAGTCCTCGACGGTGAGTTTGGCCGTCGGCCTCGCGGTGGCCCGCCCTTGAAGGGCCTTGGTGCGCAATGGCTCCGGCCAACCACCGGCCGGATCGCCGAGCTCGCCGCGCAGGAAACCGATCACCGAGTCCGGGATGTCGTAGCGGTCCGGATCGGCGGCGAACTCCGCGGCGCTGGTCCCAGCGGCGACGAGCGCCAGCGCCAGATCCCCGACCACCTTGCTCGACGGGGTCACTTTCACCAGCCTGCCGAGGGCGTGGTCCGCTCCGGCGTAAGCGTTCTCGATGTCCTCGAACCGGCCACCCAGGCCGAGGGCGACGGCCTGGGCGCGGAGGTTACTCAACTGTCCGCCCGGGATTTCATGGGTGTACACGCGGCCGGTCGGCGCGGATAGGCCCGCCTCGAACGGTGCGTAGACGCGGCGCAACGCCTCCCAGTACGGTTCCAGCTCACAGACGTTCGCCAGCGACAAGGCGGTGTCGTGCTCGGTGTGCGCGGCCGCCGCAACAATGGACGACAGTGCGGGCTGGCTGGTGGTACCGGCCAGCGGTGCCGCGGCCCCGTCGACCGCCGAGGCGCCGGCTTGCCAGGCCGCGACGTACGTCGCCAACTGGCCACCCGGGGTGTCGTGGGTGTGGACGTGCACCGGCAGATCGAAGCGGGATCGCAAAGCCGACACCAGTGTTGCCGCCGCCGGCGGCCGCAGCAGACCGGCCATGTCCTTGATGGCCAGCACATGTGCGCCGGCGTCGACGATCTGCTCGGCCAGCTTGAGCCAGTAATCGAGCGTGTACAGCGTCTCGCCGGGATCGGACAGATCGCCGGTGTACGACATCGCGACTTCGGCGACCGCAGAGCGGGTTTCGCGCACCGCGTCGATCGCCGGACGCATCGATTCCACGTTGTTCAACGCATCGAAGATCCGGAAGATGTCGACGCCGGTGGAGTTCGCCTCCTGCACGAACGCCGACGTGACCGACGCCGGATAGGGCGTGTAGCCGACGGTGTTGCGTCCGCGTAGCAGCATCTGCAGGCAGATGTTGGGCATTGCTGCCCGCAGTGCTGCGAGGCGTTCCCATGGGTCTTCCTTCAGGAACCTCAGTGCCACATCGTAAGTCGCGCCGCCCCAGCATTCGACCGACAACAGCTCGGGCATCATGCGTGCCACGTAGGGAGCCACCTTGACCAAGCCCGAAGTACGCACCCGGGTGGCCAGCAGCGACTGATGGGCATCGCGGAACGTGGTGTCGGTGACCCACAGTCGCGGCGATTCCCGCAGCGCGGCTGCGAAGCGTTCCGGCCCCAACTCGGTCAGCAACTGCTTGCTGCCCGCCGGTGCCGGGGCGGACAGGTCGATCGCCGGCAGCTTGTCCCGCGGATACACCGCGGACTGACGCACGCCGTGCGGCTTGTTGACCGTGACATCGGCGAGGTAGTTGAGGATGCGGGTGCCGCGATCCTCTGGGATATGTGCGGTCAGCAGCTGCGGACGCTCGTCGATGAAAGACGTCGACACACTGCCCGCGGCGAAGTCCGGGTCGTCGAGAACCGCTTGCAGGAACGGGATGTTCGTCGACACTCCGCGGATGCGGAACTCGGCGAGGGCGCGGCGGGCGCGCCTGACCGCGGCGGCGAAGTCCTGGCCCCGGCAGGTGAGCTTGACCAACATCGAGTCGAAATGCGCGCTGATCTCGGCACCGACATCGGTCCCACCGTCCAATCGAACCCCGGCACCGCCGGGACTGCGGTACGCGGTGATCCTGCCGGTATCCGGCCGGAATCCGTTGGCGGGGTCCTCGGTGGTGATTCGGCACTGCATGGCAGCGCCGCGGATCGGGACGTTGTCCTGACTCAGTCCGAGGTCCGAAAGCGACTGCCCGGCCGCAATCCGCAGCTGGGATGCCACCAGGTCCACGTCGGTGATCTCCTCAGTCACCGTGTGCTCCACCTGAATCCGGGGATTGCATTCGATGAACACGTGGTGGCCGCGCTCGTCGAGCAGGAATTCGATGGTGCCGGCACAGAAGTACCGGATCTGGCGGGCGAATGTCACTGCGTCCGAACAGATCACGGCGCGCAGCTCGTCGTTGAGGTTGGGAGCCGGTGCCAGCTCGATGACTTTCTGGTGCCGGCGCTGCACACTGCAGTCTCGTTCGAAGAGGTGGATCACCTCGCCAGTGCCGTCGGCCAGGATTTGGACCTCGATGTGGCGGGGGTTCAGTACTGCTTGCTCGAGGAAGACCCTCGGGTCACCGAACGCCGACTCCGCTTCGCGCGACGCCGCTTCGATGGCCTCGGCCAGATCGGCGGCTTCGGAGACTCGCCGCATGCCGCGGCCGCCGCCGCCGGAGACCGCCTTGACGAATAGCGGGAATTCCATATCGGCTGCGGCCGTGAGCAGTTCGTCGACCGACGACGACGGTTCCGACGAGGCGAGCACCGGGAGGCCGGCGGCCCTCGCTGCCGCGATGGCGCTGGCTTTGTTCCCCGTCAGTTCCAGCACGTCGGCGCTGGGTCCGACGAAGGTGATACCTGCCTCGGCACACGCTGATGCCAATTCCGGGTTCTCCGAGAGGAATCCGTAGCCGGGGTAGACGGCGTCGGCGCCGGCCAGCTGGGCCACCCGGATGATCTCGGGCACCGTGAGGTAGGCGCGTACCGGGTGGCCCGGCTCTCCGATCTGGTAGGACTCGTCAGCCTTCAAACGGTGCGGTGAATTCCGGTCCTCGTGGGCGTATACCGCCACGGTCGCGATGCCCATTTCGTAGGCTGCCCGGAAGGCCCGGATCGCAATTTCACCGCGGTTGGCGACAAGGACTTTGCGGATAGCGTGCTCAGGCAATGGATCGCTGCGGTTGGCCCGAGTATTCGCTCAGGGGACGGATCAGGGCATTCGATGCCGCCTGCTCCATGATGTGTGCCGTCCAGCCCGTGATGCGGCTCATCACGAAAAGTGGTGTGAACACGGGGATGTCGAAGCCCATCAAGTAGTAGGCTGGACCGGTGGGGAAGTCGAGGTTCGGTTTGATCCCGGTGGCGGCGAACATCTCCCGCTCCAGCACGTGGTAGATGTCCAGCCACTGTCGGCCGCCACGGGTTTCCACCACGCGGTCGAGTGCCGCCTTCATCGTCGGTACCCTGGAGTCACCGTTCTTGTACACCCGGTGCCCGAATCCCATCACTTTGTCTTTGCGGGACAACTTGCCGTGCAACCACTTCGCAGCATTGTCGGCGGAACCGATCTCCAGCATGTCGTGCATGACGGCCTCGTTGGCGCCGCCGTGCAGCGAGCCCTTCAGGGCACCGATGGCCGCGGTCACTGCGCTGTAGATGTCGGATTGCGTGGAGGTCACCACCCGCGCCGCGAAGGTCGACGCGTTGAAGCTGTGCTCGGCGTACAACACCATGGACTGGGAGAACGCGTCGACGATCGCTGCTTCGGGGACCGATCCGAAGCACATGTGCAAGAAGTTCTCGGTGTAACCCAATTGGCTGTGCGGCGGGATGGGCGAAAGTTCCTGCCGGCGACGGATATCGGCGGCGACGATGGTCGGCAGGACGGCGAACATCCGCAGTGACTTGGCGTAGTTGGCCGGAACCGTGCTGTCGTCCTCTTCCGGATCCTCGGCTCCGAGATAGCTGATCGCGGTGCGTACCACGTCCATCGGGTGGCAGCTCTCGGGCAGTTTGGCCAGCAGCGAGTACATCGACCGATCGACCCGGCGCGACGCCCGCTCCCGCTGACAGAACATCGCCAGCTCATGTTCGGTCGGCAGCTCCCCGTGCCACAGCAGGTAGGCCACCTGCTCGAAGGAGCAGTGCGTCGCCAGATCCTGTACCGGATAACCCCGGTAGGTCAGGCTGTTGGTCTCGGGCACGACCTTGGAGATGGCGGTGGTGTCGACGACGACGCCGGCCAGGCCCTTGTGGATGTGTGGCGTTTCACTGGTCATGCTGCACGTCCTGGAGGGTGAAATTGAAGATGTCCGAATCGAATTGGTTGTACTCGGCGTAGCGCAGCAGTTCGTACAGCCGGCTGCGATGCTGCATCTGGTCCAGCAGGCCGGCTTGCGTTCCAGCAGATTGGATTTCACGCAGGCCCACCTCGACCGCGTGCAACGCCAGGCGCAGCGTGGTCACCGGGTAGATGACCATGTTGTAGCCGATATCGGCCAACTGCCGGGCGCTGACCAGTTCGGACTTTCCGAACTCGGTCATGTTGGCCAGCAGGGGAGCGTCGACCGCCGCCCGGAAGCGCTCGAATTCTCTTGGGGTGGAGAGCGCTTCGGTGAAGATCAGGTCGGCTCCGGCATCGGCGTAGGCCTTCGCGCGGTCGACTGCCGCGTCGATGCCCTCGATTCCCGCGGCATCGGTGCGGGCACAGATGACGAAGTTCGGGTCGCGCCGGGCGGCGACGGCGGCGCGCAGCCGCTTGATCATCTCGGTCGCCGGCACGACGGCCTTGCCGTCGAGGTGGCCGCAACGCTTGGGATTCACCTGGTCTTCGAGATGGCAACCGGCCAGCCCGGCGTCCTCGAGGACCGTGATGGTGCGGGCCGCGCTCATCGGCTCGCCGAAACCGGTGTCGGCATCCACCAGCGTGGGCAGGTCGGTTGCCGCGGCGATCTGGGCACTACGCCCGGCCACCTCGGTCAAGGTGGTCAACCCAATATCGGGCAGGCCGAGATCTGCCGACAGCACCGCGCCCGAGACATAGACCCCCTCGAATCCAATCTCGGACACCAGTTTTGCCACCAGCGGCGAGAAGGCACCCGGATAGCGCTGCAGCTGGCCGGAAGCCAGTCCTGCCCGGAACCGGGCCCGCTTGTCTGCGGCGGACAGCGTGGAACCCAGCAGGCCGCTCATCGGAAGATTCCCGAGTGGATCGTCGGAGCCTTGTCCAGCACGACCTGCTCGACCCGGAGGTTCAGCGCGTCGAGGCTACCGGGCTTCAACGCAGCCAAGCCGTCGACGACGGTCAGGAAGCGCTGCTGCTCGGCTTCCTCGATGACGCCGTCGGCCAGCGTGGCGAACTTGTTGCGGTACTGCTCACGCGCGAAGGGGTGCGCGCCCAGCGGGTGGGCATCGGCCACGGCCAGTTCGTCGACGATTACCTCGCCGCTCTTCAATGTGATTACAGCCTTGGCGCCGAAGGCCTTCTCCGCCGGGTCATTCGAGTGGTAGCGCCGGGTCCACTCGGGGTCCTCGACGGTGGAGATTTTGTTCCACAGTTCGATGGTGTCCGGGCGGTGTGCGCGCTCGGGCGTGTAGGACCGCTCATGGTGCCATTCGCCGTCCTGCAGTGCGACCGCGAAGATGTACATCACCGAGTGGTCCAGGGTTTCTCGTGTTGCGTTCGGGTCGAACTTCTGCGGGTCATTCGAGCCGGTGCCGATCACCACGTGGGTGTGGTGGCTGGTGTACAGCACGATGGTCGCGATCTGGTCGAGATCGCCGATGCGCGAACGCATCCGGCGCGCCAGGTCGATCGGGGCCTGGCTCTGGTACTCGGCCGAGTGCTCTTTGGTGTAGGTATCCAAGATGGCGCGCTTGGCCTCTCCGGGCCCCGGTAGCGGTACCTGGTAGGTGTGCTCGGGGCCGGACAACAGCCGGGCGATCACGCCGTCTTCCCCCTCCCAGATGGGGGCCGGGGATCCCTCGCCGCGCATGGCGCGGTCGACGGCCTCGATGGCGACCTTGCCGGCGAACGCCGGTGCGTAGGCCTTCCAACTGGAGATCAGACCCTTGCGGGACTGGCGGGTCGCGGTGGTCAGATGCAGGGCCTGACCGATTGCGGCGTAGATGGTTTCGGGTGCGAGCCGCAGCATGGTGCCGATGCCGGCCGCGACCGCTGGCCCGAGGTGTGCGACGTGGTCGATCTTGTGCTCGTGCAGGCAGATGCCTTTGACCAGGTCGACCTGCACTTCGTAGGCCGTTGTGATGCCGCGGATCAGGTCGGCGCCGCGGACGTCGAGCTGCTGCGCCACCGCGACCAACGCGGGAATGTTGTCACCCGGGTGCGAGTACTCGGCGGCCAGGAACGTGTCGTGGAAGTCGAGCTCACGCACGGCGACGCCGTTGGCCCAGGCGGCCCATTCGGGCGAGTAGGTGCCGTCGATGCCGAACACGCTGGCGCCGCGCGGGGTGCGGTGGGCCTGGGCCTGAGTGCGGGCGACGGTAACCGGGCGGCGGATCACAGAGGCGGCAGATACGGCGGCGTTGTCGATGATCCGGTTGATGACCATCGCCTCGACCTCCGCAGCGACGTCGACCGGGTCGGCGGCGATCTCCGCGAGCTTCCATGCCAGGTGTTCTGAGCGGGGGAATTCCTCGGCGCTGCGTCGGGTGCGTACCTCGTGTGTCTGCATGTTTCGCACGCTACGCAGCTCGTCGACTGGTCGAAAGTGCCTGTAAAGGCGAATTTTTGTGTCCTTGAGACGCGAAGTTTGCGAACTTTGTGTAATTTCGGCGGGTTACGCTCGTGGCGGTGGCGAAGACATTCGTGGGCGCCCGTCTGCGACGGCTGCGCGAAGAACAAGGCCTGACTCAGGTCGCGCTGGCGCGCGCCCTGGACTTGTCGACGAGCTACGTCAACCAGCTGGAGAACGACCAGCGGCCGGTCACCGTGTCGGTGCTTCTGGCCCTGGCGGAGCGGTTCGATCTGCCGACCAATTACTTCGCACCGGATTCGGATGCGCGGCTGGTTTCCGACCTTCGCGAGATACTCGCCGATACCTCCGCGACTGCGCGTCAGATCGAGGAGCTGGTGGCCAGGATGCCGGCAGTCGGCCAGATGCTGGTCAGCTTGAACCGCCGATTGTTCGACGCGACAACCGAACTCGATGCGATGCATATCCGGGCCAACGTGGACTCCTCGGTGTCCTCGCAGCAGCCGATGCCGTTCGAGGAAGTGCGGGACTTCTTCTACGACCGCAAGAACTACATCGGGGAACTTGACGAAGCAGCCGAATCATTGTTCGTGGAGCGCGGATTGCGACTCGGTGGTCTCGACGCACAACTCGCCGAGCTGCTGGCGGACGAGTTCGGCGTCATGGTGGTGATCGACGACGGTGATGCGTTGGGCCCCAACGCGCAAAGGTCCTACCGGCCGGACACTGGGGTGTTGTATATCGCGCGTTGGTTGCATCCCGGGCAGCGGGCTTTTCAGCTCGCCACCCAAGTGGCCCTGCTGCGGCATTCTGAATTGATCTCCGCCATTGTGGCCGCAGCTGACCAACTCAGCTCCGAGGCAACGGAAGTCGCCCGGATCGGCTTGGCAAACTACTTCGCCGGTGCCCTCCTGCTGCCGTACCGGATGTTTCTGGATGCGGCCGAGGAACTGCGGTACGACATCGATCAGTTGGCGCGCCGGTTCGAGGTCGGCTTCGAGACCATCTGCCACCGCCTCTCGACGTTGCAGCGGCCGGATGCTCGTGGCGTGCCCTTCATCTTCGTCCGTACCGACAGCGCGGGGAACATCTCGAAGCGCCAGTCCGCCACGGCCTTTCACTTCTCCCGCGTGGGCGGCAACTGTCCGTTGTGGGTGGTGCACCATGCGTTCGAGCGGCCCGGTGAGTTCATGACCCAGGTGGCCCAGATGCCCGACGGTCGGTCGTACTTCTGGATCGCCCGCACCACGTCGTCCGCCCCGAGTCGATATCGCGGCCCGCGCAAGCGTTTTGCCATCGGACTGGGCTGCGACCTGGTCCATGCCGAGAAGCTGATCTACGCGGCAGGCATCGATCTGGCCGATCCCGACGCGGCGGTGCCGATCGGGGCGGGCTGCAAAATCTGCGACCGCCCTGCGTGCCCGCAGCGGGCCTTTCCCTATGTCGGCCGCCCCGTGCACGTCGATCCGTACAGCAGCAGCGACCTGCCCTACTCGTCCGGCTAGCGTCATTGTTCGGGCTTGCCGAACCGGTTGGTTCGGGATTACAGTCGGTTTCCGAACCAACTAACTTGGGAGGCCGCTGTGGATGTCGATACCGCCTGTGCTCGTTTCACCGAACTGCGGGGCCGGGCCCATGTCGATCCTGCCGAGTTGGATGAAATCTGGGCCTCGCTGGAACCGGTCCGTGCAGTAGACATGGTCGGCAACTGGAAAGGCGACGAGTTCGACACCGGTCACAAGATGAACGGCCAGCTCCAGGCGGCGCGGTGGTACGGCAAGATCTTCAAGTCGATCAACGAGGTCGAGCCCATCGTCTGCTACGACGAAGCGGGCCAACTGTTTTCGAATCGCGACCTGAGCCGTGGCGGCGCGTCGTTGTGGGACGTCGAATTTCGCGGTGAGGTGACCGGGACCATGGTCTACGACGGGCAGCCCGTGTTCGACCACTTCAAGCGGGTCGATGGCAACACCCTGATGGGCATCATGAATGGCAAGCGGCAACGCGCCGACGACAAGCTGTTCTACTTCCTCCTCGAACGCGACCAGTGAGGTAGCTGGCTGTTACCCTGGCAGGTGCTATGAGAGCAGCCGGACATGCGACACGTGAGCGCATCATGGCTGCCGCCAAAGCGGAGTTCTCCGCCCTCGGCTTTGCCGGCGCTCGGCTGAATCGCATTGCTGCCGAAGCCAATGCCAGCAAGGAACGGTTGTACAGCTACTTCCAGAGCAAGCAGAATCTGTTCGAGGCCGTCGTGGAGCAGTGGATTCAGGACGCGCCGTACGACGCAATCTTCAAGCCCGACGACGTCCCGGCGTACGCAGTCGCGCTCTTCGACTACATGGTCGCCGACCCGGTCGGCGCACGCCTGCAGCGCTGGATCGAGTTGGAGGCCGCCGACGGGATGTTCGGTGACCACGTGCTGCGCCGCATCTTCCAGTCCAAGCTCGACCGGATTGCCGAGGCGCAGCACACCGGGATCATCGATCCGTCGTGGCGGCCGATGGATCTGCTGGTGCTGCTCAACGACATGACCTACGCGCTCGCCGCGGGCGGGTTCGGGATCGACCGCATCGTCGACCAGCCGCTATCCCGGGAATCCGCCGCCGTGCGCCGGGCGGCTGTCGCCGAAGCCGCGCGCCGGCTGGTTTCGCGGCCCGGTGGTGAATGACGCGCTGGCCGAGTTCGGCCCGTTCTTTCTCGTTGTGCGGCAGCAGGATTCACCGACGGCACCTTGGCGCCCGATGGCCGAACTCATCGATGATCCCGATGCTTTGGTCGCTCGCGTGCAGAAGGTCCGGTCCGCACTCATGGGCAATGGAGAGCCGGACATTCGCGTCGCCGCGTCCGTCGCGCACCTGGGATTGGTGGCTCGGCTGATCGCGCCGATGATCGGTACCGCTGCGCTCGGCGAGCCCGTGTCGTGGTCATTGGCCGACCTGGCCTGGCAAGACCAGTTGGGCGGGCCTTATCCGCTGTCGGTCTGCGCGCGGCCGGCAGGTGGCGCGCCCGCTGTGGAGGTGCTCACGAACGCGTTCGGGCGATTCGGTGTCAGCCCGAAAGTGTTGTGGGGCAACGTGGGATCAGCGGCCAACAGTGCGGCCCAGCAGATCAGCCGGGCGCGGCCGGACTTGACCGCGCCGGCGCGTGAGGCGGCCGACGCGGTGCTCGCCGATCCCCGGATCGACGGGGGAGTACTGCGGTCGGGGCCGGCCTTCCGCCGGAGCAGCTGCTGCCTGATCTACCAGCTGGCAGGTGACCGTGCGGCGTGCTGCGGAGATTGCGTGCTCACCGCACCGGGATCAGATCGAACGCCTGCTTGATGATGCTCAGCAGCCACTGCGCCGCGGTCTGACCCTTGAATGTCGGCCAGGTCAGCTGGAAGTTCACCACCCACGGCTGGCCGGTGTGATCGACGGCGTACCAGCTGAAGCCCAGGTCGCCGGGCAGGTTACCGCCCTTGGCGCCCAGGTAGGGCCACTTGGTGCGGTCCAGATCGATGCCGGCGACCTTCGACATGATGTCCCGGACGGGCGCGGCGGGCCCAACGGCGGCGGCCTGCACCGCGACGTGCTCGCGGCAGATGTCGGCGGCGCTGCCGTACCACTCGGCCCCGATGCTGGATGCCGGCGTCCGCGTCCGGTACGGATCCGGCTCGTACGGTCGCGAGCTCACCTGCTGCAGCAGCTCCGTGCGCTGCGCCTTGGTGCCGTTCTTCCACTGGTCACGCACGTCGGGCTTACCCCAGCCGATGGAGAACAGTTCGTGCATGGTCGGGTACGGCGTCAGGCTGGCCGGGTCGTGGTGCCCGGCGACCACGAGCGCCTCGTCGACCGCGGCCGGACCGACCTTGTTGATCAGCATGTCGGTGGCCATGTTGTCGCTGACCGAGATCATCTGCTGGGCGGCCTCGTGGACCGTCACCTGGGTGCCCGGGGTCAGGTTGTCCATGCCGGCCGAACCGAGCTTCTTGCCTTCGGCGGTGACGGTGACCTTGTCGTCCCAGCTGAGAGTTCCGGCCGACACCGCTCGCGCCACGGCCAGCAGCACATAGATTTTCATGATCGACGCCAGCGGCATCGGTTCGTCGACGTTGGTGCCCGCGACCTTGACGCACTTGCCGTCGACGACCTTGGCGACCTGATACGAGTAATGGGCGCCGGACTTCGCGATCGCCGCGTCGACGTCAGCCCAGGACTTCACGGGCGGCGGACGCAGCGAGACCTCCATGCGGTCGACTGTGCCCTTGCCGTCGACGTGCAACTGGATGTCCTGGTTCACGCCGTAGGAGTTGGTGACGTGCAGCGTCGACTGCCCCGCGCCGATGTCGATACCGGTGAGTTTGAAAGGACGGTCCCACCAGATCCACTTCATGCGGTACGTGATGTCGTCCACCTGGTCGGGCGCCGCGAGTGTCTTCACCCCGGCGGGTTCGATGGACCAGTCCGAATTGAGCATGTCCATCGTCTGCCGCGACCGCATGCCCTGAGGGGTGCTCATGTCGATCAAGGCGCCGTAGGCAGCGCTCGATGGCGGTGGGGCGGCGGCAGGCGTGCTGCAACCACCTAAGACGACGATGACGGCGCCGGCCGTGGCCAGCGCAGTCCGGGTCTTATGCCTGCTGGTCGGAACCGGCAACGTCCAACACAACCTCGAATTCGAGAAGTGATGCTCCGGTGGCGACGGGGTTGGCCCGCTGCCCGGCGTGCGCCTCGACGGCCGGACCGGTGGCCCAGGCCTGGAAGGCCTCGTCGGACTCCCATTGCGTCACCACGAAGTAGCGGTTTTCGCCCTTGACCGGGCGGAGCAGCTGGAACCCGAGGAAACCGGGCTGGCCGTCCACTGCGTGAGCACGGTTCGCGAACCGCTTCTCCAATTCCGGGCCGGCGTTGGGCGGAACTTCGATCGCGTTGATCTTCACCACAGGCATGTGGTTCAGGTTACCGCGCGGCCACGACCGGCAGGATGGGCGGCAATATAGGGCTATGACGACCGACCTGCTCACCGCCCGAGGCGGCACCGGCGAGCCGATTGTGCTGGTACACGGGTTGATGGGTCGCGGGTCGACGTGGGACCGGCAGCTGCCGTGGTTGACCGAACTGGGCGAGGTGTACACCTACGACGCGCCCTGGCATCGCGGCCGTGGCATCCACGATGCCGAGCCGATCAGCACCGAACGGTTCGTCGCCGACCTGGCCGACGCGGTCGGCTCGCTGGGGCGCCCGGTGCGGTTGATCGGGCATTCGATGGGCGGCCTGCACAGTTGGTGTGTGGCCGCCGAACATCCGGAGCTGGTCACCGCGCTGGTGGTCGAGGACATGGCGGCGGACTTCGTCGGCTTCACCATTGGTGCGTGGGATCCGTGGGCCCATTCGATTCCGGTCGAATTCGATTCGGCGCAACAGGTTTTGGATCTGTTCGGCCCGATCGCCGGTCAGTACTTCCTGGACGCGTTCGACCGGACCGAGACCGGTTGGCGGCTGCACGGCGAGGCGCAACACTGGGTGGCGATCGCCGCCGAATGGGGCACCCGGGACTACTGGCAGCAATGGGCGGCAGTGCGGGTGCCGACGCTGCTCATCGAAGCCGGCAACGGTGTCGCGCCGCCGGGTCAGATGCGCAAGATGGCCGAGATTGGCTATCGGACAACGTATTTGGAAGTCCCAGGAGCCGGTCATCTCGTGCACGACGACGCCCCTGACGTCTACCGCCGCGCGGTCGAGGATTTTCTCGCGTCGGTCTGACTACTCGAATCGGGAACGCGCGGCGGCGAGGTCGTGCTCGACGCGGTCCAGGTCTCGGGAATCTCCGACGTCGGTCCAGTTGAAGTTGTCGAAACCATTGCGCGCACCGGGATTTCGGGTGATGGCGCTCAATGCGGCGCCGAGTGCGAATGGGGCGACCATGATCGCGACCATCGCGATCAGAGTCAGGACGGTGTTCATACCGATAATTCTCGAACCGAGGGCAACTGAATAAACAGTGGCAGGACTGACGGCAATAGATAAAATACAGCCATGATCAACAGTGTCTCGGTCCTGGTGATGGACGGGGTCGCACCATTCGAGTTCGGTGTGGTGTGCGAGGTGTTCGGGATCGACCGATCCGGCGACGGCGTGCCGAACTTCGATTTCAAGGTGTGCGGGCCGGAGGCCGGGCGACCCGTGCGCACGTCGGTCGGCGCGTCATTGATACCCGATCACGGGTTCGACCAGCTACTGGGCGTCGACCTCGTCGCCATTCCGGCGGTCGCGGGACCGGACTATCCGCAGGAGGCGTTGGACGCCGTTCGGAATGCGTTCGACTCCGGCTCGATCGTCCTGACGATCTGCTCCGGTGTCTTCGTCGCGGGCGCGGCCGGCCTGCTGGACGGGCGGGCGTGCACCACGCACTGGATGCACGCCGACAAGCTGGCCCGGCGCTTTCCGACGGCCCGGGTCGATCGCAACGTGCTTTTCGTCGACGACGGGAATCTGGTCACCAGTGCCGGCACTGCCGCGGGTATCGACGCCTGTCTGCACCTGGTGCGTCGCGAATTGGGTAGTGAAGTCACCAACAAGATCGCCCGGCGCATGGTGGTGCCGCCGCAGCGGGACGGCGGCCAGCGGCAGTTCATCGAGCAGCCCATTCCGGTGCGGTGTTCGGAGGGCTTTGCGCCACATCTGGATTGGATTCTGACCAACCTGCGGCAACCGCACACGGTGGCCAGCCTGGCCAAGCGGGCGAGCATGTCGGGCCGCACGTTCGCGCGGCGATTCGTCGAGGAGACCGGGCGGACGCCCATGCAGTGGGTCACCGATCAGCGCGTGCTCTACGCCCGCACTCTGCTGGAGGAGACGGATCTCGATGTCGATCGAGTGGCCGACAAGGCCGGATTTGGTACCGCAACCCTGCTACGGCACCATTTCCGGCGCGTTGTCGGCGTCAATCCGTCGGACTACCGGCGGCGCTTCGCTTGCCCCAATTTGGTTGCGCCGCAACCGGTCGACTAGCCCTGGGGCCTGCACTGGACGTTGACGTACACGGTGTCGAACTGGCCGGAGTTGATGCGTTGGCCCCGGCTGTCGACGTTGGAGCCGGACAGCCCGTGCACGTCGGTCACCGAACACGCGGACAGTGGCCCGGAGGTGCTGGTGTTGACCTGGACGTGATAGCCGCGGGACTGCAGCTCGTTGATGGTGTCGACGGCTGAGCCGCCGCCGGTCGGCAGCGCGGAGGCCGTGGCCGGCGCGAGGGCCGCGGCGGCAAGTGTGGCGGCGGCGGCTCCGGCGATGACGAGGCCGCGACGACGTGCGTTTACTTTCTGTTCACCTGAAATTCGGTATGCGGTCATGCTTCCGTTCTATCCGAGGATCACGGCATGTGGTAGTGACTCATGCCGTTCTCATTGGAAAGCGCGGGATTTCATGCCGTTCTCATTGAAACGGGGTTTCAGCGCTCGCCCTCGCCCGCCAGCGCGTATCGGTCGTCCGCGGTCTGCTCGACAAGGCCGTCGACCAACAGCGAGTCCAGTGCCCGGTCGCGCTGCGCGGTATCGGAGAGCCAAGCCACATCGAGTTGTGCCCGTGTCACCGGAGTTGCGCTGCCGCGCAACACATCCAGCAGCCGGCCGCGGACCTGACGATCGGTACCCGCGTATTTCTGGACGGGGCGGGTCGGCGTGTCCAGCTCGGGGTGGCCCGCGCTGCGCCAGGTGCACGCGCTCAGCGGGCAGACTCCGCATTTCGGTGCGCGGGCAGTGCAGACGATTGCGCCGAGTTCCATCAACGCGGCCGAAAACACATGTGCCGTGCCGTCTTTGGGAAGAAGTGCGGCGACGTCGTCCAGGTCGCGGGTGCGCGCGGGGGTGTCGGCCACGCCGCGAACCGCGCGTGCCACCACCCGGCGCACGTTGGTGTCGACCACGGGGACATCCTGTTGATACGCGAAGCAGGCGATGGCCCGCGCGGTGTAGGCGCCGATGCCCGGCAGCGTCAACAGGGTCTCGACGTCGTGGGGGACCTCGTCGCCATGCTCGGCAGCGATCACCGCGGCGCATTCGTGTAACCGCTTGGCGCGCCGCGGATACCCCAGTTTGCCCCAGGCTCGCAGCACGTCCGCGGCGCCGGCCGCGGCGGTGGCGGACGGGGTGGGCCAGCGGGCGATCCAGTCCCGCCAGATCGGTTCGACCCGAGAAACCGGGGTCTGCTGCAACATGAACTCGCTCACCAGAATTTGCCACGCGGTGACATCGGGCGCGCGCCACGGTAGGTCGCGCCGCGCGGTGCGGTACCACCCGAGGAGCTCGTCGGCCGGGATGAGAATTTGCCCTGAACTCATTGCGCGGTGACTATACGAGCAGGGCAGAATGGGCGGCATGCCCAACTCGAACCCGATAAGCGCCTGGAAAGCACTCAGAGAGGGTAACGACCGCTTCGTTGCCGGCGAGTCTCTGCATCCCAGCCAGAGCATCGAGCGCCGTGCCGAACTGGCCGGCGGGCAGAAGCCGACGGCCGTGCTGTTCGGTTGCGCCGACAGTCGCGTGGCCGCCGAGATCATCTTCGATCAGGGCCTCGGCGACATGTTCGTGGTGCGTACCGCGGGCCACGTCCTCGATTCCTCGGTGATCGGGTCCATCGAGTACGCCGTGGCGATCCTCGAGGTACCGCTGATCGTCGTGCTGGGCCACGACAGCTGCGGTGCGGTGAAGGCCACCATCACCGCCCTCGACGACGGTTCGGTGCCGGGCGGATTCGTGCGGGACATCGTCGAGCGGGTGACGCCGTCGATCCTGGTCGGCCGCCGCGAGGGACTCACCGAGGTCGACGAGCTCGAGGCCAAGCACGTCAACGAGACGGTCCGTCTGCTGAGTGAGCGATCCAACGTGATCGCCGACAAGCTGAAGTCGGGCAAGGTCGCCATCGTCGGTGCCACCTACCATCTGGCCGAGGGCCGGGTCACCAAGCGTGACCACGTCGGCGACATCGGCGAATAGTCGGCGGAACTGGGGTGGCGAACACCACCCCAGTTCACAGACGACACGCCGCACCAGGTCAGAGCCCACCGCGTTTTGTGCCCTTACCGTGACAATGTGCCGGATCTAGAACCGCATGGCCCGCTGCCATCCCAGATCTATTTCCGACGGCGGATGCTGGCCATCGGTGTCGGTGCGGTCGTCCTGCTGCTGGTCGTGATCATCGGGGTCGTCGTCTTCAGCAACAGCACGGGCGATTCCAAACAGACTCAGCCCACCGCGAAGACGTCCACGTCCGCGACCCCACTGCCGGGTGAGACGCCCGGGGTGAAGAGTCCGATCGCGCCACCCCCCAACGCGGGTCCCGCGCCGACGCCCACCCCGACCACCGCGGTCACTCCGCCGCCGGTGCTCAAGGCGGGCGACGACTGCCCGGACACCACGCTGGCCGCCAAGGGCATCACCAACCAGCCCACCTACGTGATCGGCGATCAGCCGAAATTCACCATGGTTGTCACCAACATCGGCCTGGTCGAGTGCAAGCGTGACGTCGGTGCTGCTGTGCTGGCCGCCTACGTCTACTCGCTGGACAACAACCGGCTGTGGTCCAACCTGGACTGTGCGCCGTCGAACGAGACCTTGGTACGCGCCTTCAAGCCCGGCGAGCAGGTGACCACCGAGGTCACCTGGACCGGCATGGGCTCGGCGCCGAACTGCCCGCTGCCGCGTCAGGCGATCGGTCCCGGCACCTACAACCTCGTCGTCCAGCTGGGCAACCTGCGCTCGGCTCCGGTGCCGTTCGTGCTGTCCGAGGCTCAGCAGCCCGGCCCGGGCGCACCGCCGGCGGGCGAGGCACCGCCGCCGGCGCCCGCTGCACC
>Ga0070667_100001776_pt1 | contig 19218 bp, 15 predicted proteins | sample KBSS33metaG_FD_64659 | JGI IMG/M metagenome (GOLD analysis project Ga0070667, IMG submission 64659) | Switchgrass rhizosphere microbial communities from Kellogg Biological Station, Michigan, USA - KBS S3-3 metaG | ecosystem: Host-associated > Plants > Roots > Rhizosphere > Soil ... | reverse complement strand
ATCCGGGATCTTTTTCTCATCGCCACGTCGGCGGCAGAAAGCGCCTGGGGGATCGCTGTGCATACCTCGCAGCGCCTTTCGATCGAGGCAGATGCAAGCTGGATGGAACGCCAGCCGGAAGCCGGGGCAAAAGGTCTCCGCGCTGCAAGAGGGATCGGTATCCTGACGTACAGGAATTATGCGATCATGAAAGAAAAGCAGACGGACCCCGACGTCGAAAAGCTGGACAATTACCGCGCTTCTTCCTATATATCTTACCAGGGAAATAAGTTGTCGAGAAGGTTCAATGCCTACAGCTACTGGCTGCTCACCAAGGCCATGGACAGTCACCATCTCGCAAGGCATCGGGGCGGCGACCTGAAAAAAGTGCTGTCGGAAATCCGGCAACGCACGCTGATCGTCGGCATCACCAGCGATATCCTTTGTCCCATCCCCGAACAGGAATTCCTGGCAGCAAATATTCCCAATGCCCGTCTCGTACGCATCGATTCTCTCTATGGCCACGATGGTTTTATGGTCGAAACCGAAAAAATCGGGCAATGTTTGAAGGAATGGATGTGAGTTGGTTAATGGTGTATGGTCAATAGTATATGGTGCATGGTATATGGTGTCTGATTAACCATTAACCATAAACCATATACCATATACTAAAACGAAAGTCTCCCCTGATAATATTCCAGAATCTTCGTCCTGAAGATATATGCATAGCGCGCCACGCTGAGATTGATATTGGCGCGGTCGAAGTTATTTTTTGCGATCACGTAGTCTACTGATGTAATAGCGCCCGCATTGAACCGGATTTCGGCTGTCCTGAATGATTCGCCATAGGCCTTTACCTGTTCCACATAGCCCTTGTATTGTCCATAGGCTGAACGCAGGTTCTCCCAGGCCAGCTCTACCTGTTGCTGTAACTGATTTCTCGAATTGCTGGCAAGTACCTTCGCATTTTGATAATTCAGTTTGGCGGTCTTCACGCTGTTTCTGACAGACAGGTAGTTCAGTATGGGAATATTCAGCTGGAGTCCGAAATTCTGAAAGCGGTTATTGCTCAACTGGTTGCTAAAGGAAGTTTTCTGTTGTGTTTCATTGAATCCCGATTGATATACCACATAATCCTGACCACCTACAGTGACAAAACCATTTGTCGGTGATGAATTGGGTGCACCCTGAAATGTAGTTACTGCCGTCGAGTTCCAGAGTGAATTCAGATTTCCGTAAATCGAAAGTGTGGGGAAATATTTACCGCGGGCTACCGCAATACTTTTTTCATAAGAAGCTACGCGTAAATCTGTAGCCCTAATATTGGGAATTATCTGCAGCGCATTCTGGTAGATACTGTCGGGTGAATTGCGTAAATCACTCACGTCGGCATTCATATTTACCATCTCGTAAGTCGCGTCCTTTTGAAAGGGTACATTCAGCACGGCAAATAAATTGACTTTGGCCGTCTGCAGCGCATTCTCGGCGTTCACCACATTCACCAGGTCGGAGGCGTACTGGCCTTTGAGGTCATACAGGGTTGCCGGTGGTATTGCGCCTTCCTTATTCTGAATTTCGAGGCGGGCTACCTGGGCAGAATCCACAGCGGCCTGTCTCCTGGCAATATCAAGCGTTTCCTGGTTGCTCAACACTGTTAGATAGGACAGGACCACACTGAGCGTGATATTGTCTTTCTGCTGTTGCAGATCCATTTTACTGGCATTATAGTACAGCGAATTTTGTTTAATGGCATTCTGGAGCGACAGGCCGTTGAACAATACCAGGTTCGCGTTCAGCCCATAATTGCCCTGTCCGAACTGCTGGTCAACATAAGAGTTGTCGACATTGCTGATGCTTCTTCCATAGTTCTGACCCTGGGAAAGCTGGGCATTGATCTGCGGCAGGAGATTGTCTTTCGACTGCTTATACAATACGCCGTTTTGTTCCAGCTGTATCTGGCTCTGTTGTATCTGCAGGTTATTCTGAATGGCAAGATCCACGCATTGTTTGATCGTCAGGTATTTTGTACTGTCCTGCGCATAGCCCCTGAATGAGCTGATCAGGAAAAAAATAAATATCACGCTGCTGAACCGCTTCATCATTCTTCGTTTAATTATGATCCGTTTTTTCTATACGGCCGTCAAGCAGGTGGATGATCCTTTTGCCATAGGCCGCATTTTTTTCAGAATGGGTAACCTGGATAATGGTCACGCCGTCCTGCTGGTTGAGTTTGGTAAAGAGTTCCATGATCTCTTCGCCCTGCCGCGAATTCAGGTTGCCCGTAGGCTCATCGGCCAGGATAAGTTTGGGTTTGGCCACAAGCGCCCTTGCGATGCCAACCAGTTGCTGCTGGCCGCCCGACAACTGTGTCGGGAAAAGATCTTTTTTGCCGACCATCTGAAAACGGTCGAGTACATCGGCTACGATTGCCCGCCTTTCAGATGTCTTCACGTCCTGATATATCAGTGGCGTTTCAATATTTTCGTACACTGTCAGCTCGTCGATCAGGTGATAAGCCTGGAATACGAATCCGATATGGGTCTTGTACAGGTTGGACCTTTGTTTTTCCTTTAACCTGAATACTTCCTGGTCCATAAAATCGTAGTCTCCTTCCGAAGGCGTGTCGAGCATGCCGATAATATTCAGCAGGCTTGATTTTCCTGATCCGGAAGGCCCCATGATCGAAAGGAATTCGCCTGAACCTACTTCAAGGTTTATATCCTTTAGAATGAAATTCCGGATATTACCCTGGTTAACCCATTTTGATATATGCTCCAGTCTGATCATGATACTTATTTTCTGATGTGTAGTGTTTATGCCCGGCTCATTCTGTTCTCAGGCTTTTGACAGGGTTGGAAACGGCTGCCTTAATGGCCTGGAAGCTCACGGTCATCAGTGCGATCAGCGTAGCGGCAAAAGCAGCGACGACGAATACCCACCATCCGATGGAAATCCTGTAAGCAAAATCCTGCAGCCAGGTATGCATGGCATACCATGCGAGCGGTGACGCGATGATGACAGCCACGGCGACGAGTTTCAAAAAATCTTTTGAGAGCAGGTTCACAATATTCGGTACGCTGGCGCCGAGGATCTTGCGGATCCCGATCTCTCTTGTCCGCTGCATCGTGCTGTAGGAAGCGAGCCCCAGCAGGCCAAGGCAGGAGATGATGATGGCCAGCACGGCAAAATTCAGGAAGAGTTTTCCAAACCGCTGTTCCGAGCGGTATTGCTTATCGAAAAATTCATCCATGAAAAAATAACTGAAGGGACGCGCGGGAATAAGCGTATTCCATTTGCTCTCAATGGCGGCAATGGTTTTCGGCAGATTGTTCGCCGACACCTTGATGGAAACGAGTCCGCATCCATTGGGTTCGATGCGCATCGAAAGCGGCTTGATATCCGTTTGCAATGAGCGGAAATGGAAATCCTTCATCACGCCGATGATCTTTCCCTTTCTTCCCCACTGGTCAAAATCGCGTCCCACAGCTTCTTTCGCCGAACGGTAACCGAATTGTTTTACCGCTGCTTCATTCAGGATCATGGCCTGCGTGGTATCTGTCTGGAAGCTCCGGTTGAAATCCCGCCCTGCTACCATCTTAATCTGATATTGTTTCACATAGTCCCAGTCCACGAAATACAGGTCGAGGTTGGCGATCTGCATTTCACCCTTCACGTTTTGTATTTTGGAATAAGCGCCCGGATTTCCTCCGCCCGGCACGCTCGACGACATCGTCACCGATTTCACATTGGGCATGGTGACCACGGCCTGCATGAAACTGTTTCTTGCCGGGTCGCCATAAGTGTCGATCACCATCATCTGATCCTTGCTAAAACCCAGATCCTGCCGCTGCATATAGTTCATCTGGTTGTACACGATGATCGTGGAGATGATAAGTGCGATGGAAATCGTGAACTGGGCAATCACGAGTCCTTTGCGGAGTAAAATGCCTTTGGTACCGGTGGTAAACCTGCCTTTCAGCACGGTAACCGGTTTGAATGAGGACAACACCAGTGCTGGATAGATGCCCGCCAGGAATCCGATGGCGATGCTGGCCAGGAAAAGAATAGCGATAAATCCTTTGCTTTCAAAAATTCCATTACTGATGGTCTTGCCGGCCAGCAGGTTGAAAGCGGGGAGGAGCAGGGTCGAGGCCGCGAGGGTAATGATAAATGCGATAAGGCAGACGATCACCGATTCGCCGATAAACTGGCGGGTAAGCTGCGACCTGCCGGCGCCGACCACTTTGCGAATGCCCACTTCCTTGGCCCTTTCCGCGGAGCGGGCTGTGGTAAGGTTGATGAAATTAAAACAAGCGATCAGGAGGATAAAGATCGCGACGAGCGAAAAAATATATACGTTGTTGATATTGCCTGTCTTGCTGTCGTCGCGCGTAGACCGCAGATAGATATCCCTCATCTTTTCGAGGTAAAGTGTGGGATACATATTAAGCTGCTTCATTTCCGTTCCGTTCTTCCTTTCCAGGAAGGCAGGCAGCTGTGCGGTGAATTTGGCCGCATCGGCACCGGGTTTCAGAAGCACAAACGTGTTGTTGCCGTAGTTTCCCCACTGGTCGTTCAGGGTAGGGTTGAACTTGCGCGTAATGGTGTTCATGGAGACGACCATGTCGGCCTTGATAAGTGAATTTTCCGGGATATCCTTCATTATCCCGGTCACCTTGGCCGTGAGTCCGTCGCCCGTAATCAGCACGGTTTGACCTATCGGATCGGTTTTTCCAAAATATTTTTTCGCAGCCGATTCTGAAAAAACCACATTGAGAATTTCATTCAGCGCCGTGTGCGGATTGCCGCGGACCAGCTTGAAATCGAACATCTCAAAAAAAGAAGAGTCGGCCCAGATGGAATTTTTTTCCTGAAACTTCACATTGCCTTTCCTCACGAGGATCTCGTCGCCCGTTGTGCGCACGGCCGCTTCCACCTGCGGAAAATCACCCATCAGGTGCGGCCCCACAGCCCAGGAAGGTCCGTTCGGTTTCAGGGTTTCCGTAGGGGTCTTGATATCGCAGACGATCCGGTAAATCCGGTCCGCCTTGCTGTGGAACGAATCATAGCTCAGTTCAAAACGTACATACAAAAAGATCAGCAGGCAGGCTGTCATACCCACGCTGAGTCCCAGTATATTGATCAGGGAAAAAACGCGGTGCCGCCAGAGATTTCTGAACGCAATTTTGAAGTAGTTTCTGAGCATTTGGATAAATTATTAAGTATTAATTATTAATTATTAACTATTAAGTGTGAATTGATAATTAATAATTGATAATTTATCATTAGACTAAAATATTTTCCGTAACTGTCTGTCCGTCCAGCATGCGGATGATGCGGTGGCTGTAGCGGGCGTCATGTTCAGAGTGCGTAACCATGATAATGGTAGTGCCCTGTTCATTGAGGTCCGTAAGCAGTTCCATCACTTCATTACCATTGGAGGAATCGAGGTTACCCGTCGGTTCATCGGCGAGGATCAGCTTGGGTTTGTTCACCACGGCGCGTGCCACGGCCACCCTCTGCTGCTGACCACCGGAGAGCTGCTGCGGGTAGTGATTGCGGCGGTGCATGATCTGCATCTTGTCCAGCATTTCTTCCACTCTTTTCTTTCTTTCTTCTCCCTTTACTCCGAGGTAGATGAGGGGAAGCTCTACATTTTCGAACACGGTGAGTTCATCAATCAGGTTAAAACTCTGGAACACGAATCCGATATTCCTTTTTCTCAGGTCGGCCCTTTTTCTTTCGTTGAAATGGGCTACTTCGATACCGTTGAACAGGAAGCTGCCGCTATCGGGATCATCCAGCAGGCCGAGGATATTCAATAAGGTCGACTTGCCACAGCCGGAGGGCCCCATCACGGCTACAAATTCTCCTTCATTAACCTGAAAGGAAAGCTTGTTAAGGGCGATGGTTTCGACTTCTTCTGTCCGGTAGATCTTTTCCAGATCGCTAATACGTATCATTTTTTGTTGTTTATGAAGTGAAGGAGAAAAATTATTTTTTAAGAATGAGTTCCTGCATGTTGCCATAGTTTTCGTAGCTGCTCGTCACCACTTTATCGCCCGGTTTCAGCCCCGACAATACTTCATAGTATTCAGGATTCTGGTTGCCCAGCTGAATATCCGTCCGGTAGGCCATGGTTCCGTCGTCGCTTACCTTGAAGATCCAGTTGCCGCCTGTCTGCTGGTAGAAACCACCGCGGGGCACCAGCACCGACTGTCTTTCTTCACTCAGGGCCAGGAGGATCTGCAGCGTCTGTCCGCGGCGTACGCCCTTGGGCACCTTGCCCACGAACGACATGTCAACCTGGAAATGACCGCCTGTTACCTGTGTAAAGACCTTAAAAATTTTCAAATCGTAGTTGCTGTCGGCAAAAGTGAATTTGCCCATCAGCCCGGTGTAGATGCGGGAAAGATAGTGCTCATCCACGTCAACCCTCACTTTAAATCCGTTCAGCACGTCGATCTGTCCCAGCCTTTCTCCTTTATTCTTGTTCTGCCCGATTTCCGCATCCAGGCTAGTCAGCTGTCCGTCAACAGGTGAACGCACAATCAGGTCGCCGACCTTTTTCCGCATCACATTAAGCGCCTGCTGCGACCCTTCGTAAGACTGTTTGGCCTGGCCAAGCTGCTGGGCAACAGAAACGGAGTCCTGCGACATGATCTGGTCGGTCAGCTTTTTCTTTTCGCTGTAATATTCATAGTTGTTCTGGGCCTGCTTGAATTCCTGGGAACCGATGGCCTGCTTTTCAAAAAGGGCCTTATCCAGCTCATATACTCTCTTTGCTTCCCGGTACTGGCTTTCCACATCCGTTACCTGGGTACGCTTGGTCACCGTATTCTGCTGGGAAGCGTTCTGCGCGATCTGCATCTGCGTGAGCAGGTTATATACGTTGGTCTGCTGGGTTACAAGCGCCAGCTCAATGTCGGTATTGGAAAGCCGGAGGATGGGTTCGCCCTTTTTCATGATCGTACCGTCTTCCACATATTTTTCTTCCACACGGCCGCCTTCAATGGCATCCAGGTAGATACTGCTCAGGGGCATCACCACACCGTTGACCGGAATGGTTTCCTGGAAAGCACCCTTCGAAACGGTCGAGATGGTGATGCGGTCGAGTTCCACATTGAGCCTTGACTTCCCGGAAGTGAACCACCAGCTGCCGAAAGCCAGCAGCACCAGCGCCGCGATTCCCCCGATGGTGAGGAGCCTTTTAAGCGACCACTTTTTCTTCTTGATTACCCTGTCTACCATTGTTAAAAAGATTTTTAAAAAGGCACCAGGTATAAAAATACCCGGCGTTCGATCATAGCTTTATTGCTAAAAACACGATAGCATAAAGGCAACGACGTGCCAGAACCCATAAATTCTGATTTACAATCTCTTACAATTGCCCTGCTGCGCTGTCCGAACGTTTCTGATACAGAAACTGTACGCTTTCGATACATGGAATTCCGGGTGAAATTCTCTTAAAAAATTAATTGTCACCATCTTAGATTAAAGTAAACTTGTGGCACTGTTTTGTTGCATCTTCGTATATCTATTTTTTACCCTCTATGGTTTTGAAAAATGCGCGTATTCTGGTGATCGATGACGATGTGGACATCCTCACGGCCGTCCGTTTGTTGTTGAAAACCGAAGCCGCAGAAGTGCTTACAGAAAAGAATCCGGAGAATATCCGGTCTATATTATATAAGAACCATTTCGACCTGATCCTGCTCGACATGAACTTCAACAGCGCCATCAATACGGGCAACGAAGGCCTGTACTGGCTGCGGAAGATCAGGGAATGGGACGCGTCGGCTTCGGTGATCATGATCACGGCCTATGGGGATATCGACCTGGCCGTGAGGTCTCTCAAGGAAGGGGCGGTGGACTTTGTAGTCAAGCCCTGGCATAACGAAAAGCTAACAACCACCATCCGGGAGACGCTGCAGAAAAAAGATGGCAGCCTGCCGGTCAAGACGCCGGAACAGGCAGCAGGCAAGGGTCAGACACCATTTATCGGACAATCCCAGCTTATTAAAGATATCATGGCCAAGGTGGAGAAGATCGCGCCCACCGACGCCAATATCCTGATCATGGGTGAAAACGGGACAGGTAAGGACCTGATGGCCCGGATGATCCATGAACGCTCCGCGCGTTCGGCCAAACAATTCGTGAAAGTCGACGTAGGTGCGCTGACAGAAACCTTATTCGAAAGTGAGTTGTTCGGGCATAAGAAAGGAGCGTTTACCGATGCCCGTGATGACCGGACCGGCCGGTTTGAAATGGCTTCCGGCGGTACCCTCTTTTTGGATGAAATAGGAAATATCACCCTGCAGCAACAGGCCAAACTGCTTTCCGTTCTGCAGAACCGGCAGGTGTCGCGCCTCGGCTCCAACCTGCTCATACCCGTGGATATCCGGCTGATCTGCGCCACCAACCTGCCCCTTACCGAACTGGCCAATGAAGCCCGGTTCCGCAAAGACCTGATCTATCGCATTAACACCGTGGAGATCACGATGCCGCCGCTGAGAAGAAGGCCCGACGATATCCCGCCGCTTGCAAAGGAATTTGCACAGCTTTACGCCAGCAAATATCTGAAACGCACCCTGGAACTGGACAATAAAGCCATCGAAAAGCTGAAAGCCTATCATTTTCCCGGCAATGTGCGGGAGCTTCAATACAGTATTGAAAGAGCGGTGATTATGTGCGAAGGCAACGAGATCCATGCCGACGATATCATCTTTTCACCGCTTGAGTCGGCCAGGGATATGCAGGAGGCAGACGATAAGGACTTTACCCTCAGTACCATCGAAAAAAATACGATCCTCAAAGTGATCGAAAAGCATCAGGGTAATATTTCCCGCGCCGCGCGGGAGCTGGGACTAACCCGCACAGCACTCTACCGGCGCCTCAGTAAATATGATATCTGACGGGCGGCCACGATAAATCATCATCATGTTCAAACGTTTCGAACTTCGCATAATCGTCCGCGTTATCTTCATGTTCGCGATCCTCTGCCTGGCAGCCGTAACGGTCATCAGCGGGCAGTACATCTATCTTATTATACTGGTCCCGGTCGTCGCCTGGCAGCTGGCCGACTTTTACCGCTTTTTCCGCAAAACGCAGGATGAACTGGACCAGTTTGTTGAGTCCATCCACTACCGGGATTTCTCCCGCCATTTCGACGTGAGTCATGCGCCAACCGAGCTGAAGACCATGCGCAAGGGATTCAACGACATCAACAGTACGTTTAAAGTGATCAGCCGGGAAAAAGAGACCCAATACCTCTACCTGCAGAAAATTCTCGAGCTGGTGGAGACGGGCATTCTCTCCTTCGAAGTCGAAACCGGGGAGGTGGTCTGGATGAACGATTCTTTAAAAAAGATCCTGGGGATACCTTACCTGAAAACGCTTTCTTCCCTCGAAAAACGGGATGCTTACCTCTATGGAGAGATCACCCGCATGCAGCCCGGTGCCGGCAAGATCCTTTCCATCTCAAAAGACAATGGGATCGTGAAAGTGCTGGCCTCCGCCACCGCATTTCAGACCGACAACCGGTACTATAAACTGGTCGCCTTTCAGAACGTGAACGAGGCCCTGGATGAAACCGAAGCCAAAGCATGGCAGAAACTGCTCAGCGTGATGACCCACGAGATCATGAATTCCGTGGCGCCCATTTCCTCCCTCGCCGATACCATGCTGGACCGCCTGCAGCAGGCAACGGAATTTATGCTCGAACAGCCCGCCGCCGTGGAAGACCTTGAGCTCGGCATCGAAACGATCAGGCGCAGAAGTGAAGGACTGCTGAAATTCGCAGAGACTTACCGGAACCTGAACAAGATCGCTTCGCCGACGGTCAAGAAAGTGTACATGCGCGACCTTTTTGAAAACCTCCACCAGCTGATGCTGCCCACCCTGCAGCAGAAAAATGTGGAGCTGGACATCATCTTACAAAATCCTGACCTTTCTTACGAGCTCGATTCAACCCTTATCGAACAGGTGCTCATCAACCTGCTGGTCAATGCCATCGAAGCCGTAAAAGATAAACCCAGTCCCCGGATCCAGCTTTCAGCCTTTGCCACGGGTACGGGCAAAATAAATATCCGGGTGGCCGACAACGGTTGCGGCATTCCCGCCTCAATCCGGGACAGGATCTTCATACCCTTTTTCACCACACGGAAAAACGGAAGTGGCATCGGCCTGAGCCTTTGCCAGCAGATCCTCCTCCTGCATAAGGGAAGCATCCAGGTTCAGTCGGTCGAAAACGAAGGATCTGTCTTTACTTTGCATCTGTAAGGGTTCAGCAAATTATTTCACATGGAAAAGCCTCTCCGCATCGGTATAACCGATTGTGGTAAATATGAGAATTACCGGAAATGGATAGAGTCCGTGCCGGGTGTGGAGACCATCCGCCTGAGTGCGCATTTGCAGAATGCCCGGCTGGCGTCGGAATGCGACGGTATTTTGTTCAGCGGGGGCGAGGATCTTCAGCCTGCCTTGTATGGGAAGCCCGAATACGAGCTGGAATACGAATTGAAGGAGATTATTCCGGAAAGAGACCGGTTCGAGTATGAAGTGATGGAAAAAGCGCTGGCCGGAAAAAAACCCGTGCTGGGAATCTGCCGCGGACTGCAGCTTGTCAATGTTTATCTCGGTGGAACCCTGGTGCCGGACATTCCGGCTGTCAAACATTCCAATTTGCATGGAAAGACGGGCGGAAAGGACCAGTCGCACCCGGTGAGAGTGGAACCCGGATCCCAGATCCGGGAGATTACGGGACAGGATGCGGGGATGGTCAACTCGGCCCACCACCAGTCAGCTGATCTGCCGGCACCCGACCTGAAAGTGACGGCTTACAGCGATCCGGCCGTGGTGGAAGCGATGGAATGGAAAGAGCCGAAAGGCAGGAACTGGATGCAACTCGTTCAGTGGCACCCGGAAAGGATGACAGATCTTACTTCACCATTTTCCCAAAAGCTCCGCGAAGCTTTTATCCGGGCCAGCTTAGAAGCCCGTACCTGAACATTTTATGAGCCATTCGGGCCACCCGGAGATGACTATTTTCGTATATACGTTTCTGTGAATGGTCTGGCAAATGATTTGATGGTAAATAAACGGGGTAAAATGTAGATAAAATAATTGTGCAGCCGATTGAATTTCACGCCAGAATCCTAAATTTGTTTCTGTATATCCGCCTCGATATCCTTTTTAGAAAGCCCGCTTCGAAAATCCCATCCACTTAAAGGCCGTTTCGTCCCCTAAGGAATAGTCCCGACCATTGCCCGTCCGCAATATCACATACCGGGTCAGCATATGCTGAAACCGGATGAACAGAACAATTATTGATTATGAAAAAATTTTACACTGCGGTTTTTCTTCCTGCTTTACTTCTCAGTTCCTACTTTTCGTCGGGGCAGGGTACTTACATTTCCATTTCATCGAATCCGAACGGATATACATTCGACGACCCGCGTTTCTGGGTAGGCGGTGTTCCTCCTCCGTCGAACTGCACGGGTTGTACGATCAAGGTGAATACCGACGTAACCATGGTGCCCTGTTGTGGATTTTCCACTGACGAAAGCGGCGTATTCACTGATGAACTTCCCTCGGCGACGACTCCTTCAAATGACGGACTCCCGATCACGGTGGGAATGAAATTCAGGGCTGCATTCAATACATCGGCCACAGGTGCAAGATTTTATAAACTGCCGGGAATGACCGGAACCCATATCGGACTCCTCTATCATTCCGGCGGCGCTTTGCTCGCACAGGCTACTTTTACTGAAACGGCTTCCGGCTGGCAGACGGTAGATTTTCCAACGCCCGTTCCACTTACCGCCAATGCACAATATGTGGTAGCAGTATATTCTCCAAGCGGTGATTACACAGCCGACCTGTTCTTCTTTGGCCCCGCAGGATATCCCAGCAAGGTGCAGGGAGGTATCATTGCAGCAACCCCTAATGTATTGGGAGGAGATGAAAATGGCGTGTTCTGGCTCGATAATACACCGACGCCCGGACCGGATTTTCCTATTGTGCCTTACAATGGTTCCAACTACTGGGTTGATGTAAATGCAAAAATCGACGGGCCTTTCCTGAACGACATGGTGTTTACCAACAGCAGCTTTGGCGTGTTCGCAAATCCCTCGACGACTTTTACGCAGAATACCTACATGCAGCTCTTTAATACGAATCTTCTGATAGCCAACGACCCGGCCGCCCAGATATCGTATAAGCTGAATGACCAGCTGGATCTTAACGGTACATCATCTGTTCAGATTGGCAATAACAGTTCCTTCATCGATGCAAACCCGGTGGGTAATCCGATTCAGGGGCCTCATCAGCAGTTAGGAAATCCGGGATTCAAAGTTCCGGGTATCTATTACGTCGATGGTTCATTCCCCGGAGGCTATACTGCAACCCTTCAAACAGACGGGCTCGGCTCACTTAAACCGGGCGGCCAGTACCAGCCACCGCCATTAGGGTTGAATTACTACACCATCAATTGCGACCCCGGTGTACCGGGATCACCCAATACGTGTACGGACGGTTTTGTCTTTGGACCTGCCATCACTTCCTTCAACGCCACCTTCGGGGATATCTTCCTCGGATCTGTGACACTGCCGGTGGAACTGGTGCAGTTCATCGCAACCAAACAGGATGACGGATCTGTCCTCCTGAACTGGGCAACGGCACAGGAAACCAATTCCGGATATTTTGACGTGGAAAGAAGCGGCAACCAGACCGACTGGGTAAAGATCGGCACGGTGAAAGCCAAAGGCAATGCCTCCACTACGTCTAATTACAGCCTGGTGGATCACCTGCCGCTGGATGGCGATGGTTACTACCGCCTCAAGATGGTTGACCTTGACGCCAAATTCAAATACAGCAGAACGATCACCGTCAATTCAAAGAATGACGGTCGTCCGCTCGTGGTTTACAACAATCCATTTAGCGACATGATCCGCATCAAGGCGAATCTGGGACGCGCACAGACTCTGAACATAACAGTTACTGATATGCTCGGCCGTACGATCATCAGCCAGGTATACCGTGCAAGCTCAGGTGACAATTATATCAACCTGCAGCCGCAGCATGCAGACGCCGGCAACTATGTACTGCATATCCACGGCGACAGCTACGATCATACAATCAAATTGCAGAAACAATAAATAACTGATAATCACCCTTGCATGCCACTGCTTCGGACACACTCCGGCAGTGGCATTGCTTTTATAGATCGTATGAAACCTGAAGCACTGATATTTGATCTCAACGGCACCATGGTCGACGACATGGGCTTTCATTTAAAAGCATGGTACGAAATACTGAATGATCACCTGAAGGCCGGGCTCAGCCGGGAGGAAGTGAAGCGACAGATGTACGGAAAAAATGAAGACCTCCTGAACCGTGTATTCGGTGAAGGAAAGTTTTCACCGGAAGAAATGGATCACTGGTCTGTCGAGAAAGAAAAAATCTACCAGCGCATATACCGTCCTGAGCTAAGACTCATACCGGGCCTCGGTGCCTTCCTGCAGAAAGCGTTCGAAAAGAAAATACCCATGGCCATCGGCACCGCAGCCATTCCTTTCAATATCGATTTTGTACTGGATCAGCTGGGTATCCGGAAATACTTTTCTTCTATTGTCCATGCGGGCAGTGTTGTGCGCAGCAAACCCGATCCCGAAACTTTTCTCATGGCAGCCGGAGAAATAAAAAAAGATCCTGCGGCCTGTGTCGTATTTGAAGATGCACCCAAGGGAGTGGAAGCTGCTTTGCGTGCAGGTATGCACTGCGTCGTAATAACGACGATGCATGAGCCCGCTGAATTTACTCCCTCGCCGCAGATACTCGGCTTCATTAAAGACTATACTGACCCCTTTTTATCAAGCCTTATTTAGGAAAAAATTCTTTTCCGGAAAAAGCATCCCAAAAAAGGAAGGAAAATGGGTGTGCCAAAAACGCAAGTTGCTCATTTTCAATTTTTCCTTTTCTGGTATGCCGATTGGATACTAAGGGGAAACCATTAACGCCATGAGACAGGATCTGCCAATCAACTTCATCAGTGAAAAAGTTAGGGAACTTGGAAATGCGCTGTTTATGTCGCAGTCGAATTCCCTGGTTAGTCTGCCGACCCATATTGTTCAGATTACTGAAGTAGATGCAGAAGGTAATATCTGGTTTATTATTCCGCGTCCGACACAGGTAGTGGAATCATTCTCCAGGGAGATGAACGCTAAGCTGGATTTTTTTAAGAAAGGAAAAGAATTTTTCGTGAAGGTATCCGGACTTGCCACGATCGTGTGGTCAGAAAAAGAAGTTGCCTGCGCCAATCTGAAAGCACGGTTTCCCCGTTCATTTGAAAAAGATGGCGTGGTGGCTGTAAAAGTAAAAATTGAAGGCTCTGAATATGCGGAAAAAACAACTAAACCCAGCACCAATCCGCTCCTCAATGTCGGAAGCCAGGTTTATAACTGGTTGTTGAATCCCCTTTTTAATGCCTAAACCCAGGCAACTCCGCCCACAGCGGAATCCGAACCCGGCCAATGGTTTTTTCAACCGTTGGCTTTTTTTTTGGCTAAAACTTTTTTGCAAGTTATCGCTCATTTCAAGCTTTCAATGTTACCCATTTGATTTTATTAGTATCATGATATTTCATAGTTTAAAATGGCGGCTCACGAACGCACCTCACAGCTCGGACGATGCTTTACAGGAAAATTGCAGGAGTTGGCGATGAAGCAAAAGCGGTGGGCTTTTTCATGCAGGACCGGCGTCTTTTCGACCATGCTCACATCCTTCACCACCACTTTTGGATGCAGCATCACTTCTTCAAAGCGACCGTTGCCGTCTTCACTTTCCAGCAAAGTGCCCGTGGCCGCATCGGAATATTCAAGAACGACTACCGATGCGTCTGCACAGAAATGAAGGAACCAGAGCATGTGACAGGCAGAAAGAGAAGCGAGGAAAAGTTCCTCCGGATTGTAGCGTGTAGGGTCGCCGCGAAAGGAAGGGTCAGAACTCCCGGGAATAAAAGGTTTCCCGTCAACGGTAATCTCATGCGCCCGTTCATAGGCACGGTAGGTTTCGGTGCCTTTACCTGTATTGCCCTTCCAGACTAGTTTCGTATTATAATGATGGGACTTCATTAATTGTCAATTATCAATTATTAATTATTAATTGTAAATGGTTATGCACATAATAATTGATAATTAATAATTAATAATTATTTCTTCCTGATAATTCCACCACCCACCACATCATCGCCTTCATAAAAAACGGCGCTTTGTCCGGGTGTAATACTTTTTACCTTATCAAAAAACTGCACCTGCAGTCCGCCTTCTGCGGGCGAAACGACCGCGAAAGCACCCTTGTCCTTATACCGGATCTTGGTAAGAAGTTCCGTATCCTGTGCGATGGTTTCGTATTTCTGCAGATTGACGCCGCTCACAAACATATGTTCGCCCGCGAGATCTTTTTCTTCTCCGAGCGTCACCGTATTTTTTTCAGGATCGATGGCGGTTACATAAACCGGCTTGCCAAACGTGATGTCGAGTCCCTTGCGCTGGCCGATGGTATAAAACGGATAACCGCGGTGCTGGCCGATGATTTCTCCCGCAGCGTTTACAAAGTATCCGCCTTCCACGGAAGCTTCCAGTGTAGGTATTTTCCTTTTCAGGAAACCGCGGTAGTCGTTGTCGGGAACAAAACAGATTTCATAGCTCTCACTCTTATTGGCGAGTTCGGGATAGCCATATTCAATAGCCATCTTCCGGATCTCTGGCTTTTTATAATTACCGAGCGGGAGTAAAGTGCGGGAGAGCAGGTCCTGCTGAAGACCCCATAGTACATAGCTCTGGTCTTTGAGTTCATCGATACCCTTGCGCAGAAAATACCGGCCGTTTTCATGCTGGTGAACAAAAGCATAGTGGCCTGTGGCAATGAATTCGCAATCCAGGGCATCGGCTCTTTTGAGCAGTGCGCGCCATTTGATATGCGTATTGCAGAGCACACAGGGATTGGGCGTGCGGCCCGCGAGATATTCATCCACGAAATTGTCGATTACGGCCGTTCCGAACTCGTCGCGGATATCCAGCACATAATGTGGAAAACCATGCTGCACGGCGGCCATCCGCGCGTCGTTAAAGCTGTCGAGATTGCAGCAGCCCGTTTCTTTTTTTGAAGTTCCGGCACCTGCATAGTCCCAGGTTTTCATCGTAATACCGATCACTTCGTATCCCTGATCCTTGAGCATCAGCGCACTAATGGTACTATCGATACCTCCGCTCATGGCGACCAGCACTTTCCCTTTTCTGCTCATGCCGCAAAGATACTTATTCCCGGAAAATAGTATTTTCAGGGGCATTCAAAACCTGTAAATTGCCCTATCAAACAATTTAAGTACGCAGCTAAAAATTAAGTTATGCTCAAAATGCAAGTCATCGGAAATCTCGGAAAAGATTGTGTTACCAATCTCGTGAATGGTAAAAATGTGATCAATTTCAATGTGGCGCACACGGAAAAATTCCGCGATGCCCAGGGAAATCAGAAGGAAAAAACCGTGTGGGTGGATTGTGCTTACTGGACGGACCGTACGGCCATTGCACCTTATTTGAAAAAGGGAACGCAGGTTTATGCGGAAGGCACGCCGGATATCCGGACATACCAGAAGACCGACGGGTCGCAGGGTGTGTCTCTGACACTTCGGGTATTAAATGTTCAGTTACTTGGCAGCAGGGGAAGCAATGAATCGGGTGGTAACGATAGTTATTCTTATGGTAACGCCGGCAATGCAGCAGGTGTTCCATCCTCCGGTGAAATGACGGCTCCTGTGGACGACCTTCCTTTCTAAGATCTTCCGGTAAAAAAAATGCTCCTGCGAAAACAGGAGCATTTTTTTTTAATTACCTTCCTTCCTCATTTTATAAATCGCAATATGAGCAGCTCAAAATCCAGGAGAAAGTTTATTCAGCAAATGAGTGGCACGGCGCTCGCCCTGGCCGCAGGTAATTATGTTTTCGCAGACGCATGGCAGAACCGTGTGGACAGTTATTCAAAAATCATTTCACCAAACGACAAGATCCGCATCGCCACGATCGGCATGGGGATCATGGGTTTTAATGATACCAATACAGCGCTTAAAGTGCCGGGCACCGAGTTGGTGGCCGTAGCCGATCTGTATAACGGAAGACTGGAAAGAGCAAAGGAAGTATATGGAGCACAGATCCAGACCACGCGCGACTACCGCGAGATCCTCCAGAGAAAAGATATCGACGCCGTCATCGTGGCCACGGCCGATCTCTGGCATGCAAAAATTTCGATCGACGCACTGAAAGCAGGAAAACACGTCTATTGTGAAAAGCCCATGGTCAAGCAACTCAGCGAAGGCCTGCCTGTCATCGACGCATGGAAAAAAAGCGGGAAGACAATGGAGATCGGCAGCCAGCGCGTAAGCGCCATCGCCATCCTCAAAGCCAGGGAAGCCATCAAGAATGGTATGATCGGACAACTCTCCGTCGTCGTAGCGAACACTGATCGTCAAAGCGCACTCGGCGCCTGGGAGTATACTATGCCACCGGATGCTTCACCACAAACAGTCGACTGGAAACGATACACCGAAGGCATGAGGGACCAGCCCTGGGATCCGAAGAAATTTTTCTGGTGGAGAAACTACCGCGATTTCGGAACCGGCGTGGCGGGCGACCTCTTCGTGCACCTCATCTCGGGCATCAACGTGATCACCGATTCCAAAGGTCCCAACAAGATCTATGCATCGGGACAGCTTTGTTACTGGAAAGACGGGCGCGACGTACCCGATGTAATGGCCGGCGTGATCCAGTATCCGAAAACAGATACGCACCCGGAATTCCAGGTGATGCTGCGCGTGGATTTCATCAGCGGCAACAACGAATCCGGCGGCACCCAGTTCATCGGCTCGGAAGGCGTACTTACCTTAAGCGGCGACAGCTTCACCATTCGCCGTCATAAAATGTCGAAAGCACCGGGCATCGGCGGATGGGATGCGCTGGAAACCTATCCGAAAAAGATGCAGGAAGAGCTTCTAAAAGCATATAATCAGAAATGGTCTGCCGAAGACCAGAAAGATATTTCAGAGCCTGACTTTGTATTCAGTGCGCCCGAGGGATCTGACGACCATCTCGAACATTTCGGACATTTCTTCGACGGTGTACGGAACAATACACCCGTGGTGGAAAATCCGGAATTCGGATTCCGGGCCTGCGCGCCCTGCCTGGCCGCGAACGAAAGCTATTATAAAAATGAAATTATACGCTGGGATCCTGTGACTATGAAACGGGTAACCGCACTATAGTGCAGCATGGAGAAAATATTCGATTATGATTCCCTGTGGCGGTTCACTAAAAATATTTTTTCTGCCATCGGTGCGCCGGAAGAAGAGGCGGCCCTGGCAGCCACAGGACTGCTGCGCGCCGACATTCGCGGCATCGACTCGCACGGCATTGCACGGCTCACGGGTTATGTAAGGCTCTGGGAAGCCGGCCGCGCCAACACTAAACCAAAGATTCAGGTCGTCCACGAAACGCCGTCCACGGCCGTCGTGGATGGCGACAGCGGGCTCGGCCTGGTGGTTGCGCCTTTCGCAATGGACCTTGCCATCAGAAAAGCCGAAGCCGTGGGCAGCGGATGGGTTGCCGTGAGCAATTCAAACCATTTTGGTATTGCAGGGCATCATGCGCTCAAGGCGCTGGAAAAAGATATGATCGGCATCGTGATGACCAACGCCAGCGCACTGGTGGCGCCCACTTTTTCGATCGAACGCCTGCTGGGTACCAATCCTATCTGTGTGGCCATACCCGCCGGCAAAGAACCTCCCTTCGTAGCCGACCTGGCCACAACTACGGCGGCCAACGGCAAGCTCGAGATACTCCAGCGAAAAAACCAGCGCTCACCCACGGGCTGGATCCAGGACAAGGACGGAAATGAATCTAATAACCCACATGAACTCAAAGCGGGTGGCGCCCTGCTGCCCCTGGGCGGCGACCGGGATCACGGCAGCCACAAGGGTTATGCCCTCGGCGCCATCGTAGATATCTTTTCCGGTGTGCTCAGCGGGGCAAACTATGGTCCCTGGGTTCCGCCTTTTCCAGCCTACGTGCCCATACCGCAGAACATGCCGGGCAAGGGCATTGGCCATTTTATGGGCGCCATGCGGATCGACGCCTTTCGAAAGGCGGAAGACTTCAAAAAAGACATGGATAAATGGCTCAGGCGTTTTCG
>Ga0070667_100001772_pt1 | contig 19227 bp, 19 predicted proteins | sample KBSS33metaG_FD_64659 | JGI IMG/M metagenome (GOLD analysis project Ga0070667, IMG submission 64659) | Switchgrass rhizosphere microbial communities from Kellogg Biological Station, Michigan, USA - KBS S3-3 metaG | ecosystem: Host-associated > Plants > Roots > Rhizosphere > Soil ... | reverse complement strand
CGGAATCAAGGTGGGCAGGCCGATGCCGAGGTTGACGTAGTGGGCGTCTTGTAACTCTGCGGCAGCGCGGGCGGCCATCTCGCGGTGGGTCCAGCTCATCGTGCCTCCTCCGGATTGTTGGCCGGACGTGGTCGCGCGGTGCGTTTCTCGATCTGTTTGCGAGCCGCTTGTTGCGGTGACAATTCCACAACGCGCTGTACGAAGATGCCCGGCAAGTGGATGTCGTCGGGGTGCAGATCGCCTACGTCGACGACGCGTTCGGCCTCGACCACAGTCAGACGGCCGGCCATCGCCGCGGGGGGATTGAAGTTGCGGGCCGCGGCATGAAACAGGCAGTTGCCGGCCCGGTCGGCGACTGCCGCGCGGACGAGCGCGTAATCGGTCACGATGGCTTCCTCCAACAGCATCTGGCGGCCATTGAAGGTCCGCACCTCCTTTGGAGGCGAGGCCGACGCGACAGTGCCGTCGACGTGATAGCGCCAGGGCAGGCCGCCCTCAGCTACCGAGGTGCCGACCCCGGTTGGGGTGTAGAACGCGCCGATTCCGCTGCCTCCGGCACGCAGCCGTTCGGCCAGGGTGCCCTGCGGCGTGAGTTCGACGGTCAGTTCCCCGGCCAGATACTGGCGAGCGAACTCTTTGTTCTCCCCGACGTACGAGGCGATGACCCTGCTGATCTTGCGTGCCTCCAGCAGGCGTCCCAATCCCCCGTTGTCGACGCCGCAGTTGTTACTGACGATCGTCAGATCGCCGGCGCCCAGGGCGAGCAGCGCCTCGATGAGAAACCACGGAATACCCGCGAGCCCGAAGCCGCCAACGGCGACGCTGGCACCCGAGTCGATGTCGGCCACCGCCTCTTCGGCGGATGCCACAACTTTGTTGACCGTCATGAGCGCTCCAGATGCTCGATGAGAGCCGAGGTGATGATGCCGGGTTGCTCGACGTTGGCCAGGTGAGCCGCGTGCTCGACGACCAGCAGCCGCGCGCCGGGGATGCCAGAGACGATCTCTTCGAGTTTCGCAGGCGGCGTGGCTGGATCGTCGGCGCCGGCGATGACCAGCGTCGGCGCGGAAATGGACGAAAGGTCTTGCCGCAGATCGAGATTCGCTATCGCGTCGCAACATGCCGCATAGCCCTCGCCCGGGGTGGCTGCCACCATAGCGTCGAAATCGGCCCGCAATTCTGGTTGCGCACTCAAAAACGGCTCAGTGAACCAGCGTTGAACCACCGACGTCGACACCGCGGCGGAGCCATGCATTCGTACCAATTTCGCCCGCGCACGCCAATCGGCGGATGGAAGGTGAGCTGCAGTGCACAACAGTGCCAGCCCCTGGATGCGTTCAGGGAAGCGGGCTGCCAGCCGCATCGCAGTCATGGCACCCAATGACAATCCGACCACGTGGGCACGCTGGACCCCGAGTCGGTCGAGGAGCCGGACCAGATCGTCGGTGAGGTCATCAATGAAATACGGTCCTTGCGGGACCGGTGAGCTGCCGTGCCCTCGGGTGTCGTAGCGCACCACCTTGAACCGTTCACCCAGAGCGCCGGCCTGGGCGTCCCACATGCGGTGAGTGGACCCCAACGAGTTGGACAACACGACAACGGGTCCCTCGTTCACGCCGGAGACCACATGGTGAACGTCGACGGCACTCATGACACCGTCGCCGTCTGGACTGCGGCGTCCGGCTCGGACTGCAGCCCGGGACCGCACCCATGATCGACCCGTATGCGCACGGCAGTCACCACTTCCACTTCCACACCTTCCACGCTAGGGAGAGCGCCCCATATTTTGAAATACCTAGTCAAGCCATATTGATAGTTCTAGAGTCCTAATCATGGAACTCCGCCATCTGCGCTACTTTCGAGCGGTCGGCGAGGAGTTGCACTTCGGCCGAGCCGCAAAGCGCCTGCACATAGCCCAACCGCCACTGTCACATCAAATCCGTCTGCTCGAGCGCGAGCTCGGCGTCCAACTGCTCACTCGCACGACCCGGTCGGTCGAACTCACCGCAGCCGGCCGGGCCTACCTAGACCGCGCAATCAGCATCCTGGACGCCGTCCACGACGCCGGCGAGCAAGTGCGTCGCGTCGCAGGCGGCGTCGAAGGCCATTTGTCGATCGGGTGCGTCGGGTCGGCGACATATTCCCTGTTACCCCAACTGGTACAGACACTGCGGCACCGACTGCCCGAAATCGAGGTCAATGTACGAGGTGAGATGCTCGCCCCTGCACAGCTTTCCGCACTTGTCGCAGGTGAGATCGACCTTGCGCTACTACGGCCACCGGTCAGAGTGGAAGGAATCACGGTGGAGATCCTGCGCCGGGATCGCCTCGTGGCCTTACTGCCCGAGGGCCACAACCTCACCGAACTGACCGAGCTGCACATCAACGACCTCGCCGACGAATACTTCGTGACGCACTCCGCACGGCGCCAGTCGGCGATGAACCGCCTGCTGACCACAGTCTGCGCCGATGCAGGCTTCACCCCGCGAATACGACATGAGGTTGACGAGACATCGACGCTGCTCACGATGGTCGCTGCCGGGATGGGCGTGGCCATCGCGCCGCAGCCGACCGTCGCGCTCAACATCGCAGGCGCGTGTTACCGCCCCTTGTCTCCCAGCACATTGGGGATCGACCTGGTCGCCGCGTGGGCGACCGCCGGCTCACCGCTGATCGACAACGTTATGGCTTGCCTGCGCAGCATCGCCCGATCGCCATCAGAGCTCAACGATCCGGGTACTTCCTCCTCACCCAATATCGGTCGCTAGATGCTCCTGGGTGGTGGCGACCGCGAAGAGGTCGAGTTGGTCGGTGATCGTCTGAACCGTGAGCACGTCGCGGAAGTAGCGCAGTATCCGAGAACTGCTGACAGAGTGGCGCGAGCCGGCCGAGTGCATCATCATCGTGATTGCCTCCCACACCTGGTTTTCCGCGATGAGGTAGAGGTTGTTCAGGCGTAGGACCCGCTCTGAGCTGAATGGTTCCAGGCCGGCGACCGAGCGCCTGGCGAACTCCTCGTACATCTGCCCGCCGCGCGCGGACATCGCGACCGCGGAATCCACCAGCGCGAGCGCGGTCCCGAACTTGCCCTGCCAGACAGGATGGTCGCATCGTCGGAGCCCGTCCTCGCTCCATGGCGCCTTGCTCGTGGTGATGATCTGCTCATATTCGTCGATGGCAGCCAGCCCCATGCCCGCTGCGATCGCGGCGATCTCTCCCTCGGCGAATGCCATGAATGGCCCGCCGTAGATCGAGTTTCCGTGCAGCCGGGATCCGACGGTGTCGCCCGACATGGACGACATCCAGGTCGACTCCACGACGTGGTGGTCGGGTACAAAGGCGTTTTCGACGCGGATGCTTTGCGATCCACTGCCCCGCATGCCGATGATGGCGCCCCAGTCTTCCAGCACAACGTACGACGAGCGCGGCACCACCGCGCAGTGTGCCGTCGGCTCGCCGTCGCCTTCCGGGGGCAGCATGAAGCTGGCCATGAAGTGGGTGGAATAGGGAGATCCGGAGCAGTACCTCCAGGTGCCAGAGATGCGCAACCCGCGCACACCATTCTGTTCCGCGCGCGTGATCACCACGTCCTGTTGCACGTTGGAACTCATCGGACTGACGAGATACCCGTGCTCGCCGAAGACTTCGCGTTGCGCCTCCTCGGGCCAGTAGGACGCCAAGGGCAGTGTGTGCCCCGCGGCCAGACATAGGCACCACGCACTGGATGGACAGCCCCTGGCCACCTCGGTGATTACCTGGTAAAAGGCCTCCACCCCGAGTTCGAATCCGCCGAGACTCTTGGGGAGCAGGACGCGGAAGAAGCCGGCCGCGAGGAACGCCTCGTGCATCTCCGGTGAGTAGACGCCACGCTCCTCGGTGCTCGCCTGCTCTGCGCGAAGCCGGGGCCGCAGCTCGCGCGCGGCGTCCAGCAGCCCTTCCAGCTGTTCGCGTGCGGACTCGTCGCGGCCTACTACTACTCCGATGCTTCCCGGGCCGGCTTCCCCCGGATACTCGTCGGTGCGTCCAGCGATCGTGCCCGGGCCCAGTTTGCGCAGGTGAACGCTGCCACCATCGCCGCCCTGCGAGTTGCGTGACATGTTGTCCCATTCCTCTCTCACGTAACTCGGTGTACCGAGACGCGGTCTATCAGTTCGACTATCGTTCGATATGTTCGATACGAGTACATCAACTGTGATGGACGCGCCTGCCACTGTCAAGTCCAGTTGGACTTTATTACGATAGATTTGGAATGTACAACCGACCAATTGGACTGTTAACGTGGGTGGAGTGACGACCACACATCAGTCCGAGGTACCGCAACGTGCTGGGCGGCGTGAGTGGTGGGCTCTCAGCGCATTGGTCCTCGTCGTACTGCTTCTGGCAATCGACGGAACAGTGCTCTATCTCGCGGTGCCGTCACTGATCCACCATCTCGATCCGACGGCCACTGAACTGTTGTGGATCGGAGACATCTACGGCTTCGTGCTTGCGGGACTCCTGATCACCATGGGTAACGTGGCAGACCGCATCGGCCGCAAGAAGCTGTTGCTGATCGGGGCCGGGGCCTTCGGCTGCGCATCGGGTCTGGCGGCTATGGCTCCGAACCCCGCGATGCTCGTCGCGGCCCGCGCCGTGCTGGGTGTCGCTGCCGCCACGCTGATGCCGTCAAGCCTGTCTATCGTGCGCGCCATGTTCTCCGATCGCGCTCAGCGCACTCGCGCAATCGCCATCTGGTCAGCCGGAGCGACCGCAGGTGCCGCGGCGGGCCCAATCGTCGGCGGCGCACTCCTCGAGAAGTTCTGGTGGGGTTCGGTGTTCTTGATCAACGTGCCGGTCATGGCGCTCGTCCTGATCCTCGGAGGTGCTCTACTGCCCGAATCCCGTGGTAACACCGATCATCCGGTCGATTTCGCGTCCTCGGCGCTGTCGATTCTCGCCATCGTTCCCCTGGTGTACGGACTCAAACGCTGGTTGGGGACGGGGCTGGACTTGGTCGTACCGATTTCAGCGGCCCTTGGGTTATTCAGCGGGTGGCTGTTCATCCGCCGCCAAAGACGGCTCGCCTACCCGCTACTCGATGTCAACCTATTCCGCACCCCCGCATTCGTCGGAGCCGTGACATCCAACGGCCTCGCGCTATTCGCCTTCATGGGTCTGCTCTTCTTCTTTTCGCAGTACCTACAGCTGGTTCGCGGATATGGTCCCCTAGCAGCAGGACTCGCAGAACTGCCCGCAACCTTGGCCTCCATCGCCGTGATCTGGTTCGTCGGCTTCGTGGTCGGCAAGCTCGGTACCGGTCGGGCCATCGGCGCCGGATTCTTCGCGGCAGCCGCTGGGCTGGTCGGGATCGCGCTATCGGCCACTCTGCCCGCCTACTGGGGACTCGCGATAGCGCTCGCGGTGCTCGGCCTCGGCATCGGGGTGGCCGCGACGCTATCCGTCGACGCCGTGGTCACCGCGGTCCCCAAGGAACGGGCAGGCGCCGCTTCGTCGATCGCGGAAACCGCCTACGAACTCGGCGGCGCACTCGGCATCGCCGTTCTCGGCTCAATCCATCTGGCCAATTACCGGGCCCACCTCGACCCCCCGGGTGGAACGGATCCAGCCGACGTAGCCCACGCTCAGCGCTCGTTGGCATCCGCGCTTGCGGAAGTGCGCAATCCGGAGCTGATTGCTCATGCGCAGCATGCATTCACCACAGCACTGCAAACCACGGCACTCATCGCTGCCGCCGCGATGGCAGCGTCCGCCGTAGTGGCCTGGAGAGTGATCCCTTCACTGCACACTGAGAAGATAGAACACTTATGAACCGAGCCCAGAAACCCAACTCAACCCGAGACAAGGAACGCACCCGGAGATCAATCCTGGACGCGGCGGAACGGATCTTCTCCGATCGCGGCGCCAACGCGAGTATCGCTGACATCGCTGCCGCCGCAGGCGTCACCAAAGGTGGTCTCATGCACCATTTTCCGTCGCGGAAGGTCCTCATCCACGCCGTTGCCGAACACGTAACCGACCGCATGTGGGAGGAAGTGCATGCCCACATCGATCTCAGTGAGAACAGAGCCGGCAAGTTCACTCGCGGATACGTTCGAGCGATGACCGGAGGTAGCGACTACCTCACACGCCTTTCCAGCCCGACTAGTCTGGTGGCCTCCGCCGTCATAACACCGGAGCTGGATGCTCTTTACGAGCGCGACGCGCAAAGGCTGAATACTGCGTTCGCCGCCGATGGACTTCCGCAGGCAAGAACCCTTGCCATCCGCTTCGCCGCCGAAGGACTCACCGCCGCAATCGGCAGCCCCTATCTCACCAATGACGACCTCGCGGCGGCGCGGGAAGAGCTCCTCGCGCTCAGCGAACTTCCGCAGGCCGAGGGCGAACACGCTCAAACGGCGTAGCACAAGCGATTTCACGCAAGGCATCAGAGTGAAGCCCGCTGCCATCGCGGCCAAATCTATTGCGGTGCTTCAGCGTCTACCGAAGAACGTGGCAGTTACAGGAGGGGTTGCGAAAGCAATAGGCGGCGTCGATGGCCGTGTGGTGGCTGTAGCTGTGGCCGTGACCGGGTCACCAGTATTCGCTCCAAGCGTTGCGTTGGGGTCTTCGGCGGCGACTACCGAGATCACTCCCATGCCGATAAATGCGGTACCCCCAATACTGGCCGCTAGCAGGCGAATTCGTTCCCCGATGGATCGTTGGAAATCGGGCATCGTTGCTCCTGGGTTAATGGCGGAATGGTTTCGTGCGCATGTGGCCCTACGTGATTTCCCACCGGAACCGGTGTGGCTGACCGCGGATTGGTCAGAGTTCAGATCGAGCTTCGCGGTTGCGCGTGCACGGCGTGCGACGGCACGGTGCCGCCGCGATAGGGCGGTGCCGTTCATGGGCAGTGCCGCACATGGGTCTACTCCTCGAAGCCGCCCGGTACGAACTGCCCACGGCGGAGCTGAACAGTGCTCTGGATGAAAGAGAAGATCAGAAAGGCGACGACCAGCGCGAGCGCGACGTACATCGACACCTGAGCCTGGTAGAGGGATGAGAACAGCGCTCCGCACGCGGCCAGCACGCCCAGGCCGGCGGCCGTGACCAGGTATGCGGGCCGGTTGTCGCGACTGCGGAGCCAACCGAACGCCCCGAGACAGAGAGTGCCCCAGACGATCGCGGTGATGAGGCCCTGAGTGCTGCCGATCCAGGAGAATACCGGCATGAACTCGGGCGTGCCCTCGTCGGCCAACATGGGACCCGTCACGTGCACTCCAATAATCAGAACGGCCATCCAGACCACTGGCACCGCCGTACCGAACACCGGAATGCTGCGCTTCCGGCTAACCACTGTGAAGGCAGAAGGCAGTCGGCCATCGCGGGCCAGGGCGAAGAAGCCTCGGCTGCCGTACACGCAGCTGGCCACGGTGAGGGAAGCCATGTCGAGCAGAAGCATGACCGTCAATAGGTCGACCAGCCACGACGCCCCGAAGGAACCGGGTGCCGCCAAGGCGAGTAACGGAGCGGGCTCCGCAGCGATCGCTTTGGTGTCCATACCAAAGCCGATGACCGTGGCGTATGCGACCAAAAGGTAATACCCGGCGATCATGCCAACGGTGATCAGCATCGCGACGGGGATCGACCGCTTCGGGTCTCGGGTCTCCTCAGCCAGGTTCTGTGCCGATTCGAACCCGGTGAAGATGAACAAGCCGAACAGCATGCCCCACAAGATGCCCAGCCAGCCGCTGTTGGATGAGCTGACTTCCAACGGGGCCATCGCCGATACCGTGCCACGGCCAAGTCCCTTGACGACCACCACAATCGAGAACACGGTGATCGTCAGCATCGATACGAAGGCCAGCCCCAGCGTGAGTCGGGTGGAGATGTTGACTCCGAAGCAGAGCACTACACCCACTATCGCAACGAAAGTCAGGCTGATCATCCACCACGGGACCTGCAGACCGAACCGGAGGTTGAGGTAGTTTTCCAGGTACCCGCCGAAGATGAGCGGTGTGATGGGTCCGAAAACGATCGAGAAGTAATTCAGTGAACCAAAGGCGGTGCCGGCCCGGTCGCCGAAGGAACGGCTGATGTAGACGTAGCACGAGCCGGTGTTGTCGAGCTGCCGCGAAAACCTGGACAACGTCCACGCCACTCCGAAGGCGGCCACAGCCGACAACAGGACGGACAACGGAGCAGCGCCATCGGCGCCGATGCCGTTGCCGCCCACGATCAGCGGCAGGAACGTCAGCGCGCCGAATACCGGGGCGGTGGTACCCAGTGCCTGCGCAACGGCCTGGGCGAGGCCGAGCCTACGGGCACCTAGGGTTGCCCGCACCGCCGGCTTTTCTTCTGTGTTGACCAACGTGTCCTCCGTGGACCTTGCTCGGGGCAGACGTCACGCAGCTGCGCGGCGCGGCCGCCAGATGATTACGAACTCGGCGTACCTGAGGTTGATACCTCTGTCCGACTATCGTTCCTTGTGTTCGATACAAGTACGTTAACTGTGATGCACATCATCCCGCCTGTCAATCTTTGAGCCCTGCAGCGGCCTGGGTTGTATCAGCAGACGGGTCGCAGGCGGGCGGGATGCCGGACGGCTACATCGCGAAGTGGCGCAAGGCGGCTTCTGACCGTCCAATTCCGTTGCAGCACAACGGCGCGTACAGCTTGTGTGAGTCGTCAGCTGTCGCAGAGGAGTGCCAGCTGAGGCAGGACCACAACGGATACAGCGATGGTGGACCCACAACTCGGGTCCACCATCACCGACTGACCGTCCGTAGCGCCCGAGCTCCTGGCGTTATCGAGGAAAGTGTTGTGTCTCAGGCCTTGTCGTCGTAGTGCAACCCGACTCTGTGTCGGACGCGCCTCGTAGCATCGTCGCGCCGCCCACACCCCACTTACCGGTCGTCAGACTTCCTGATGGCAGGAATCGTGAGCCGCGTTGGGCGGTGGCACGTCGAGAGAGGGATTGCGGTCGAAGAACCCGACCGGCTTCAGCGTGAACCCGACGTACTCACAGGGCATGATTGGCCAATCCTCCGGTCGCGGAAGATGAGAGGTGCCGAAGGTGTGCCACAGCACGACGTCGGTGTCGACCAGGTCGCGTTCCTGCTTGACCCACTCACCGATCCCGTCGCCCGGATGCTGATTGGGATAGTCACCCGCGGCATGGAGTTCCTTGGGGTTATACCGCGTCACCCACAGGTGACTGCGGGCGAACTCAGCACGCCGTGCCAGATCGCTGTCCTCGGCAGCCAGCAGGAGTGGACCGGCGAACGGAATCAGCTTGTAGCCCACAGGATCACCGAACCGGTTGGTGACGCCCGGGTTGACCACCTTCCACGTTCGGGCGGTTGCGGTATTGCAGGAGCGTCGTGCATCGCGTTCATTCTCGATCACGGTCTTCTGCGCGACGATGGCGTTACCGTGCTCGTTGCCGGGCCCGATCGGCCTGCCGACAGCATCCACTTCCACCACGGTGTTGTTCGGGCCGTCGACTTCCAGGTCGAGGCGCATGTTGAACAAGTGCTGGTGGTTGGGCGCATCGAGTTGCGGTGCCACCAGGGTTCCGAACTCCGGCACGGTGCCCGGAGCGATGGCCCTGGTCTGGACGATGCCGGTCAGCTTCGCCTCGAACTGAATCGTCCCGTCTTGGTAGAAGTACCAGAAGAAGCCGTACTCGTAATTGCCGATGGTATGAATCGCCGAGACCACGAGCCTCCGCGATCGACGCACCTCGGCCTTCTCCTGATAACGAAAGTTCCAGTGTTTCCACAGGATTCCGTAGTCCTCTTCGTGAATGCAGATGGCATTGACGATGGTGTGCGGGTTGCCCGACTCGTCGGCCAACGTCGCGTCCAGATAACGGATCTCGCCGAGGCAGTCGCAGCCCAGCGATAGCGATCCGACGGTCTTTCCCAAGTTGTACTCGCCGGCGTCGAAGACGTTGCGAAAGTAGAAGTCATTGCTGGTGTCACCGTAGGGCACCACCATCTCGCTGATGGCAGCCCGGTGCAGGACAGAGCGCCGACGATCGCCGTCGGTGTAAGACACGTCGCTGATCACCAGTCCCTCGACGGCATCGATATGGGCATGCAAACGCCATCGCTGCCACTCGAGAACGTTGCCCGACACGGCGAACGACGGACCGTCGGGTTGATGAATCTCCAGCGGGCGCACATCGGTGCGCAGTGGTCCGACACTTGACACGTCATAGTTGCCACTCTCGGGCGGCAACGGAACCGGGGCCTCTTCTTCGATGGCCGCCACCGACTTCTCATCACAATCGATCACGAAGACGAGGTTGCCTACCGGCCGCGCGTATGCGTTGTCCTCCGGGAATTCCCGAACGTATGCGCTGGCTCGGATGATTCGGCGCTTGGCGTCGACACCGGGAAGCGGCAGGGTACCCGTCGACCACGGATCGATCTGGAGCAGTTCGAGATTGGTGACACCGTGACGTCGCAACGCCTCCACCGCGGTCGGGTCGCCCTTGACGATGTTGTCGAGTTCCATGATCTCTTCGATCATGATGGCGGGCTGCACCCCGTCGATCCGATCCCAATCCGTGAGTGTCGCGGAATCCACGTTCACCCGGGCTTCGTATGTTGCACGGGTGGCTCTGTCGTAGGCCACGAGGAATGCCGTGCGCGGGATGTCCGTGCGACCGTCGCGGACGGCTTGTTTGTCGGGATAGTCAAGGCGAACGATCGGGAATCGCAACGCGGTCAATTCTGGGTGGGACGACTTCACGGCGCCCACGGCGCCGGTGATCTCGGCCGCGGCGAGCGGGTCGTAAGGGTGTGCGGTCGCGATGCGCGGTTCTAGTGCTGTCACGTGGTGTCCAACTCCTCGATGGCTATGTGGTTTTCATCGTGTCTCTTCAAGCCGGACTGTCTGCCCGATCAGTTCGTCGTGCTACCGATCTGGCCGGCGTCACAGATTCCTCGCTACGGCGACGGACCACGTACATCGACCACCCGGCGCCAAGCGCGATCCAAATGACCAGCGCCCAGGGCAAACTCGTGAGCGGCGTCTTGTACAGGGCGCCGAAGACGGCACCTGCCGCCACGATTATGCCCGCGCCGGCCGCAAGAACCAGCTTCACCCGATTGACCTCGTTCCACAACCCCCGCGCGCCAGCGCCGCTGACTACCAGGTAGATCAGCGCAAGGCCGGTGCCGGCGAAGCCCGCCATCCAACCGAACATCGGCGCCCACTGCGGAGTCAGCACAGTCGGGTCGTCCGTGGCACGGGAGAAGACGCCGTCGGCGATCACCACCAGCGCGATCGACGCGAGCGCAGCGATTCCCACTACTGCCGCACCCACCACGGGGGTCCCGCGATTGGAATGCAACGTGGCCAGCGGAGCTGGAAGCCGCCCGGCGCGTGCCATCGCGAACATGCCGCGGGTCGCGGCTACCCCAACGCCGATGGCGACAGCGAGCACGTCCAGGATGATCAGCACCGCAACGACGTTGCCGAACCACGTTGACCCGAACTCGGCACCGTTCGACAATGCCTGCAGCGGAAAGACACTGGTCTTCCATGCGTCGGCGTCGAGTCCGAATCCGATGGCCTGGGCATACGCGGTGATGACGAAGTAGACGCCCACAATGGTGAGCGACCAGAGCACCGCGCGCGGGATGTGGCGCTTCGGATCGTCGGTCTCCTCAGCCAGGTTCGCCGCCGATTCGAAACCGATGAACATGTTGATGCCATAGAGCACGCCGTAGAGCAGATCCATAGGCGCAACGGCGACCGGATTGAGCGGCTGCGCCGACAAACTGTGCCCGCCTGCACCACCCTTCGCGATTATGTAGATCGAGAACAGCAAGATGATCGCGGACGAGATCAGTACCAGCGCCAGCTGCGCTCGCACGGAGATCTGGACACCCACGATCACTACCGCGACCACGATCACGACGAACACCAGCGCCGGCGGCCACCAGGGGATCTCCACGCCGAATACGCTCAGCGCCAGGTCCGATGTCATGCCGCCCAGGACCAGGAAGGTGGCCGAGGCGAGTACGAGCATCGCACCGTAGTAGACCCAGCCCGCCACGACGCCGACGCCTGGTCCGAACGCATCACAGATGTACTCGTAGAGCGAACCGCAGAGGTGAATTCGCTTGGCGTACTGCGCAATGATCCATCCCGCGCCGAAGATGCCGATGCCCGCGATGATGATGGCCACTGGCGTGGCGACGCCGGCGCCGTGCCCGGTGGCCGACAGTCCTACGACCAGGGGTAGCAGGGTGGCCACCGAAAAGACGGGGCCCATGAAGCCGACTGATTGGGCCAGGACGCCGGTCATTGAGACGGTGCCGCGCTCGTGGGCGGTGACTGCAGACTGATTCATTTCCGCTCCTCGGGGCTGTCGGCATCGGGCCGTACGGCCTCTCGGCCTTGTTCGATTTACGAACATTGCGTACGGTTACTGTACAGATAGTCGCCTGGCCCATCTTCAAAGTCAACAGCCAAACGATTCATTAACGAGGACGAAATGATGCGAGCTTCGCCGGCCCCTAACCGAATGGAAGCCACGATCGTCGAAGAACGCGTCTACACAATGATTCCCGGCGGTGTTCATCGATATGTAGAGCTGTGGGACGAGCACGGACGGGAAGCGCAAATCCAGTGCCTTGGCGCACCGCTCGGGGTGTACACCTGCGAGGTTGGCGCCCTCAACACACTCACGTATCTGTGGCAGTACGCCTCCTTCGCGGACCGAACAAATCGCCGGTACCGGCTTCAGCGTGATGAGCGGTTTGCCGAGTTCCGGAGCAAAGTGCGGGGACTTGTTGTGCAGCAACGCAATCGGATACTGACACCCGTGTCGCTATCGCCGTAGGACGATTCCGGCCGTGAGCGGTTTCTTTCGGCAACGTGTAGAGCCGCATGGCCGCGATCAAACATTGTGATCACGCGCGGGCGGTTCTCCGACCCGCTTCCTCATCGGGAGATAAACATGCCCCTGATCGAAGTCACCCTTGTCGACGGGCGTTCATCGGAACAGATCCGCACCATGATGCGGGCGGTACTCGAAGCAGCCACACGTACGCTGGAAATCGAATCCGCATACGTCACTGTCATCGTGCGGCAGGTGCCCTCGGACCAGTGGTCCACTGGTGACGTAACGGTGCGCGAGATGGAGTAGACATTTGCGCCTCACCCATTCGGTTGAGTGGGCTGCGACCGAAATCGCCGTTGTTCGATGTACGAACATATTGTACGTTTAATGTACAGGTTCGTCACCTGCCCCACTCTCAGAGTCAACAGTGAACGATCCCTCAACGAGGACGAAATGAAACGTGCTTCGCCAGCAACGGCAATGACCCGCGTCGACGTGGCAATCGTTGGAGCCGGCCCATGCGGTGCATTGATGGCCAATATGCTCGGGCAATACGGCATCAAGACCGCGTTGATCGACCGCAGCACGGCCATTGTGGAGTATCCGCGAGCCGTGGGCATCGACGACGAATCGTTGCGCGCCATGCAACTGGCCGGCCTCGCCGACGACGTCGCCGTCGACACCATCGCGAACGTGCCGCTGCGCCTGTTCGATCGCAAGGGCCGGTGCGTAGCCGACATTCGCCCCAGCACAAAGGAGTTCGGGTGGTCGCGACGCAACATCTTCATGCAGCAGAACCTCGAACGCGAGCTCCGCGATGGCCTGACGCGCTTTGAGCACGTTCAGAAGTTTCTCGGCCACGATGTCGTCGGGCTGACACAGACCGCGGCGCGTGCCGACCTGCAGTTGGTAGGCCCCGATGGCCAATCACATTGCGTGCAAGCCCCGTTCGTTATAGGTGCCGATGGCGGGCGCAGTTCGGTGCGCGACTGGGTCGGCGCTCGGATGGAAGGTGACACCCACCCCCGCAAATGGGTGGTCATCGACTGTGAGACCGATTCGGTCAACGCGCCCTACACCGCTCTCCACTGCGAACCGAACCGGCCCTACGTCTGCATTCACCTTCCGCACGGTTACCGACGGTGGGAGTTCATGCTCTTCCCTGGCGAGGACGCCGAGGCCTTCTTGGAAGACGACGCGGTTCGTGCGCTGCTGGCCCGACGCGTCGAGAACCCGGACGAGGTGCACGTGGTGCGAGCACGCGTCTACACCCACCATTCCCGGGTCGCCACCCGATTCCGCTCCGGCAACGCGTTTTTGGTCGGCGATGCCGCGCACTTGATGCCCCCCTGGGCGGGCCAGGGACTCAACACCGGAATCCGTGATGTCGCCAACCTGTCCTGGAAACTGGCGGGCGTCCTTCGCGGCCAGCTCGCGGACTCGGTGCTGGATACCTACGACACCGAACGCCGGCCGCACGCCGCCGCCATGGTCGCCATGTCGACCATGCTGGGCCGGATCCTGAGTCCCACGCATCGAAGCATCGCAGTCGCCCGTGACCTGTTCCTCCACGCCTCGGGATGGTTGTCACCGGTGAAACGGTGGGCATTGGAGATGAAGTTCAAGCCCATGCCCTGTTACGACAACGGACTCGCCGTCGCCGGCGGGCCCCTCACGGCCGGCGTCGGGACGATGTTCATCCAACCCGATGTACGCACCGCCGCCGGTGTTGTCGCCAAGCTGGATGACGCACTGGGGAATTGGATAAGCCTTCTCGGCTGGCAGCGCGACGCCGCCGACGATCTCCAACCCGAGCTTTTGGACCGGTTGCGGGCGATGAACGTCTCGATCGTCAAGGTCATCGGTGCCTGCCCACCACCCCGGCACCGATCGGTGAGCGATGCTGCCACCATCGTGCTCGAAGACCACGACAACCAGCTGAGGCAATGGTTCGAGGACACCGGATCCGACTACGTGATGCTGCGCCCCGACCGCTACATCGCCGCGGCCGCCTCCCGCGCCGAGCTCAATCGCCGAATCACCGAGCTACTCGCGCTGACAGAACCGCCTGCCGCGTTTCCGGTCGACAGGAGAACGGCGTGATCGTCGAAGAACGCGTTGACACCACGATTCCCGGCGGCGTTCCGCGCCAGCTCACCGCGTGGAACCAGTGCTCACACAACCGGATCCCGCTTCCCGTACCAACACCGTCAGAGGAGAACGCCGGATGAACCCCGACGCCCAGGAATACATCGACCAGATGGCCCGCGCCCGCGGGTACGTGCTGGACTACCACAAGGTCATGGCGGCACATGATTTCGGAGTGCTCCAGGCGGCGAACGGGTTGGTGTCGGCGGCGTATCTGGACCAGCGCACCCTCGATCGCCCGACCAAGGAGCTGCTCTTCGTCCTCAGCCTGACAGTGCTGCGGGCACCGGCCGCACAGATCGCCAGCCACATCAGGGTCGCGCTCGACCTGGGGGTCACCGCCACCGAAATCCTCGAAGCCATCGAGATTGCCCTGCCCGAGGCGGGAGTCGTCGCGTTCCAGCACGGCTTCGAGGTCTGGAAGGATGTCACGGGTGCGACCGGCCTCGAGCCGACCGTGGCGGTGCACGACGGGAGCTAACCAAGATTTCCCGGACACGTTGTCGACGAGGCGATCTGGGCCAAAAGGAGGCTCTCAGCCGCGGTCGCGTCCACGGTGCCGATACGTACCAGACCGCCGTGCCAGTCATGGTCGGTCATCCCGGGATTGTGAGTGGTGGACCCGTCGGGCCAGAAGATCTGCGGGCTCCCCTGGATGGGGAGCGATGCGCTCAAGGTGAAGTCGTCGAGCACGTCGGCGCGTGGATTCGACGACGTCCACTCCCGCATCACCCGATCGACGTCGATGTCAGCACCACAGACGACAGCGACGGACAGAGCGGCCTCCAACCCCGCTCTGACGCTGACGTCCACGGAGTCGCGGAAAAAGGCCAGCCGCAGGGCGTAATCAACGTCCTCGGCCGCGCGGACGCCGTGCAAGCGGCGCGCCGCAGCCACCAGCTCGAAGGCGGGGAGAAACGTCGACGGCCAGGAATCGTCGCTGTAGGCGTTGAACAGCTCGGGTACGTGGCTCGCCAACGCCGCCGTCTCGGTGACGACGATGCTGCGCGGCGTGCCGTGCCGGTTGACCCATTCCAGCGGCCAGGCACGCGGCGCGAAGACGACGTCGAGGTGGTGACGTTCCCGCGCCGCGCGCAACCGGTGCACCGCAACCAGTGCCCACGGGCAGTGGATATCCGACCACACGTCGACGGTCGTCGTCATCGGAACGATGCTAGCCGCAGGGTTATGCGACGACCTCGGACTTGGCGGCGGCCAGCACCTTGGTGAAGTGCGCGAGGCGACTCCCCTGATAGCGAGCGGCAGCCAGCGTTGCCTCGTCGGGCAGCGCCGACGGGAAGCCGGCGGGCCACGACGTGCCGTAGGGGTTGCCGCCAGAGGCGTAGACGGTGTCGTCGGTGTAGCCGACCGGAACGATGATCGCACCCCAGTGATAGAAGACGTTGTTCAACGCCAAGATGGTGGATTCCACACCGCCGTGCGGCTCAGCCGCGGAGACGAACGTGGTCACCGGCTTGTCGGCGAGTTTGCCTTCCTGCCAGAGACTTCCGGCGGTGTCGATGAACTGCTTGAGCTGGGCGGCGGGGCCGCCGAAACGGGTGGGGGTGCCGAACGCGTAGCCGTCGGCCCACTCCAGGTCGGCCAGTTCGACCTCGGGAATCCGGTCGTGGGTTTCTGCGACGTGGCGAGCCCACTCCTCGTTGGAGGCTATCGCCTCCGCAGGTGCCAGCTCGGGCGCCCGACGCAATCGGACGTCCGCGCCAGCGGCCTCCGCACCGACCTGGACCGCCTCGGCGAGACGGTGCACGGATCCGGTTGCGCTGTAATAGGTGACGAGTACGCGTGACATGGGTGTGTCCCTTCTAGATCTGATGTGATGGATTGGAAGTCGTGGATTGGAAGTTGTGGATTGGGCAGCGCGGCTCACAGCACGACGGTGATGGTCTTCTCCTCCGTGTAGGCGTCGAGCCCGGCCCTGCCGAGTTCGCGCCCCAGCCCACTGGACTTCGTTCCGCCCCATGGCAAGCGAGGATCCAACGGCGACCACCCGTTGACGGCCACGGCACCGGCCTTGACACGTCGGGCGATGGTGTGAGCCCTGCTGAGATCGTGGGTCCACAGCGTTGCCGCGAGTGCGTACCGGCTGTCGTTGGCGATGGCGATGGCCTCCTCGTGGGAGGAGAAACCGATGATCGATCCCACGGGACCGAAGATCTCCTCGCGGGCAATGGTCATGGAATTGGAGACGTCGGCGAACAGTGTTGGCTGGAAGAAGAAGCCGCTACGATCCGGGCGCCCTCCCCCCGTGACGACGCAGGCGCCTTCTGAACGCCCGATGTCGACATAGTCTGCTACCCGATCTCGCTGCTTGGCGTTGATGAGGGCACCCATCGTCGTGCCCTGTTCGAACGGATCACCCAACACCACCTTGGCGGCGCGAACGGCCAGCAGATCGACGAACTCCTGGTAGATCTCTCGTGCGACCAGGATGCGGCTCCCTGCAGCGCACACCTCGCCCTGGTTGGCGAAGATGCCCACCGCCACACCATCTGCGGCGGCTTCGAGATCGGCATCGGCAAAGACGATCTGCGGGCTCTTGCCACCGAGTTCCAGTGTCGTGGGCCGGAATCCGTTGGCAGCGGCGATCGCGACCTGGTGGCCGGTCTGCGGACTACCGGTGAACGAGATCTTTTCGACGCCAGGATGATTGACCAGCGCACTTCCCGTCGTCGGGCCGCGCCCGGGCAACACGTTGAACGCGCCCAAGGGAAAACCGGCCTCCTCGGCGAGTTGCGCCAACAACAAGGAGGTGAGCGGCGCGTCCTCCGGCGGCTTGAGAATCACCGCACAGCCGGTGGCCAAGGCAGGCGCCACCTTCCAGGAGCCGATCATCGTCGGCGAGTTCCACGGCGTGATGGCCGCCACCACGCCGATTGGTTCGCGAACCGTGTAGCTCAGGGTCTGGCGCCCCATGTAACCGGGGGTGGGGATGGCGCGGCCTTCGATCTTGTCGGCCCAACCCGCAAAGTGACGGAAGGTGGCCACGGTTTGAGGCAAGTCGATCACCCGTGGCTCGAACCCGGGCTTGCCGACCTCGAGCGATTCCAGGTTGGCGAAATCCTCGGAGCGATCCTCGATGAGCTGCGCCAGATCGTTGAGCAACTGACCGCGGGACGGGCCGTCGAGACGACTCCACTCGCCCCCGTCCATCGCAGCGTGCGCGGCACTCACCGCTGTGTCGACGGTCGCGGCGTCGGCCTCGAGCACCGTCGCGATGGAGCGTTCGGTCACAGGGTCGATGACGTCGAAGGGCTCAGCGCCGGACTGCGACGTCCAGCCGCCGGCGACATAGGGCTGCGCGATCAGACTGCGAGCGAGCGCTTCCGCGGCTTCGCGATCGGTCATGTTCGATTACCGTCTTTCTCGGTCGATAATCGAACGATAGCCACCCGAGTAGATTGCGTCAACCGAACAAGCCGTCCGACTCGTGCATGTCCCGTCCGATAACCGAACGCCAGTGGTGTCTAATACAGGTGGCCCTGCCGCTTCCAGCGGCGAGTCGTTGAGCACGACACGGTGAACATGACCGAAGAGCAAGGGGTTTCGATGGCCAGACAGCCCAAGGCGCCAGCGACATCCAGCGTGCCGGAGCAACGGCCGGTTGCCGCAGCGAGTTTGGTAGGCGGCGAGACCTCTCAGACGCTTGACCGTGGATTGACCGTCCTGTCGCTGCTGGCGAAGCACACCGACGGGCTGACGGCCGCCGAGTTGGCCCAGGAACTGTCCACTGCCCGTGCTGTGGTGTACCGGTTGTTACGCACACTGGAGGTGCACCGGCTAGTCGGACGGATCGACAACCGCTACGTGTTGGGAATGGGCATCGCCGAGCTGGCCAGTCGACTTCGGCCTCAATTGCAGATCACCGCGCTACCCATCCTGCGTCGCCTCACCGAAGCCACGAACAGCACCGCGCTGCTGAGTATCGCCGACGGTGATCAAGCCTTGATCCTGCTCGCCGTGGAACCCGCCGAGAGCACGCTGCACTTGGCCATCCGACAGGGTGCGCGCCACCCGTTGATCGTTGGCGCCGACGGGATCGCCATCCTCGCCGGCAGACCACCCGCGTCCACCGACACCGCCGCGGTGCGCCGAGCCAGAGAACGTGGCTATGCGGTCAGCGTCGGAGCACTGCAAGCAGGCGCAGCAGGCGTCGCCGCCGCCATCACCACGTCGGACTGGGCCACGGCAAGCGTCGGCATCGTCAGGCTCGGCGATGA
>Ga0070667_100001770_pt1 | contig 19230 bp, 11 predicted proteins | sample KBSS33metaG_FD_64659 | JGI IMG/M metagenome (GOLD analysis project Ga0070667, IMG submission 64659) | Switchgrass rhizosphere microbial communities from Kellogg Biological Station, Michigan, USA - KBS S3-3 metaG | ecosystem: Host-associated > Plants > Roots > Rhizosphere > Soil ... | reverse complement strand
GAGCTCCGTGCCTGGCTGATTAGCTGGGTTGTCGACAACGTCTCTTCGGTCAGTTCTGCTGACGAAGTTGATCCAGACCGTCCACTCAGCGAGCTGGGAATGTCCTCGCGGGACGCTGTCTCCCTCGCCGGCGAACTTGAAGATCTCTTGGACGTCACCATCGCGCCGACGTTGGTCTGGCAGGTGCCTACGGTGAATGGCATCGTGGCGGCCCTGTTAGGCGAATCCGAGCCGGCGGCTAAGGCTGATACTGACCTCGCCTCCCAGAGCAATGCCCACATCAGCGCTGAACCTGATGTCGAGTCGAACCCCTTGTCTGGCAAAGGCGGCGCTGGTGACAAGAACGATCTGATTGCGGTGATCGGCCTAGGCTGCCGTTTCCCTGGCGGCGTCACCGGACCGGAGTCCTTCTGGGAGTTGTTGGCGCAGGGGCGCGACGCTATCGGCGCTGTTCCGGCCGGCCGGTGGGAGTCGTTCGGTCAGAACACTGCAGCGCAGGAAGAGGTCCTTGCCGCTATCCCACAAGGCGGGGGGTTCCTCGACGATGTGGCCGGCTTCGACGCCGAGTTTTTCGGGATCTCGCCTCGCGAGGCAGCGTTGATGGATCCGCAGCAGCGCCTGCTACTCGAAGTGGCGTGGGAGGCCCTGGAGCATGCAGGAATCGTTCCTGATTCATTGCGTGGTAGCTCCACGGGTGTCTTTGTAGGGATCAGTTCGGTCGAGTACAGCCAGCTGACGATGGGGCAGCTTGACTCGGTGGAGGCGTGGGCCTCGACTGGTTCGGCGATGAGTATCGCGGCCAACCGGATCTCATACTTGCTTGATCTACGTGGGCCGAGCATGGCCATTGACACCGCTTGCTCGTCCTCACTAATGGCGATTCATCAAGCCAGCCGGAGCATCCGTGACGGAGAGAGCGAAGTCGCCCTCGTCGGTGGCGTCAACCTGCTCCTTGGTCCGGCAATCTCGCAGACCTTCAATCTTGCTGGTGCGTTATCGACCAACGGTCGTTGTGAGCCGTTCAGTGCTGACGCGACAGGGATGCTGCGCGGTGAGGGCTGCGGGGTGATCGTGCTCAAGCGTCTCGACGCTGCGCATCGCGACGGCGACCGTGTCCTAGCTGTCGTGCGTGGTTCGGCCGCAAATTCAGATGGACGTAGCAACGGCCTCACTGCCCCAAGCCCTGGCGCGCAGGAAGCCGTCCTGAGAGCGGCCTACGCCAAGTCCGGTATTCACCCCAATGAGGTGGACTACGTCGAGGCGCATGGCACGGGGACACCACTCGGTGATCCGATCGAAGCGATGGCGCTGGGTGCGGTGCTAGGCCACGGCCGCGCGCCGGAGCGTCCTCTGCATATCGGTTCGGTCAAGTCCAACATCGGTCACCTCGAAGCGGCGGCGGGCATCGCTGGCGTGATCAAGGCGGTCTTGTCGCTGTCGCATGGGCAGATTCCGCCGAGTCTGCATGCCAGCACCCTCAATCCGAATATCGACTTTGACGCGGCCCGGCTGCACGTCGTGTCGGAGGCTATCGATCTACCGCGTTATCGCGAAGGCGCCATCGTAGGTGTTTCGGGCTTCGGTTTCGGTGGAACGAACGTGCACGTGGTCATCGGTGAAGATTCCGGTGGCGCGGCTGCGGAGTTGTCTGCTCCGGCAGAGGCAGCCGCCGAACGTGATGACGCGGTCGTCCTCACCTTGAGTGCCACCTCACCGCAACGCCTCGTCGGGGCGGCCCATCGTTTCGCGATGTGGCTCAACCAGAGCGAGGAATCGCTGCACGACATCGCTAGTGCCACCCAGCGTCACCGCGGGCATGGCAACTATCGCGCCGCATTTGTAGGGCGCGATCGCGAGACACTCTTCGATGCGCTCTGCAGCGCTGGTTCCGATGACGCGCGCGTCCTCACCGGTCACACTCGCCGCGGTGAACAGCCTCAACCAGTCTGGGTGTTCTCCGGCTACGGCTCTCAGTGGACAGGTATGGGCGCCACGCTCTTGGCCGAAGAGCCAGTCTTTGCCGAGGCCATGGCGGAGGTGGCCGAGCTGGTCTTCGCCGAGTGCGGAATCAGGGTTCTGGACCTCCTCACGTCACCTCAGATGCCTACCTCGGTGGTGGACAGCCAGATCGCTATCTTTGCCATGCAGATTGGGCTAGCGGCGCTCTGGCGTCACCGCGGATGCGAACCAGCCGCAGTCATTGGCAATTCGATGGGTGAGGTTGCTGCCGCTGTAGTGGCGGGAGCGTTGTCTCTGGCTGACGGGGTGAAGGGTCTCTACACCCGCTCGCAGTTGCTAGCCACGATTAATGCCGCCAACGAAGGTGGAATGGCGGTCTTCTCGATCAGCAGGCAAGAGTTCGAACAGTGGGCACCGGAGTATCCCGGTGTATCGGTAGCGGTGTATACCGCCCCCACCCAATGCACCATCGTCGGCCCGACCGACTCGCTCACGCGCTTTTCGGAGTACTTGGAATCGATTGGACGCAATGTCTGGCCCATGAAGGTGGCCGGTGCTCCCCATTCACCTCAGATCGAGCCCATCCTGGGTGAATTGGCAGCTCGGATCGCCACGATTACGCCGCAGGAACCGCAGATCAAGATGTACTCCACCGTCTACGGCGAGCACCGGCCCGATCTCGTACTTGGACCGGACTATTGGGTATCGAACGTTCGCCAACCGGTTCGCTTCGCGCAGGGTATTGAGGCGCTGGCGGCCGACGGATTCCGCACCTTTATCGAAGTGTCCGCGCACCCGATTGCCGTCCCCGCCATCAACGAGACTCTGCAGGCCGAAGGTATCGCCGCACCTTTGGTGGTGGGCACTCTGCGCCGCGGCAAAGACGACGCCGTTACGTTTGCGAGCAACGTGGCGACGCTGGTCGTCAATGGTGTCTCTCTCCGGCTTAGCAGCCGTCCGGACGGTCGGTTCGTAGACCTGCCTCGCCAGCATTGGAATCATCAGCAATTGTGGGTGGATTCTTCCCGCAGCGTAGCTACGCATGGCCATCCATTGTTGGGCGAACATGTAGAGCTTCCTGATGGGACGCACCACTTGTGGAGCCGCGTCGCAGGTCAGGACATTCTGCACTCCGACTCAACGAACGCGCATTTTGGTGCGCCGGTCATCAGCGCCTCGTATTACTACAAGTTTTGCGTTGCGGTGGGACAGCAGCGCCTGGGGGTGCCGACCGATCAGGTCGTTGTCACCGATTTAGCGGTGCACCATCGCCTTGTCGTCTCGCCTGCGACGCAGCTGGTGACGTCTTTTGATACGACAACACAGCGCATCGAAATACACGCTCGTGAGCGCAACGGTGATGTGGCAACACTCTGTGCGACAGCGCGCATATCGGCGGGCAGCACGGATGCGGACGGTTCCGCATCCGTGGTGGAGCTAGACGCCCAGTCGATCAACCGAGTGGATCTGCAGGCGCCTGCGCAGTTGCTGCTGCATCACCTCACCTTCGATGCCTCAGACATCCCGGTGTTGACTCCGTGGGGGGCAGAGACCGTCCAGCGGGCGACAACCGGGCGTGGTACCTCGCGTGATGCGGTGTCTCCCGATTCGGCGTACCTCGTTGTCGGAGATCACAACGATCCCTTTGTCGGATCGGTCATTCATTGGCTCAGCGCCATAGGCAGCCCGGCGCATGCTGCGAGGGTCATTTGTGTCTCCAATGCGGCAGATTTGGCGGCTGCCGTCGACAGCGCGAGTGCTGACGGGTTCGTACTTCGGGGCGTGATCGCCACCAATCCAGTCGCTGCGGAAGGCCTCGCCAAAGTATGCCCATTAGAGGAACTTGACTGGTTCGTTTCACTGGGCGATCTCGCCGGTCTCGCCGGGATCGATGACACCGCGTTTGCCGTTCAGCAGCAGATGCTGAACCACGTTGCCGAAGTGCGCGATCGGGGTGGCCGGGCGTATCACGTCAGCCTTGGTTGCGAGCCTGACGTCTCTCACGAGGATGTTCGGTCGCTGGTCGGCTCTATGACGCCTGCCGAACTTCCTTCTGTCCTAGAAGTGTTGCTGGATGCAGCACCTTCTGATGCCGTCGCGACCTTGATCGATAGGCAGGACATCGCGGCCCGTAAAGACGAAGTAGCAAACCTGCCGCTCTTGGCAGGCTTACTTGATGACGATGAGGTGACGGCGGATTCAGCACAGTGGGGTGATGTTGACGCTCTGCGCGCTGCCGGCCCTGCGCTTGCGCCTGTGTTGTTGCTGCGACGTGTGCGGGAACGGCTGGCTGGCTTGATGGGGGCGAATGCGCGCGACCTGGATATCGAACGTCCGCTTATTGACTCCGGTGTTGACTCCCTCATAGCCACCCGTGCGCGTAACTCGATTGAGCAAGAACTCGGCGTGGAGATGCAGATTCGGGTGGTGCTTCAAGGCGCAGGGGTGCGTACGCTGACTCTGCATCTCTGTGAGCTGCTCGATCTTGACGCTGCGAGTATCGCGACCGCAGAGAAAGCGGCGCAGGCGCTGGCCCAGGGCGGCGCAGACGGCGAGAATGGCATGACTACCTACCTCGCTCCCCGAGATCCTGCTGAGAGGTTCATTGCCTTGATTTGGCGGGAAGTTCTTGGGCGAGAGGCAATCGGCGTCAATGACGATTTCTTCGCAGTCGGAGGCGACAAGGAAGGCGCCGAGGCCGTCACTCGGTTGGCCGCACAGCGGCTAAATATCGCCCTCGTCACCGAACAACTCTTCTCCCTACCGACGATTGCGGCGATGTCGGATGTCATTCGACCGCAGCTTGAGGGAAACTCGGGTTCCCTGGTTCGGGTGCTGAACCCTGGCTACGCCAGTTCGTCGGCAGAGAGCACGACGACGACGCGACCTCCGCTATTCGTGTTTCACCCTGCGGGCGGACCGACGACCGTCTACCAGCCGTTGGTCAGCCTGCTTGACCTGGAGCAGCCGGTCTATGGGTTTGAACGAATCGACGATTTGGACAGCGTTGAAGAACGAGTAGAGGCGTACTTGCCGCTGCTGCGAGAGATCGCACCGCATGGTCCTTATCGTCTGATCGGTTGGTCCTTCGGTGGAATTCTGGCCCACGAGATGGGACGCAGACTGATGGAGCTCGGTGAAGAGGTCGAGCTGGTAGCGATGATTGACACCCGTATACCGAAGGGTGACCCTGACGCCGATCCAGTTCAGCTGCTTATGGATCGGTTCCGTGCCTTCGAGGAACACATCTACCAGACCTACCAAACTCGCCTCGAAATTCCTTATGACGCGCTTTCCTCGATGAGCAACTCCGAACAGTTGGCGACGTTCCTGGAGATACTCAGCTCCTCAGGGCTCGATATGCCGCCGGCTATTGTTACCCACCAGTACACCTCCTACGCCGACACCCGCCTCGCGGAGATGTATGTTCCGCAGGGAAAGTACGAAGGTCTGTCCCTGCTCTACCATGCAAGTCCTGATCCGGTCGCGGCGAAGTTGGATCCGCGCTACGGTCGCAACGATGAAACTCTCGGATGGGATGAGTTGTGCAGCGATCTACAGATTGTCTATGTGCCCGGTGATCACATCTCCGTCATCGACCGTCCGAACGTCGACGTCCTCGCGCAGCACCTCAATGATTTTCTTGCTGCCCTCGCTGTTTCTGCCGCTGGCAACCCTGCTGCATCCTCATCATGACTAATCCGAGCGGTGCGGAGCGCCTGACGACGACGAGCGCTCGGGTCGAGCATCTTGCGGCGATGCATGCGGCGGCCTTGAGCGCAGGGTCATCGCGGGCGGTGGAGAAGCAACACGCCAAGGGCAAGCTGACGGCACGCGAACGGATCGACCTGCTGCTGGACCCCGGCAGCTTTGTCGAACTCGATGCCTTTGCACGACATCTGTTCTCCGGCTTCGGCATGGAGGCTAATCGGCCCCTCGGTGATGGTGTCATCACCGGCTACGGCACGGTAGATGGTCGTACCGTCTGTGTCTTCTCGCAGGACTTCACAGTTTTTGGTGGAGCATTGGGGGCAACATTCGGGCAGAAGATCGTCAAGATCATGGATTTGGCTGCCCGCATAGGGTGCCCGATCGTCGGGATCAACGATTCAGGTGGAGCCCGTATTCAAGAGGGTGTTGCCGCCCTCGCCGCCTACGCGGAGATCGGCATTCGAAATGCCCGTCTGTCGGGCGTGGTCCCGCAAATTTCCATGATTCTCGGCCCTTGTGCTGGTGGTGCGGTGTATTCGCCTGCGATCACCGATTTCGTCGTGATGGCACGCGACACCGCGCACATGTTCGTCACTGGTCCAGAAGTTGTCTACGCCGCTACTGGCGAGCGCACGACGTTCGACGAACTCGGTGGCGCTGAGGCCAACGCCATCAACGGCAACGCCCACTATGTTGCGGCGGACGAACCTGAAGCGTTTGAGTGGGTTCGGTCCCTGCTGTCGTTCTTGCCTAGCAATAACGTCGATGAGTCGATGAACATCGACACACCGCAGTCCTTGGAGCCCACTGACGTCGATCGCGGCCTCGACGTGCTAATGCCTGACTCGACTAACGCTGCCTACGACATCACCCAGGTCGTTGCGGCGATAGCCGATGACGAGGATTACCTTGAAATTGCTCCGGATTTCGCGCGCAACATGTTCTGTGGCTTCGTGAGAATCGAGGGGCGCTCGGTAGGGGTCGTGGCGAACCGACCGAGCTATCTAGCCGGAATTCTCGACATTAACGCCTCCGAGAAGGCCGCACGGTTCGTTCATTTCTGTGACGCGTTCAATCTTCCTGTTCTCACCCTCGTTGACGTGCCTGGCTATCTTCCGGGACTTGATCAAGAGCGTGCCGGGATAATCCGCCGTGGTTCCAAGCTTCCCTTTGTTTATAGCGAAGCGACGGTTCCGCTAGTGACCGTTGTTATCCGTAAGGCCTACGGCGGCGGCTATGCGGTGATGGGTTCCAAGCACCTAGGTGCCGATTTGAACTTTGCTTGGCCTACATCCGAATTCGCAGTGATGGGGGGTGAAGGAGCGATTACGGTGTTGTACCGTGACGAGCTGCGTGAGGCTGAGCAGAACGGGACTCTCGCAGCGATACGCGCCAAGCTGCTGGATGAATATCGAGAGTCGTTCTCCTCGCCTTATGTCGCGGCCGAGCGGGGATACATTGACGCGGTGATTCAACCGTCGACGACGCGAGCGCACGTCACCAGGGCGCTACGGACATTGCGGGGCAAGGTTATCGAGATGCCGGCCAAGAAGCACGGCAATATTCCCCTATGAAATAAGGGAAATATGGCCAACTACACCACTGGGCGGATTATCGTACCGGTGGCGCTTGCGACGTTTATTACCTCGCTGGACAATACCGTCGCCAATGTCGCGTTACCGGCTATTCAGCGCGATCTTGTGCTTACTACCTCTCAGGTGGAGTGGACGGCCACGGCTTACATCCTTACTTTTTCGGCCCTTCTTCTCGCCGGTGGCAAACTCGCCGATCGTCACGGGCGACGCCTAGTGATGAGCGTCGGACTGATTGTCTTTGGGGTGGGGAGCATCCTCGCGGGGCTCGCTACGAACAGCTGGACGCTGATCGGGATGCGGGCGCTGCAGGGAGTGGGCGGTGCGCTCGTGATGCCGGCCTCGTTGGCGATTATTGCCGCCGATATCGAGCCTCGCCATCGGCATCGCGCCTCGGCAATCTGGACGGCCGCCGTCGCGCTGGCGTTGGCGGTCGGCCCGGCGGCGGGAGGAGTCATAACCCAGTACTTGGGCTGGCCATGGATCTTCTACCTCAACGTGCCCATTGTCGTTCTGACCGTGCTACTGGCCTACTCCACGAAAGTCGTCGAGGTGGGTAATCGGCGTAGCCGGATCGACGTAGCTGGTGTGTTGAGTTCGGGGGGTGCGTTGGCGCTGCTCACCTGGGTGCTCATCCAGGCCAGTGCTCATGGCTGGGGCTCTCTGACTGTTATCGCAGCAGGGGCAGGTGCGGTCGTGATGGCGAGCATCTTCGTCTTTGTGGAGCGTTCGTCGGAGAATCCGATGCTGCCGGGTGAGCTCTTCCGCAGTCGCGTCTTCAACAGTGTGACCGTGGCGCAAGTGCTATGGGGCCTTGCGTTGACCGGTGTCTCGCTGTTCACCTCGTTATTTCTGCAGAATGTTCTGCGGTTTTCCCCGACCCAGGCCGGGCTGACCTTTGTGCCGCTGGCCGTCACGCTCATCCTTACCGTGCCAGTAGCGTCGGTGCTCTTCCGGGCGTTCGGTGCACAGAGGGTGGGTGCTGCTGCCTTGTCGTTGGTTGGGTTAGGGCTGGTACTCGTGGCGGGGGTGGGAACGCACGGGACATTCGTGCAGTTGCTACCGGGCCTATTGGCGATCGGTGTCGGCTCTGGGCTAACCGCTCCGTTGGTCGCTGAGGCGCTTAGTGTCGTGCCCGAAGGTATGGAGGGGTTGGCCTCCGCCGTGACGTCGGCAGCACGTGAACTCGCCGGCGTTCTCGGCGTGGCTGTCACTGGTGCCATTGTCGTCACGCGTCAAAAGGCCTTACTAAACAAGGGTGTTGATGAGGCTCATGCGTTTACAAGCGGGTACCAGTGGGGGCTGCGAAGCGCTGCTGGGTTGATGCTGATCGCTGCCGTAGTCGCGTACTGGGGGCTGCGGGGCAAAGCTACGGCGGATATGAAGCCTAAGGATGCTTCGGGGGTGTCGGTTCCATGAGCGCTCCTTTTGCAAATGTTGAGGACTACGCTGGGCCGCCGCCCGGCACATGTGACGTGTGGTGGGCTCGGGCAGACGCGGTACGACCATGGCATCAGGAGTTGTTCGACGCCGTCGAGACCGAGCGGGCAAGTCGTTATCTTCATGACGAGGATCGTGCTCGGTTCGTTGTAGGTGTCGCGTTGACCCGCCTTCTCGTCGGTGACATTTACGACGTCGAGCCGGTCACAGTCTCGCTAGACCGCACATGCGCGGAGTGTGGCAAGTCGCACGGACGCCCCGTTATCGTCTCCGCGGCCGGTCATGATCGGAGCGCGGCGCGCGCCGACGAGGACAAAACCTCGCAGGCTTCGACATACGAACTGTCCATTGCGCACTCTGGTGCGTGGGTGTTGGTCGCCCTTACTCAGGGATGTGGAGTCGGGGTGGATATTGAGCAGGTCGTGGAGCGTGAGGACAACCGCGACATTGCGAGGCGACTCTTCACCGAGTCGGAGCAGCGCGAAATCGCCGCCTATTCGTCATGGACGGAGGGGTTCTATCGCCAATGGGTGGCCAAGGAGTCGGCTCTCAAAGCTGTCGGTGAAGGTCTCAGTACCGCGCTGGATGCGGTCTCCGTCCCACCGCTGGAGCAGACCGTTGGGAGAGTGGAGTTTCGCCACCGCATCGACGTCAACGCAACGCTTCAACGCCTTGAGGCACCGCCTGGATACGCTGCGGCCGTGACGACGCTCACGCCACAAAACGTGCCACTTCGTATGTTGCGGGCAGACGAGCGCCTTAGTGCGAAGCAACGGCCTGTCTGATTCGTAAGTAACGGCTGTCGGTCCGTACACTCCCTAGTGTGGCGCGCGGCGACGGACGACTCTCCCATGACCTCATGCAAGACGACAAAGGCCCGCAGGATGCCTGCGGGGTTTTCGGCGTCTGGGCTCCGGGCGAGGAGGTCGCCAAACTGGCGTTCTTCGCCCTATACGCCCTGCAGCATCGCGGCCAGGAGGCCGCTGGCATAGCGGTTAGTGATGGCTCGTCGCTACTGGTCTACAAGGATCTCGGTCTGGTCTCCCAGGTCTTCGACGAAGCGACGCTAAACACACTTAACGGCAAGATCGCCATCGGCCACACCCGCTACTCCACGACCGGTTCGACGACGTGGAACAACGCGCAGCCAAGTTTTCGCACCACCAGCACCGGTGGTGGTTTCGCTCTCGCGCATAACGGCAACCTGGTCAACACTGCCGAGCTCGCCGAGCAGGCGGCCGCCGCCGGCGTGGATACCAAGGCAAGTCATGGCGCCACTACTGACTCCGACCTGCTCACTGGGATGCTTGCGGCTCGGCCCGATGTGTCGATCGAGCAGGCCGCGATGGACATTTTCCCGAAGGTCCGCGGCGCTTTCTCGTTGGTCTTCATGGACGAACACACCCTTTATGCCGCGCGTGACCCGCAGGGCGTGCGCCCACTCGTGCTTGGGCGTCTCGAACGTGGCTGGGTCGTTACGAGCGAGACGGCGGCCCTGGACATCGTTGGCGCCACCTTCGTTCGTGAGATCGAACCGGGCGAGCTGATCGCGATCGACGAGGATGGCCTGCGCTCGCAGCGTTTCGCCAACCCGGATCCCAAGGGTTGCCTGTTCGAATACGTCTACCTCGCCCGTCCCGACACGACGATCGCTGGCCGTGGCGTGCACTCGGCGCGCGTGGAGATCGGGCGTCGGCTAGCTCGTGAGCATCCGATCGAGGCTGATCTGGTGATGCCGACGCCGGAGTCCGGTACGCCGGCAGCGATCGGCTACGCACAGGAATCGGGCATTCCTTACGGCATGGGCTTGGTGAAGAACGCTTATGTCGGACGGACGTTCATCCAGCCGTCGCAGACGATTCGCCAGCTTGGTATTCGCCTCAAGCTCAATCCGCTACGCGACATCGTCCGTGGCAAACGGCTCATCGTTGTAGATGACTCGATCGTGCGCGGCAATACCCAGCGCGCACTGGTGCGCATGCTGCGCGAAGCCGGTGCCCTTGAGGTGCACGTACGGATCTCCTCGCCGCCGGTGAAGTGGCCCTGCTTCTACGGCATCGACTTCGCCTCTAAAGCTGAGCTCGTCGCCAACGGCCTCGACGTCGAAGGCATCCGTGCGCTGATCGGCGCGGACACGCTGGGCTACGTGTCTTTAGAAGGCTTGGTGGCGGCTAGTGAGCAGCCACGTAGCCGGCTGTGTGCGGCTTGCTTCACCGGCGAATATCCGATCCCGTTACCGGATGTTATTGGTAAACATGTCCTCGAGGGCATCGAACTTGCTGTGAGTGGTCCGGGTGAGGCGGCAGAGCCGAGCACTCCGGCTGGACCGACAGGGCAGGGCACCACGCAGGTATCGGTGCCGACTATCGTTCGCTCGTGACTTCATACGCAGCCGCCGGCGTCGATATCGCCGCGGGGGACCGCGCCGTAGAGCTGATGAAGGCCAAGGTTAAGCGCACTGCGCGGCCAGGGCTGATCGGTGGCCTCGGCGGTTTCGCGGGACTCTTCTCCGTGGATCTAGCGAAGTATCCGCAGCCTGTGCTCGCCAGCTCTACCGACGGTGTCGGCACGAAGATCGCGATTGCGCAGCAGCTAGACCGGCATAACACCGTGGGAATCGACCTGGTAGCCATGATCGTCGATGACCTGGTGGTGGTCGGGGCCGAGCCGTTGTTCGTGAGCGACTACATTGCCACCGGCAAGGTGGTGCCAGAGCGGATCGCGGACATTGTCAGCGGCATCGCCGACGGATGCGTCCAGGCCGGCTGCGCTCTTATCGGTGGTGAGACCGCTGAGCACCCCGGGGTCATGCGTCCTGATGAATATGACATCTCCGGTACTGGCATTGGTGTGGTCAACGCCGACGCGATGCTCGGCGCTGAACGAGTCCAAGACGGTGATGTTTTGATCGCCATGGGCTCGTCAGGGGTGCATTCGAACGGGTTTTCGCTGGTGCGGCATGTCCTTGCTCAGGCGGCGCTCTCCTTGGAGACCACGCCTAGCGAACTGGGCGGCCAAAGCCTTGGCGAACAACTTCTCACCCCTACGCGTATCTATGCCCTCGATTGCTTAGCGCTGGCTGCTGACTGCGGAGCGCACGCATTTGCCCATATCACCGGCGGTGGTCTGGCGGGCAATCTCATCCGGGTGCTACCCGAGGGGTTGGTCGCCAACGTTGATCGATCGACGTGGGCGCCGCTACCGATCTTCACGTTGCTTGCCAGGGAAGGCAGCATCGCGCTGGACCAGCTCGAACTCACATTCAACCTCGGCGTGGGCATGATCGCCGTCGTCCCTGCCGAGCGTGCCGAAGACGCACTCCAGCTCCTGACGGAACGCAAGGTGCCGGCCTGGCGGCTCGGGGACATCACCGTAGGCCAAGGCGAAGCCAGGGTCGAAATGACCGGAACCTACACCGGCCCCGCCAGCACCTGGACCTAATCCAACCTCAGCCCGCCTCGCCCCAAACTGGGGCAGCCGAGCGTCAATGAAGATTGATGGCTGGTGGTACGCACGCAGGGATCAAGCCTGACCGCCCGCAGTGCGTGCCGCCAGCCATCAATCACTGATTAACGAGTAGCGCTGACCCAGTCGTCTTCTTCGTCGCCCTCGTCGGCGTCGTCCCATGTCGGTTGGTCCGCATCCGAGCCAGAGGGCGGTTCAGCGCCCAATTCGCGACGGAGCGCATCAAGATCGGTGAAGTGGGAGCTGTTGTACTTCAGCTCGCGTGCCACTTTTTGCTGTTTGGCTTTTGCACGGCCGCGCCCCATGGCTCGACCCCCTCGCTCACACGGTCAGCCGGGCTGCGGTTGCATCTGCCGTCATCACCGACGCTATCCCAGTGCCATAGACACTGGTTCTCGCGAACCTGGTGTGAAGGGCGATGCTTCCCTGCGCCGGGAATGTTGTCATCGTCGTGGCCACCACGATACTCCGTCGATCAAGTCAGTCCCACATCGAGGCTGTGTCGTGGCCGTCCAACATGCTTCCACGCCGAGGCGCACTGCCGTCCTGTAAGGCGTGTGAGCGGCATGAAGTAACTGTTACGGGCAATTTCCGACAACGAGCCAGCAACTAACAGTTGCCCGATTTCGGGCATAACGTTATCGTCAGACTCTCAACTAGTTTGTCTAGATCGGCGCGATCTAGCTTTCAAGTGGCGAAATGCCCAATCTTGGGCATACTCAGTTATCGATGTGGGTATAAGAACCTGTGTCGCATTTGCCGTCTACATCACCGAGACTGATTTTCGCTATCACCGCACTGTCTCACCCCAGAAAGGATGACCGGATGACTGCTCCGCGTCAGCGTACGGATAACGAACCGTTACTTACGCCATCTGAAGTTGCCACCTTGTTCCGTGTTGACCCGAAGACCGTCACGCGATGGGCAAAGGCCGGCAAACTCACCTCGATTCGCACCCTCGGCGGCCACCGTCGTTACCGCGAGTCCGAGGTCCGGGTGCTGCTTGAGGGCAACACCAACCACACTCTGGACTAGTTCCTACGTTAGTGAAGTCCGTGGCCAAAGACCCCAGCGGTTACGAACTCTCAGACGTGGACAGTTAACGAAGTCGGCGCCCCACCCAGGCAGCCCGACTTACGGAGATCCTCAGCTAATGCCTACAAATAACACGCAGCAGTAATACGCAGCTGCAGTACGCAGAAGTAGCACGCGAGTAATACGTAGAAGACGACCGCAATCCTTTTTTGAGGGTTGCGGTCTTCTTTGTCTTAATGCATGCTTGATACATGCAGTTGCATGATGCAAGCAATTTGGCGGAGTCGCAGGTGGGTCCGTCGACTGAGGTGCTGCGACCCTTGCTGAGAAGTTTTGGCACCATGATGCGCACCGCCACGCGACTCAAACAGCAGTTCCTTGTCGCTGCCGGCAACGACATCGAGTGGTCAGGACATTTCCTGATCTCGGTCTTGATCAACGAAGGTCCCATGCGCGGCAGTGCGCTCGCGGAGAGTGTGCAGGTCGATCCGTCCACGGTGAGCCGTCAAGTGGCGGCTCTGGTCAAAGCGGGGCTTCTGGAGCGGCAGATCGACACCCTTGATGGCCGCGCCAGTCTGCTCGCGGTGACTGCGGCGGGCCGCACCAAGCATGAAGAACATCTCCAGATCCGTCTGCAGCATTTTCAGTTGATGCTGGCCGACTGGTCCGAGGAGGATTGTCGCCAATTCAGTGACTACCTTGATCGGCTCACAAACGCGTTTGATCGGCGTCGAGCATTGTTGGTCAGCGGGGGACTGCGGAAGTCTCCGAGCGCCGGTCACGGACAAGGCAACGGACAAAGCAACGGACAAAGCAACGGACAAAGCCAGGAGAGCAAGTGAGTACGAGCAGAGCAAACAGTCAGCCCGGCGTATCAGCTCAGGGGGGTACTGCGGCGGAGGGAACGTTAACCCACCGAGAAATTCTGGTCATTCTGAGTGGATTGATGCTCGCGATGTTTCTCGCGGCGCTTGATCAGAACATCGTCGCGACCGCCATTCGCACGATCGGTGACCAGCTGCATGGGCTGGATGTACAGGCGTGGGTCACCACGTCGTTCTTGATTACGTCGACGGTCACCACACTGCTCTACGGCAAGCTTGGCGACATCTATGGTCGCAAGCCGTTGTTCTTGAGCGCTATCACGCTGTTCATCTTGGGATCGGCGCTGTGTGGGCTCTCCACGTCGATGTACATGCTTGCCGCCTTCCGTGCCTTTCAGGGTCTCGGCGCTGGCGGTTTGTTCTCGATCGCCTTGGCGATCATGGCCGACGTCGTCTCGCCGCAGGAACGTCCCAAATACATGGGCTACTTCATGGCGATGTTCGCCATCTCCAGCGTGCTTGGACCGGTGGCCGGCGGTTTCCTTTCTGGTCAGTCCAGCATCTTGGGTATCGACGGGTGGCGTTGGATCTTTTACGTCAACGTGCCCTTCGGCATCGCCGCCCTAGTCGTCGTGACCAAGTTCCTCCACGTCGAACAGATCCGTCGGTCGGCTCGAATCGACTGGTGGGGTTCCCTCACTGTTGCGGTGGCTCTTGTGCCGCTGTTGATCGTGGCAGAGCAAGGTCACGGCTGGGGTTGGAGTTCACCACGGTCGGTGGCCTGCCTCGTCGTCGGCATTGGTGGCGTGGTGGCGTTCTACTTCGCTGAACGGGCCGCCGGCGACGCCGCTCTGGTCCCACTACGGCTGTTCAACAATCGCGGGTTCTCTATCGGTGCGGCCCAGCTGGCCTTCGTCGGTATCGGCATGTTCGGCGCGTTCTCCTCGATTCCGCTATACCTGCAGATCGTTAAGGGCGCCTCGCCGATGCGGGCCGGCCTGCTGCTGCTTCCGCTGGTTGTGGGACTGATGCTGTCCGCGACGATCTCTGGGCGTCTGATCACCAAGACCGGCAAATACAAGATCTATCCGATCCTTGGTTCGGTTGCGTTGGTGTTGGCCCTCTTCGGTATGAGCCGGGTGGGTGTGGATACGCCGCTGTGGCTTACTGACGTGTTCATGGCGCTCTTTGGAGCCGGGCTCGGCCTTAACATGCAGACGATTCAGCTCGCGATGCAGAATTCGGCGCCCATTCGCGACCTTGGGGTGGCCACTGCGGCAGGGACGTTCTTCCGACAGGTTGGTGGAACGCTCGGCGCGGCGGTCTTCCTCTCGATTCTGTTCAGCACGGCACCGACCCGAATCGCCGAAAATTTTGCTAAAGCACAGAGTGATCCGGCGTTCATCGCGGCCAAGACCGAGCATCCCGATCAGTGGGATCTCATCCAGCAGCACAGCGGTGGGTTGGTCGATACGTCGTTCCTCAACGGCCTTGACACTCGTCTGACGCGTCCATTCATGACCGGCTTCAGCAGTTCGATGGATCTGGTTTTTGTGGTCGGCACGATCGTGATGTTGGTGACGATCGCCTTAGTCGCTTTCCTACCTGAGGTGCCGTTGCGGCGGATGTCCGGAGCCCAGGCGGCCGCGACAGAGGCAGCGACAGAGGCAGCGAAGGCCGAGGCAGCTAGAGAGGCTGCCGAAGGCGAGTCGGCCAAGGAACAAGCTGAGGCCATCGACGCAGCGGTTATCCCCTAGCAAGACAAAGCGGGGCCGTGACATGACGTCACGGCCCCGCTTTGTCTTGGTGGCCAGGGGCGGGATCGAACCGCCGACCCTCCGCTTTTCAGGCGGATGCTCGTACCAGCTGAGCTACCTGGCCAGGTGTTTTGCAACCGTCAGAGTGTAGCGGAGAGCGCATCGTCATAACGCTGCAGGATCAGTTTGGCGACCTCCGGATGGGCTCCGATCACCGGACTCACTGGCGCGTGGGGACCAACGATCGTCTTCAGCCGGTGAAAGAAGTACCCCTCTGCGAGCAGGTAGGTTGCTACCGCGCTGACCTGCAGCTCTGCAAGCTGATCAGGCAGTGCGTCACCGATCGTCAACGGGTACACCTCGTGCCCGGTGAGCTCAGCGAGATCGACCGCCGCCGCCGCGAGATCCTCAGTCGCCGCGGCGACGCTGGAACCACCGGCGATCAATGCGATAGCTCTGACTTTGGTGCCGTCCTTCGCCGATGCTGAGTCGGTGTTCAGCGCCGAGCCGTCGGCCAGTTCCAACTCGCTGAGGCGATCGGCTAGAGCCTGGCTTAGGGCGCGGTGAGGGCCCAGGTGCGGGGTGACGCTGACGTCCGGGTAGAACCGGGCGATCGCCGGAATGTCCTGCAGGACGTGGTAGCCGGTGCAGAGCAGCATCGGGACAACCACGGCGTCAGGTTCAGAGGCCAACACGTCACCCAGTGCCGGCGCCAGCACGTCTAAAAAGCACAGCCGGATGGGTAGGTCAGGGCGGAGCTTCTGAATTTCGTCGATGAGCGCGGCGATGGTTTCTTGCCCTGGTATCGATGCTGTGCCGTGTGCGGCCGCCACAAGGGTACGGGGATGAGGCAGCAGATCATCCTCGGCGAGGGCGGCGTCGGCACCGGAGGCGTCGGTACTCGAGGCGTCGGTGCTCGAGGCGTCGGTACTCACACAGCCACGTTATCTCGCGTGAAGTAGGAAACTGAGGATCGCCGAGGACGGCTCGACGTGTTCTTACTCAGCGATGAGCTCGTATTTTGGATTGGCCAACCCCAGGTTGCCGTCGTACTCGCCGACTCGGCCTGTAGCACGAATGAGCTGGCCCGGTTTGATGCCAGGAATGTTCGAACGGCCGAGAAAAAACAGACGCATCGACCCGGTGTCGTCCACGAGCTGCGCCTCCAGGGTCTTTGTGGCCGAGCTGCCGAGCTGCACCATCTTGATGCGTCCCTGCACGGTGACCTTCTCACTCGCCGACGCAGAGCCGATCTCCGTCGTGCCGTCGCCGCGCTGGACTTGAGGCACTCGCTCCTTTTCGCGGAGGGCGACACGTGGCCGTTCGAACTTCTTCTGCTCTTGGATCAGACGTTCCTCGGTGCTGGCGTCGAGAGTGGTGTCGAACGGAACGATGGTGGCCGCCACGTGAGGGATCCGTCCGACGGCTTCGGCGATCCGGTCGGCGGTGCGGTCGTGCATTAGACGCTGGGAGAGACGCCCAAAGGTGCGGCGTGGCAGCAGGATGGTGACCTCGGCGCGGTCGCTCACCACCGTCTCGTAGGCGTATTCGGCGATGGCGCGGATCAACCGGCGGTCTGCGCACTCCACGATCTGCAGTGGAGTGGTGATGCCGTACTCCAACCACTCATGCTGAATCTTCTCCGCGACCTGCTCATCGACAGAGATGTGAATTGCGCGAACGGCTGTGGGGCGAAGACTTCCCGCGTAACGCAGGCCGCGCATGACCGCGAGGTCCAGACGATCCACCATGACGAGCACGACGTGGCGCGCGTAGTTGGTGGTGAGGCGCTTGTCGGCAGCCGCCGCGGAGACGAGCTGTAGAGCGCGGGTCTCGCGACGGTAACGGCGGTTGAGGCGCACCAGGGTCAGCCACAGAACAGGGAAGAGGACGACGACGACCCAAGCCCCTTCAGTGAACTTCACCACCGCGAAGATCCCGACAATGGCGGTAGAGACGATGCCGCCTGTCATGTTGATCGCCAGACGAAGGCGCCAGCCGTTCTCTTGATGCGTGCGGTGGAACTTGGCCATGCCAAAGCCCGCCATAGCGAAGCCGGTGAAGACGCCGATCGCGTAGAACGGCACTAATTTGTTGACGTTAGCCCCGACGACAAGAAGCGGGCTGATCGCGGCCACTGTGAGCACGACAATGCCATTGCTGAATGCGAGCCGATGACCTCGCCGCGTCAATTGCCGGGGTAGGAACGAATCCTCCGCGACGAAGTTGGCGAGGAAAGGGAAGCCGGTGAACGGGGTGTTGGCGCCGGTGATCAAGATCAACGCGGTCGCGAGCTGCACGGCAACCCAGCCCAGATGTCCGAGGAAGGAATATCCGAAGACCTCGCGCGCAACCTGGCTCAGTACGGTGGGAACGCCACCTTCGTAGGGCGTCGCGTGGGTCTCCATGGCGAGGTAGGAAATGCCCAGCACCAAGGAACCGAGCATGATGCTCATGATCGAGAGGGTGCGCCGAGCGTTGGGGCCTTCAGGACGTTTGAAGGCGCTGACGCCGTCGGAGATTGCCTCAAGACCCGTCAGCGAAGAACCACCGTTGGCGAACGCTTTAAGGAGCACGAAGATCGCCGCACCGGACAAGATCGGATTGCCATGGTTGACAACTGGCATCATCTCGGGAACGTGTGGGATCTGCGGAAGGTCTCCGAGAAGCTCCCGGACCACTCCGATCACCACAACGAGTCCGGTCAGTGAGACGAAGATGTACGTTGGTGCCGCAAAGGCCTTGCCTGCCTCTCGGATACCTCGCAGGTTGCCGTAGGCCAAGATGAGCACGACGGCGATGGCCATGTATTGGGTGGTGTGCTTGCCGTGCCCTACTGAGGGCACCAACGAGGCGATAGCAGTGACCCCGGCGGCGGCCTGTACCGCGACGGTGACGATGTAATCGATGAGCAGGGCTACCGCGGCGATCTGTGCCGTTTTAGGGCCGAAGTTGTCTCGTGCGACGACATACGAGCCCCCGGCGCGGGTGTAAACCATCACGACTTCGCGGTAGGACAGCGTCATGATGATCAACACCGCGAGCACCACGGCCGTCATCGGCATGAGGATGTGGAAACCGGTGAGACCGAACGCGGCGAGCAGCACGATCAGCATTTCCTCGGTGCCGTAGGCAGAGGAGGAGATGCAGTCGCTGGAGAGAACGCCGAGGGCGAAGGTCTTCGAGAGTTTTTCTTCGTGCATCCGGGCGCTGATGATCGGGGCGCCTAGGAGCTTGCGTTTGATGCGGTAGCGAAGCCGTTCGGGGATCGCCCCATCGAAATTTGGTCGCTTGGGTGGGGCTACGGCTGACACGTGACGACGTTCCTCACTATGTGTGCGCGCGTGTGACGTGCAATGTTGTCGCCTTACGCGACCCCGACGGGACTCGAACCCGCGACCTCCGCCGTGACAGGGCGGCGCGCTAACCAACTGCGCTACGGGGCCT
>Ga0070667_100001763_pt1 | contig 19263 bp, 14 predicted proteins | sample KBSS33metaG_FD_64659 | JGI IMG/M metagenome (GOLD analysis project Ga0070667, IMG submission 64659) | Switchgrass rhizosphere microbial communities from Kellogg Biological Station, Michigan, USA - KBS S3-3 metaG | ecosystem: Host-associated > Plants > Roots > Rhizosphere > Soil ... | reverse complement strand
AAGGCGATTCCGCCGCAGCCATGGACGCATAGCTCAGTTGGTAGAGCAGCTGACTCTTAATCAGCGGGTCCCAGGTTCGAGCCCTGGTGCGTCCACCAAATCTTTCAAAGACTTATGATGGAAATTGGGGGTGGGCGGCTCGGTCGGTAGGTGAGCTACAGGCATATGACAGGCTCGACGAAAAAATTTGCCGTGGTGCGCGTACCGCTTGAAACAAGAAGGGGCCGCCGAAGCGACCCCATTCCTTAGTCGGGGAGAAACCGTTTCGGTTGTCAGGCGAGCTGCGGACGCCGGACGCGAGTCGCTTCAAGGTCGAGATAGGTGAAGGCGCGGATCGGACCACCCGCCACTCTTCGCACGGCACACCTTCTTGCACAGCTTGATTGACTTCCGCCAAATTCGCCTCCGCTGTGGGATGGGCTCAGAGCCACGATGTCCTTTTCGGAGGCCACCAGCGCCCCCATTGCTGGCGACAGGCCCCAAGGACCATTCGGCTCAGCATCATTCGCTTCACGAAGGTACCCCCGGCCTGGAGTCCATCGACAAGATCGGGCGGTTCTCTCCAACGAGCAAGCGCAGCCTATGGCGTGCGGCAATAAGCTACGCGAAGAAACAGGGTGTTCAGATCGAATGTCACTCCGAAACCTCCCCGGCTAGTTAAAAGAAGCAGCGCCATGGCAGCCGGATGACCGTAGCGACTGAGTCGTCCCAGCAGGTTCCTTTCGTCGGGAAGTTGCACGTTGGTCGTCGTGCGAAGACTTACTTATCAAGACCCGTGGCTAACGCAATGGCCATGGCCACGGACTCGTTACGTAAGTACTTAATAAGTAACGGGAAGCCAAGGACCCCTAGCGCGTTGGCCGCCCGGCATATATGGGGGGGTACGTCGGCCAGGGTCCCTCTACCTCCGCTTGATCATCATGGTTGCCGCGTCAAAGCGACATCGGCGAGATCACGGCAAGCCAACGAAACGCACGCAGATCGATTCTTGTCTTGAGAACACACTAAAGACACGGATAATGCTTGGTCGTGGGGAGCACGAGCAACTTCGATTTTTTGGCTGAACAGGACGAGCGGCTTGCCCGCATCGGCGCGCTGGCAGAACGCTATTTTTACGATGACTCGCCAGCTGCGTTAATTAAACTTCGTCAGTTCGCAGAGTTCATCGCCAAGGATGTGGCTGCAAGACATGCACTCTTGCCTCAGCCATCTGTTACGTTTGATGAAATCCTGCGCACGCTGAAGATACGAACTATCCTACCGCGCGAGATCGCTGATCTCTTCTATCACCTGAAGCGGCTGGGCAATCTAGCCGCACATGAGAACGCCGGTACGCCCGGTGAAGCTTTAGCTGCATTGAAGATAGCGCGCGCGGCTGCGATCTGGTTTCACCAGAGCTATGGCGGAGCGTCAGGGTTTAAACCCGGTCCCTTTGTTCCCCCCGCTCCTCCGGTCGACGCGACGGCCGATCTGACGGCGGAGATCGCCAAGCTCAAGTCGCTGGTGAAGCAGAGCGCCGACAGTGAGGCAAAGGTGCGACTCGCATGGCAGGAGGCGGAAACGGCGCGGCTTGCCGCTATGAAGGAAGCTGCGCAGTCACGCGAAGAACGTGCCTTTTGGGAAAATTACGCGGCGCAGGCGGAGGAAGGGCTTCGTCAGGCTGAGCAAGATCTGAAGGCCGTACAGGCGGCGGCCGAAGCCATCCCTGCTCAGCAGCTCGATCTGCTTGCACAGTTTGCCTCGCGCAACGCGCAATCCGTCGAACTCGACGAAGCAACGACACGCATATTGATCGACGAGCAGCTGCGCGCGGCTGGCTGGACCGTTGACAGTGCGGTGCTTCGACACGCGGCCGGCGTTCGACCGGAATATGGCAAGGCCATGGCCATAGCGGAATGGCCGACGGCGACCGGACCGGCGGACTACGCTCTCTTCGTCGACGGCAGGTGCGTCGGCGTGATCGAGGCAAAGCGGAGCCTAAAGGACGTCCCTGGACGTCTCAACCAGGCGAAGCGATATGCCGCCGGGATCACCCTCACGCCGGATGAATTGCCGGGCCTCGGGCCTTGGCTGAACGGCAACGATCGCTTTCGCGTGCCATTCCTGTTTGCAACCAACGGGCGCCCATTTGTGAAGCAATTGGCCAATAAGTCTGGCATTTGGTTCTGGGACGCCCGGCCTGGTGCCGGCGACCCTCACGCGCTGCCGGAATGGTTCTCTCCTCGTGACCTCACCGAACGTCTGGAGCAGGAAACCGAGAACAGCACGGAACTTGCAGAGCGAGAAATCGGCGTCACCGGCCTGCGGCCTTATCAGTACGAGGCCATAGAAGCGGTAGAGAAGGCCATCGCAGCGGGTCAGCGCCACATCCTCCTCGCTATGGCGACGGGCACTGGCAAAACCCGCCTTGCGATTGCACTCATGTACGAGCTGCTACGTATCAAGCGCTTTCGCCGAATCCTGTTTCTCGTCGATCGCAACGCGCTGGGACGACAGACGCTCGACGCGATGAGTACGACGGACACCAGCGGCTTTCTGAAATTCGACGAAGTGTTTCCGGTGGCCGATCTCAGCCGGAAGTTTCCCGAGACGACCGATCGTGTGCAGGTGGCGACGGTGCAGGCGATGATCCGCCGGATCTTCGATGACCCGACCGCTGAGCGCCCGACGCCAGGCACCTACGATCTCATCATCGTCGATGAGGCGCATCGGGGCTACACGCTCGATGCCGAGCTGCGTGAGGATGACCTCGGCTTCCGCAATCTGGATGACTATCTCTCCGCCTATCGCCGCGTGCTCGATTATTTCGATGCGACCCGGATTGCGCTGACGGCGACGCCGGCGCTTCACACTCGCGAGATCTTCGGCGCTCCAGTGTATCATTATGGCTATCGCCAAGCCGTGATCGACGGCTACCTGATCGATCATCGCCCGCCTCGCCGCATCACGACCGCCCTCAGCCAGACGGGAATCCATTTCGAGAAGGACGAGGAGGTCAACATCCTCGACCCGCGAACCGGCCAGATCGATCTGTTCAACCTTGACGATCAGGTTGATTTCGAGGTCTCTGAGTTCAACAAGAAGGTTTATACGCGGGCCTTCAACCGTGCCGTGGCGCAGGCCATTGCGTTGGAATGCCCGCCGGACCAGCCAGGTAAAACGCTGTTGTTCGGGGCGCGTGATGATCATGCGGACATCCTTGTCGAAGAGCTTCGCACGGCGCTTACGGAGGAGTACGGCCCGCAGCCTCATGATCTGGTCGAAAAGATCACCGGATCGGTCGATAAGCCGCTTGATCGGATCAAAGCCTTCAAGAACGATCCGCGCCCCAAATATGTCGTGACGGTCGATCTGCTGACGACCGGCATCGATGTCCCCTCGATCGTCAATTTGGCGTTCGTCCGGCGCGTCAATAGCCGCATCCTGTACGACCAGATGATCGGCCGCGCGACCCGCCGCTGCGATGAGATCGGCAAGGATTATTTCCGCATCTTCGACGCGGTCGACATCTATGCCAACCTGCAGGACGTGACGGAGATGCGGCCGGTCGTGGTCGATCCGGCTCTGTCCTTCACAACGCTCGTATCGGACATGGAACGCGCGCCGAGCGAAGAGGACCGGGCCTTTGTCCGCGACCAGATCGTCGTCAAGCTGCGCCAGCGCGTCAAATATATCGACCCCGAGCGACGCGAGGTGCTTGAGGCAGTGCTGGGGCCCCTACCCGCGCTGGCCGATCGCCTGAAGGCGGCACCTCCGGCCGAAACTATGGCCCTGTTTCGTGATCATCCGTCGCTGGCAGCAGCCCTCGACGCGGCGAACCCCGCCGGCGGTGGCGGTGATGGCATCCTCATATCCGAGCATGAGGATGAGCTGGTTGACGTGGCCGATGACTTCGGCGGCAGGGCTAGCCCCGCCGATTACATCGAAAGCTTCGAGGCGTTCGTCCGCGCCAATATGAATGCGGTGCCGGCGATGGTGGCGGCCACCCAGCGCCCCCGCGAGCTCACCCGCAAGGAACTCAAGGAACTTGCCATTCTGCTCGACAGCAAGGGCTTTTCCGAGGCATCGCTCCGCCGCGCCTATGGCAGCGCGCGAAATGCCGATATCGCCGCCCATATCATCGGCTTTGTCCGCCAGGCGGCGATTGGCGACCCTCTCGTCCCCTACGAGGCGCGAGTTGAGAACGGGGTGCAAAAGATCCTCGCCAGCCGCAATTGGACGACCAAGCAGAAGCAATGGCTCACCCGCATTGGCCGTGCGCTGAAGGCGCAGCCGGTGGGAGATCCAGAAATTCTTTCCGATCCCCTGTTCGCCCAGGCCGGCGGCTTCGACATGGTCGACCGCGAGTTCGATTCCGGGCTAGGGGACGTTCTCAAGGATCTGAACGCCGCCATCTGGGGTGACGATCGGGCAGCATGACGAAAGTGAAAAGATGAACCCTTCAGCCGATCTGGTGAATAAGCTGTGGCGCCTGTGCGCGCTGCTCCGCAAGGACGGTGTGACCTATCAGCAGTACGTCACCGAGCTTACCTATCTGCTCTTCCTCAAAATGGCGTCCGAGCAGAAGGACGAGAGCCGGATCCCAGAGCAATATCGGTGGGGGGCGCTCAAGACCGCGAGCGAAACCGAGGTTCTGCAACGCTACCGCCAGGCGCTGACCGATCTTGGCGACGGCACTAAGATCGCAGATCGCTCGGTGGTAGCCATCTTTCAGAACGCGGCGACGATCATCCGCACCCCAGCCAACCTGCGCCAGTTGATCGATGCGATCGATGGCCTTCACTGGTTCAGCGATGAGCGCGATGCGTTCGGCGACGCCTATGAGGGCCTCCTCCAGCGCATGGCGGAGGAGACCAAACGCGGCGCCGGCCAATATTTCACGCCACGCGCGCTAATCCAAGTGATGGTCGGCCTGATGAAGCCGCAACCGGGCGAGGTGATCCAGGATCCGGCAGCTGGGACCGGGGGCTTCCTGATCGCGGCCAACAGTTTCATGAAGGCAGCGAGCGACGACTATTTTGAGCTGAGCCCGAAGCAGCAGGCGTTCCAGCTGCAACAGGCGTTGCGTGGCCTTGAGAATGTGCCCGATACTTTCCGCCTTCTGCTGATGAATTTACACCTGCACGCGATCGATCCGGACAATCTGGACCTGGCTGACACGCTGAGTCCGGCCGGTCAGCGCCCGCAGTTCAAGAACGCGGACCTGATTCTCACCAATCCGCCCTTCGGCCCGGCGGGCGGTCCGCCGACGCGCGATGACCTGACGATCACCGATCGCGTATCCTCTTATCAGCTTCCGTTCGTTGAGCACGTCATTCGCGCGCTGCGGCTGGGCGGACGCGCAGCGGTCGTGGTGCCGGACAATGTGCTTTTCGATGACGGGCGCGGAAAGGCGTTACGTCAGAGGCTGATGAGCTGGTGCAATCTCCACACCATCCTGCGCCTGCCGACGGGCATCTTCTATGCGCAGGGCGTGAAGACCAACGTCCTATTCTTCGCCCGCGCGGACGAGGAAGCACCGACCGAGGACGCGACTCGCGAGGTCTGGATCTACGACGCGCGATCGGGCGCGCCCTCCTATGGCAAAACGAACCCGTTTAAGGCCGCCGACCTCGCCGATTTCGTAAGCGCGTTCGGCGACGACCCGCTAGGCGGCGTGGCGCGGTTGGATCAGGGCGAACAGGGCCGCTTCCGCCGCTTCACCCGCGAAGAGATCGCCGCGCGCGGCGACAATCTTGACATCAGCTGGCTGAAGGACACCAGCACCGACGCCGAGGAGGGGCTGGACACGCCCGAGGACATTGCCGCTGCGATCGAAGGGCATCTGAAGGTCGCGCTGGAGGAAATCGCAGCGCTGGTCGCGGAGTTAGACAGTGATGCGGGTGAGCCGGTGCTGGCGGAGGCGGCAGAGTGACTTTGCCGGAAGGGTGGGCTGAAACAACGATCGCCGAGGCTGCGTCAATCAACCCTAAACACGCGCCTGACACCGATCGTAATCAGCGGGTATCCTTCATACCCATGCCGGCAGTGGACGAGCATCTCGGTGCCATCGTCGAGAACGCCGAGCGCATTTTAGCGGACGTCTGGACTGGATATACGCACTTCGCCGACGGTGACGTGATCTTCGCCAAGATCACGCCGTGCATGGAAAACGGCAAGGCCGCGATTGCTCGAGGCCTAACTGGTGGCATAGCGTGCGGTTCGACGGAGTTCTACGTGTTGCGCCCCGCCAATGGTATTTCCGCCGACTATCTCTGGCGTTTCGTCAGGCAGCCTTCATTCCGTGCTGAAGCTGAAACGCGTATGACTGGAGCTGTCGGTCAGCGGCGAGTTCCTCGCGATTACCTTGAAAGCCATCCGCTACCGCTGCCGCCGGAAGCCGAACAGCGCCGCATCCTCGCGAAGCTGGACGCGCTGACCGCCCGCCTCGCCCGCGCGCGGGCGGAACTGGATCGGGCGTCGGTGCTGGCGGAACGGCTAAGGCAGAACGTCCTATCCGATGTCTTCCGACCGTTGAACATCTCGACCGCTCCGTTGGGGGATTTACTCGAAGACGTCCGATACGGCACAGCTCAGAAATGTGACTATGGGGCCGGAATTTCGCCTGTCCTCCGCATCCCTAACATTCAACGCGGGAAGATCGATCTATCTGATCTCAAATCAGCAAACTTCGACGATAGGGAGATTGCAAGGCTCTCGCTGAGGGAGGGGGATGTTCTGGTTATCCGGTCGAACGGAAGTTTGGACTTAGTGGGACGTTCTGCGGTCGTTGCCGTAGACGCGGTCGGTATGCTCTATGCGGGTTACCTCATCAGGCTCCGACCCACGCCGTCTAAGCTTCTGCCGGTCTTTCTTCATTATTTCCTCGCTTCGCCAGGGGTTCGGCAAGCCCTTGTTGGTGCCGCCAAGTCGACTAGCGGCGTCAACAATGTGAATTCGCAGGAGTTGCAAGCGCTGAAGGTGCCGTTGCTACCGCTCGAAGACCAGGAGCGGGCCGTTACGCGCATAGCGATGGCCTTCGCCCGCGCTGATCGCGTCGAAGCAGACGCTGCCCGCGCACGGGCGCTGATCGATCGTCTCGAATCCTCAATCCTCGCCAAAGCCTTCCGCGGCGAGCTGGTGCCGCAGGACCCGAACGATGAACCCGCCAGCGTCCTGCTCGACCGCATCCGCACCCAGCGCGCGGCCGCGCCGAAGGCGAAACGCGCTCGTCACGGCGTATCTGAGCCAAATCTGGAAATGGCTAAATGAGAGAAGCTGAGTTTAAGGCATGGCTTCAGTCTGAAAAATATTCAGCGGGCACCATCAGCACGCAAATGAGCAAGGTGCGTAAGCTCGATCGCGTATTCGGTGATCTTGACCTGCTTCACGCGGAGGGCGAGCTCGACGCTCTTGAGGCGCGACTGCACCGAGACGATGATCTGCCGCCGACGCTCGGGAATGATGGCGAGCGTGGCCATTTGTCAACCAGCCTTCGCTACTATCGAAGGTTCCTGGAAGCGGGCGGCAAGGGGCGAGAGGGACAGCGAGAAAACGCCATGGATGTAGCCGGGTTTGGCCGTTGGTTGGAGGCCAACTACCGGCCAAGCACTGTGGCTACTAAGCTGTCCGAGGCCCGACAGCTGGCGCTTGCATATGGTGATTTGGACCGGCTTTATGATGAGGATAGGTTGGAAGCAGTCCGACAAAGTCTTGTCTATTCGGCGGCCGACAAGGCGCGACAAAAGCCCAACCCGTCGAAAATCAAACTGAGCAACAATATCTATCGTGACCTCAGCAACCTTCGAACAACCGTAAATTATTACAAACGTTATCGAGGCGAGAAGCAGCCAAAGCCGGACGCAAATGCCGTGAACATGGCGATCGACGAATGCGCCGCCTTAGGGACGGCTACGTTCCTGGAGACATATGGGTTCGGCGAAAACATAGACTACTGGGTGGTAAGGGACGGAGTACGCTATCCTTCTAAGGCTGTGTTCGGCGTGGCTCATCAGTTCATGCCGGGAGGTACGCCGCTCGATGGGAAGGCCTGCAATGGTACCGATGCCCGGCTCCATGTGGAAAAGCTGGGCTTTGAAATTGTGGCGGGTGAAATGCTGAACGAGAAAGAGGCGTCGGCCGTCCATGCATCGGCGGATGGTGCTACGACCACTCTGAACCCGACCAACCTCATCCTGTACGGGCCTCCTGGTACCGGCAAGACCTACGCGACCGCACTGGAAGCCGTCAGGCTGTGCGGTGAAGCGGTGCCTGATGATCGAGAGGAGTTGATGGCGCTCTATCGGTCGCTGCACCAGAAAGGACGCATTGCATTCGTCACCTTTCATCAGAATTTCAGCTACGAGGATTTCGTCGAAGGGTTGCGACCTGTCACGGGGACGCAGGAAGAAGGAAACGGCGGGAACGTCGGCTTCAGCCTTCAACCGCACGATGGCATCTTCAAGCTCCTCGCCAACCTGGCCGCGAGCAATTACGGGCGGGCTGCAGTTAATGACGCAACAGCGATCGATCGCAGCCGCAAGATCTTCAAGATGTCGCTGGGGCGCAGCTGGGCATCGGAAGATGACACGATCTATCAGGACGCCATCCGAGGTGGTTATGTAGTTCTTGGCTGGGGCGGCGAGGTTGACTGGTCGGACCCCCGCTATGAGGCCTGGGGTGCCATTAAAGAGCGTTGGCGACAAGATCATCCAACTGCGACCGGCAATGATCCGAACATGTCGCAGATGTATACCTTCCGCAACAATATGCAGGTGGGCTCATTGATCGTTATCTCCGACGGCAATCGCAAATTTCGTGCGATCGGCGAGATCGACGGTCCGTATCAATATGTGCCTGGTGCGAACGGCGAATACAACCATCGTCGTCGCGTGCGCTGGCTGTGGCACAGCGATGAAAGCCTGCCGCGCGAGCTCATCTACGACAAGGAACTCAGCCAAGTTTCGGCCTATCAGATGAACAGCCGCCACGTGAACTGGGACGGGCTCGAACAGATTGTAGCAGGAGGCGATGCGGCAACTACCCACGGTACGCCGGAGCCCTTCGTGCTCATCATCGATGAGATTAACCGCGCCAATATCTCAAAGGTTTTCGGCGAGTTGATCACCCTGCTTGAGCCAGATAAGCGCCTTGGCCAGCAGAACGCTCTCACCGTGCGGCTGCCTTATTCCAAAACGGAATTTGGCGTTCCCGCCAACCTTCATATCATCGGCACGATGAACACAGCCGACCGATCAATCGCACTGCTCGACACGGCGCTTCGTAGGCGGTTTCGTTTCAGGGAATTGGCACCGGATACGACGGTGGAAGCGTTCCGGGCGGCCGTCCGCGACACGGATTTGCCGCTGGATACGGTCCTCGATACGATGAACGATCGCATCGAGTACCTGATCGACCGCGAGCATCGTATCGGACACGCCTTCTTCATCGGATGCCGCGATCGTGCGGATGTCGATACCGTCATGCGCGATAAGGTGATCCCGCTCCTCCAGGAATATTTCTTTGAGGATTGGCGCCGGGTCGCGGCCGTGCTCGGCGAGCGGCCAGGGAAAGGAGGCGGCTTCCTCGATTGCCGCAAGCTCAAAGATCCAACCGGACACGGTGGCGATGATCGCGAGAGCTGGAGTGTCCGGAGTGCGTTTGCGCCAGACGCTTATGATCGGCTCATTGGTAAGATCATGACCGTCGAGGGCGCGGAAGCGCCTGAGTGACGCACAAGACGGTTCGCGAATGGGGCCGCGTTCCAGTTGGCGACGACGGGTTCACCCGGGCGGAAGCGAATGCCCTCCTCGCGGCCGCCCGAGCACATCGCATGAGTGGACCGGAAGGTTCGGACATCCTGCGCGATCACTACCGGCATCTCACCGCTCAGCAGGCTGTCGGAGTCATAGCGGCGCCCGGTTGCAGCCTGGAAATATTACCAAAGATCGATCCTGAAGGGAGTGAGGAGAACGCCGGCACCGTTAGGGCACGCCTCGTGCATATGCTCGATGTCGCGCTAGGCCTTGATCTGTCCTCAGGTGAAACAACGGCCATGGCCCACGGGGCGGAATCACTTCTCGATATTTTTATCGCGCTTTTTGCCGATCGGCTTCTTTCCGAAGCGCGGCGCGGGCTGCCGCAACAATATCGCGCCCGAGAAGAAGACTTGGGCGCTCTGCGCGGAAAACTCGATGTCGTGCGGCAGTTCACCGCTCTGGCCGTGCGTCCTGATCGTCTTGCTTGCCGCTTCGACGCCCTCGATCCCGATGTGGCTCTCATGCAGGTTATGAAAGCTTGTGTGGTCTTTCTGGCTCGGCATGCTCGCGCAAGTGGAACCCAACGCAAGCTGGCTGAGCTGCGGTTTCTATTGTCAGATGTAACCGATGTGCCGCTCAGGCTGTTGCCTTGGAACAGCGTTCGGATCGACCGGACCAGCCAACGCTGGCGCGCCCTCCTTTCATTAGCGCGATTGCTGCTCGGTAAGCGCTGGCAGCAAACACATGCCGATGCGCAAGCGCCGGATGGGCTCACATTGCTCTTTCCAATGAACGACTTGTTCGAACGATATGTGGCAGTTCAACTCCGCCGTGCCCTTGCAGACACTGACCTGGAGGTGGTGCTGCAAGGCGGCGGCGAACACGCGCTAGGCGAGTGGATCGAAGGCAAAGTCTGTGCAGGAAGCAGCTACCCCACCCGCCCTGATATACTCATCCGGTTGGCCGGCCGCGTGGCCATGGTAATCGACACGAAGTGGAAAAACCCCAACATGGGGATCGGTCAATCCGATATTTATCAGATGATGGCTTATGCTCGCCTTTATCGGTGCGAACATCTGGTCCTGCTTTATCCCACGGTAAGCACCGAGCTACCTCCATACAGTCAAGGTTTATCAGGAGGTACCGAACGCCTCGACATTGCCTCTGTCCCCCTAGGGAAAAGCGAAAAACATGTGATTGACAGCCTGCGTGGGTTAATCGCGCTATAGCTCATCGTAACAACTATTCCGATCTCGGCGGAGTGGTGGGAGCGAACATCGTACAACCTTTCTGTGTCCTTCAAACTTCTCAGCAAAAGCTTCCCGTGTTCAAGCATGACACGTTGACGGAAATTGTCGATCCAGCGATGATTTGTGCCAACAGGGAGAAGGTGATGATACAACTCGTATTCGCATTGATGCTGGGTGATGCATCCAGCGTTCTTCACCTCATTTGTCCGGGCGTTGGGACCGATACGAAGGTGAACGTTGCATCCGCCTCGGCCTTTGCAAGTAACGGACAGTCCGCCACGATTAACGCGTATCAGCGGCGAGCGGTGGATTTTGACGATCAGCTTGAGATCGAAATTATCGATGGCCAAGGTCGCGTTCGCCTTCCATCGCGGGTTGTTCCGCTAAATCACGGAGGAAAGAACGGATGGTACGAGGTGAAAGGTCTGCAAGTCGGGAACGACGCGATTGACGGGAAGGTGCCGATCAATTTTACGAATGCGCCGCGGCTGCACATTAGCCGGATTTCGGGCGCAGTGACGATCGAGGGTCGCGACGGCTCTTTCTCTGGCCGCTGCCAAGCTTACGATCCAGAGAAGGTGCAGCACGCTTTTTGAGCGATACCCGTGGATATTGGTGAAGCATGCAAACAGTTGGTTGATAGCTCCGACCTCGTGTCAGCGATCGTAGGGGGCATTCTCGGCGCGCTTGCTGGCGGCGTTCCCGCATGGCTTTTGGCCCGCCGCCAGTCAGATGAAACACTCAGACGCGATCAAGAGCAACGCGTGAGAGCCGAGAAGGCGCTGGCATTCAGCGTCTCGGTCAAGCTGATTACCATCATTAACAGCACAATAAATCTGACCAACCACGTCAAAACCTGCATGGCGCTTCGGGAGATGCCCGGAAACAGCCAGATGCAGCCCTGGCAGGTGCTAATCCCAATGATTGGGTTTTCCGACGAAGGTTCAGTTCGGTTCACACCCGAAGAAATGGCTGTGTTTGCCGCAGCCCAGGAGCCGACATTCATGCAGGATATGATGCTCCTTGCAAACCGTCATGCTGCGTCGATTGCGGCCTTCCTTGAATATTGCTCGATGCGCCGCCAGTTTGCGGAAATCGGCCCGAAACCAGAAAGCTTCAACGGCCCAATCGGTACGATGATGGTGACGTTGGCGGAGATGGAGCAATACAAAGCATACACCATTCCGTTGAACGACGTCGCGCTTGGCCTCGATTCTGGTCTGGACGAGGATGTCCGGTTGGCCCGCAGGGTTGCCCAAGAGTTCGGAAAGGTCACAGCCAGATATTTCAAACTCGACAAATTCATAAACATCAGCTTTCCGTCAGAAGCAGAGCTCGCAGCCAAACGCATCGCTCGATACCCAACAGCTATGTCGGCACAGGGCCTGTAAGGCATAAATCCTGGTTCTGAGACTCGCTGAGCGCAAAAAACGGCGCTCCGACACTTGGGCGGCCAGACCGCGATCCAGGCGCTGCACGCCCTCTGATTGATGTTGGCGGCCATTTAAGAGGATTTGCCGACGACTAAAATATTTTGGGCTGGGTTGGCACAGACGAAACGCTATTCTGGGCGTCAAATAAAATACTCGCCATGGCCATACGAGGTTGCCGTTTCCGATTGACTTCAGCGGGCGGGGGCGCGGGCGGAAAAGGCCGTCGATTGCGAGGAGGGGATAATCTCGCAAATCAGGATTGACCGAGCATGACCAACCCGTCCGCGAAAACCTCCGATCTGAGCGAACGCCAGATGGCCTTTGTTGAAAATTTCGTAGCCCATGGCAACGCATCACGTGCCGCGCGGGAGGCGGGCTACTCCGACAGCACTTCCAAGCAGATTGGATATAACCTGCTGCTCAAGCCCCGGATCGCAGAAGCTATCCGGCGGCAGGTCGCCGCCATGGTGGACAGCAAGCTCCCAAGCGCGGTTGAAACGCTTGCCACGCTGATGACCGATCCCGTGGTGGAACCACGCGACCGCATCCGGGCAGCGGAAGTTCTCATGAAATTCGGCAATCCTTCGCGTACGTCCGGGCCAGCGGTCGCTGTCCAGGTCAATGTCGGCACCGGGGCCAGCGAGGCACAGGCGGCGATCAAGGCGATATGGGAAAGCAGGCAAGCGCGCGAAACCGCCAAACAACTTGCCCTTGAACCGCCAAGCGGAACGCCATTCGACCAAGACTAGGCCCCGCGCTCGAGGGCCTTGTGCGCGAGCTCTTCCGCCCACCACTCCGCATCTTCGCCAACCTGCCGCCCGGCTTCCTCGTACGGCAATTTCTCCGTGCGAATGGCGACGGCCTTTCCCGTCAAAAGCTTCGCCACATGCTCAGCGGGCATGCCTCCGCCCGTCACCAAGCTGATGAGGCTTTCCAACCGCTCGATAAATCCGTCTTCGAGCTTCAATCGGAATGCGTCATTGGTCATGTTGTCCGGTCCATTCTTGTGGAGAGTTCGGGCTCGATTTGCGCAAGTGCGCGCAAGTTCAAAAAATGGTGGATTTGCGCTGCTCAAGTGCACAGGTCCCCTAAAGGGACCTGCGCAACTTGCGCACTTGCGCAATGCTCAGGTGCGAAGGTCTGCTCAAGTGAGACCTCCGCACTTGAGCAGACCTCATTGGGCGGCATTGCCGACCTCTATAAATTCGAATTCTTTGCGGGTCTTTTCATCCTTACGCTTCACGACCCGAAGCGCACCATTCTTGATCCAAATGTTGAGCAGCTTCCGTATCTGGTTTCTCGCGCCTTGGTCGGTCACATCCAAGCCAAGCGTATCGGCGACAGCGTTGCCCGCCCATTGCGTGGCTCGCATGTTCTCGCGCCACTCTCCTCCGGCGAGCTTGCGCTGCACGGCCTTGAGATCATCCGCATCGATATTCTCGAAGGCATCTGGCGGTGTCCATGGAATAGCCACCGGAAGGTCGTCTCCACCCTCGAAACCACCATTGCTAAGCGACACCGATCGACGCTCATACCAGTCACTAGCCCCACTGACAGGCGCGCGGTTGTTTTTCCCGTCTTCGGCCCGAAAGTAGTATTTGGCCATTTCGGGCGGAACGCCGAAATAATGCGCCTCATCCCGCGTCATGCCATTGAGTGCGACGACGCTGCGCGCGGCATTCACGAGAGCGGACGCGCCCCGCGTGGCATCAGAATTTGCTTCCTGGCCGTTCAACTTACGCGTGTGGTGAGCGAGTAGGATCGCACAGTCGGCATCCTTGGCTACTCTGGCCCAAGCCTTGGCCACACGATCGATCGCAATGTTATCATTCTCTGGTGCGCTGTGCGATGAAACGAATGGGTCAACGATTAGCACGTCTATCTTCTTGGCGATGAGTTCGGCCGTCAGGGCTTCCTGCACCGGAACGGCTATGGTAATGTTTCCACGCTGCTCAACGGTCGTAAGGTTCAAGGTTGCGCCGTCCAAGCCGCTATCGACGAATAGGCGATCACCAAGATCGGCGGCGATTAGGGCGTGATGCTTCGCCGCCGCCTGAATGTGCCTTGTCAGCTCATCGTTGCCGTCCTCCAGGTTCCAAAGCCAAACGCGCTTAGGTCCGCCCCAGATGGCCTTCCCAAGCAACGGCTTGCCTATGACCAGCGCGAGCGCCATGCTGGCCAGCATGGATGATTTGCCAGCAGCACCGGGGGCGACGAGTACCGATAGCTGGCCACGCAATAGCGACCGGCCATAAATCCATGGGCGAAGAGGAATAGTTTCGGGATTGCGCCAAATATAGGGCGTGGCTGATATCAACGGCGGCGTCTCAACGCCACTCATACCGGTTGGCGTTTTCACGGTTCCTTTCACCACCTCTTCCGCCCGCTTCAGCAGCGCGCTGAAGTCGAAAGCACCCGATTGGATTTTGCGCTCCAGCTGCGCCTCACGCTCGCTTAGATACATTCCTTCCGGAACCACCCATCCCGCCCTGAACGCCAAGTCAAAGAGGGTGCCGACGGAAACTCCGCCACCGCTGGAGAAACTCAGCCACTTTTTCGCGCACGCACCCGGCTCGTAACGGTGTTCGCGCGATGACCACTCGTCCCATGCGGCCAGCCCCTCGCTCGATCCGCGGGACCCAGCATGGCAGGCCATGCCGATGTTGATCCAATATTCATATGAGTCCTGCGCACCTAACGGAATGCTGGCCAAGGCACTTTTGATGGTGGGGATCGGAGCAGGTTCGGATACAGAATTACCTCGTCGGTCCGCGGACGGTAGCCGCTCATCAGCTGATCGCCCCACTTGCTCGGGCGTCAGGACCGTGGCCGCTTGGGCGATGAACGCCTTGATCCGTTCTACCGTGACGGGGGGAAGCTGGTCGATCGGCGTCTCCGCCGGGGTTTCGCCTTCCCAATGATAGGGATCGCGCGTGACGGGGTGGATACCCCATGCCACGAACTGCCGTCCGTTGGCATAGGTGGCCACAGCCTTCCCCAGGTTGAGCCCGGTTGTCGGGAAGGGAGCCTCCGTCCGATACAGAAGCATGACGCGCGGCCACCGTCCGATGCGGGCAAGTGGCGTCGCACCCAGCATCTTGTCGGCCAGCGCCCGCAGCTTGGCCACGGCCGCCGGTTCCTCAATGTCGATGTCGATACCGACAACCTTGCCGGTGGCGAAACCCACGCCGCAGCCCGGCCATGTGCTCCATGCGTCAACCTCGATCTCTGTCGGCGGCGTCTCGCAATAGCGGGACCATCCATCAATCGCGAGCCAGCGGTCGAGCGCCCAGCGCCCCGGCGTCTTGGACATCGGCATGATCGGGATGACGTGATAGCCGCCGTCAAGCGCCCGCGCCCCGTTCATGGCCATGAAGTTCGAAGTCGCTTCCTTCGTTCGCGCTTCGGTCGAAGTCAGACTGTCGGATGTCATCAGCATCGGCCGGCAAACCTTGGTTCCCGCCCGCGCAACCCTGTGCGCGGGCGTTGATTTTCCAATTCGCCGATGTCGGGGGTCACAAACTCGCCTATCCAGCCTTGGGCACGCGATGCACGGTTCTCAACTGCCTCTATGGCAGTCACCACGTCGTCTTTCGGATCAATCTCCAATCGATCTCGGATCAGCGTCACTTCCCGCCGCAACTGAGCCAGTTGGAGGAACGCATAATCGAGTACATGTTCGCGGCCGACGTCGGGATCAAGCCTGCCTTTCTCAGTGGTCCATTCATGGCCGGGATGCTCTGCACTGAACCGTTCATGGATCAACCAACAAGGCGATTGCGATGTATCATCTTTAGCTGTAGGACCGGTTTGCGTTCGACGACCAATCGCGCAACCGGCCCTGCCATTATCGGCGGGGCCGTTTTTTATGTGGGGCATGTGTTCACGCTGCTTCCGAAGTTGAATTGACCCGCGATGCCGCCAGCCACATTTCGATATCCGCTACGGAATAGATCACACGACGGCCAGTTGGCTTGGCATAGGCGGGACCTTTTCCGCTTAGCCGGAGCTTTTGGAGGTAGGTCTCAGATAGAGCGGGATACCGTCTGGATACTTCTTTTGGAGGAAGCAGTTCGCTTGCAGTCATAATTGCCATGGAATGTCTTTCTCATTGATGTCCCGGACCATCCCGCGACATCGCTTCCCATGGCTATGGATCGAAACGTGGCCATCCAACCCCTCTATTTCAGAAAAAATCGCGCACTGGATGATCTAGCGCAGTCGGAAAACCTTGTTTCTGATCCAAGCGACGCTACCAAAAAATGTGGAGCAAATCGCGGATGAAACCACCAATGAGGTGGCGGCAAAAGCCCATGCATGGGGCGTGGCCAGCGAACCCTCAGCAATCCGCATCGCGACCGCTGGCACCGCAAATAGGCAGGGAAAAATCGCACCGTTTTTCAAGGCTCGACGCACATTCCATGCCTGCCATTCTTCAAACATAGTGCCCCCTTTTAGGCCTTCGAGCGCTGCCTCATCGGCACCACGTTGGTACTGGCCGGACGATCCGCGATGACGCCCGCGAGATGTTCGCTCCACGTGTCCATGGCCGCGCGCTTCTCACTTTCCCAATCGTAGCGTTGATAAATTCCGACGATCCCCGCCCGGCTCCCGCCAACGTGGTTTAGTGCCGCCTCGGTCACTTCAAGGCGTACGCCCAACCTTTGAAAGCCGGTGGCCATGGTGCGGCGAAAGTCATGGACTCGCCACCCCGTCATGGATTTGATCTTGTCGATCGCTTTGCCATTCTCCTGGGCGGCTTTCAGCCGATTGGCGAGGATTAGCGAGTCGCAACGCCGCTTGGCCTTGCTCCAGCCCGAGGGAGCGGTTTCTCCGTTTGTCGAAAACAGAAGATCGGCCTTGGCGTCCCTGCCACCCCAAGTCTTATCGGAAAGCCCGTCGATCACTTCCATGGCCAGTTCGTTCAACGGTACGATATGAGCCTTCTTATTCTTCGCGTGCGTCGTGGGGATCGTCCAGGTGCGGCCCGGCAGGTCGATTTGCGACCACGCCATCGAGGCCACTTCCTCTCGCCGCTGCCCGGTGGCCATCAGCAGCCGATAAATCGATGCGAACGGCTCGCCGAGCGTTTCCGTGGCCAGCCAGATTTCGCGCAATTCATCGTCAACAAGGACCCGATCTCGCGATGCCGCAACTTTGGTGATCGGGGCCATCCCGATCATAGGCGACTGGTCGAGTTGGCCAACATCGACCGCCCACCGGAAGAACTTCCGCAAGGTGGCTTGCGTGTATCTGGCCTGCTGCGGCGCTTTACCTGCGATATCGGCCAGCAAGCCTCCGATATCGGCGCGCGTGATAGCATGGAGCGGCTTACTGCCCAGCACCGGCTTCACGTCCCTATTCAGTGTGCGCTCGGCTTGACCATAACTGCGGGTTTGATGGAGCCTTGCGTAACCGCTGACGAACCGGTCAGCCATTTTATCGAACGCGAGGTCAACGGTGCGCCGGGCGTCGTCGCGCCGCTCCTGATTGGGGTTGATACCCAATTTTGCCTTGGCTTGAACACCGCGCGCGATCTCGCGGGCCTGATCAATCGTATAGGGATTCCCGAACTCCCCGATCACGTAGCGCCCCTTGGGCGTCGCCACCCCCTTTGCGGCGGGCAAGCGCCATTCGATGATGAACACCTTTCTGCCAGCCGTGGACACACGCACCGCAAAGCCGCGCAGCTCAGTATCCCAGATGAAAAAACCACTCTTGGACGGAATGGTCGGATCAGGGTGCCGCGCGTCGTCCAACACGCGCTTGGTAAGTTTGGCCTTCGTGGAAAGGCGAATTGTGGTGGTCATGTCGGGTCTCGCCATTCCTGCCTGCTTGGATGCGCAATCCTAACCTACAGGCGGGCTACAGGCAAGCTAGGGGAGGTCACGAGAAGCCATGGCCAGCTTCTTTGTCGCATAAATTCATGTTTTTCTGAGACATTCGTACATCAGAGGATATAAAACCACATTAAGGTAAAACGTAATTCTGTAACTCTTAATCAGCGGGTCCCAGGTTCGAGCCCTGGTGCGTCCACCAATCTTCCTTTTTAAATCAATACTCTAAAGTTTATCGAGCAACGGCCCTTCGGCCGCGCGCTTAGTCTAGGTAGCTTTCTAGGTAGCTCGGGCGAAGCATTCAAATTGAGCCATGACGGTTGGCTTTGGTTGGAATCGGGATAGGCGGATGTTCTGATTTCCATCCAACGACCGAGTCAAACCAAATCTCCGCGGGGCTGACTCACGACGGGGACTCCCAAGCGAGGCCGAACATAATTCAAGATAGCGGGCTTTTGGAGGTTTGCGATGGCGACGGCTGCGAGGTTGCGGTCGGACTATGACGGGGCGGCGCTGCGCAAGCTGCCTCGGACGAGCTGTGACGCGAAGCAGGTGCGGCAGCTCTTGGCGCGGGCGGCGATCTACGAAGGCTCGAGCCGCAGCGAGGCGGCGCGGGTCGGCGGCGTCACGCTTCAGATCGTCGCGACCGGGTGGTGTGGTTCAATGCCGAGGGGCCTGAATATGGCGGGTTTGGGCAACAGCGGGCATCCACTTGTTCCGCTCACCCAAGAAAGGAGCAGCGCCGGGGCAAGAACCGGAGCTTCGACCTAATCAGAGATCTCCCATTCAACTCTGACCTTCATGTGCCAGAGACAGTCACCGGCGCACGTGAGTTCGGCAGACCTTCAGCTCCGATCTGGATCATGGCTGCGCCGGCATCGCCGGTGGGCCGCAGGATCGCAACGGCGCGGCCGTGCCATGTCTTTGCAACCGGCTGGTTGAAGCTGGCTAGTCCCCGGGGATTGGCATTGCCGAAGGCGGCCAGTTCGATCGGACCAACAACAGT
>Ga0070667_100001756_pt1 | contig 19329 bp, 16 predicted proteins | sample KBSS33metaG_FD_64659 | JGI IMG/M metagenome (GOLD analysis project Ga0070667, IMG submission 64659) | Switchgrass rhizosphere microbial communities from Kellogg Biological Station, Michigan, USA - KBS S3-3 metaG | ecosystem: Host-associated > Plants > Roots > Rhizosphere > Soil ... | reverse complement strand
ATGAAACGCGCCTTCCGCACCAACAAACTAGTCGCCGCATTCAGCGTCTTATCGACATTCCTTATACTGTTTAGCAGCAGCCCGCTCGTAGCCGCCCTAACTGCCCAGGAGCGCTGGCATCTTGCCCACCAAGGCATCTCATTTATTGACGACCCGTGTACTCCGGCAGGGGATGGCACTAACGATCCGGGCACCGGCGGCGGAGGGAGTGGCGGCAATAGCTCGGACGTAACGAAACATCCGCATATTAAAGCCGCATTCGTACACTTCATAAAGCAAGGCCTCACCGCTACACAGTCGGCCGGTATTGTAGGCAACCTTATGCAGGAATCTGGATGGGATATTAGCCCTACTGCCAGTGATGGCGTGGCTCACGGTATCGCCCAGTGGCAGGGCGGTCGTTTACAGCCAATGTGGTCGTGGGTGGCGGCGTATTCAGCCAGTCCGAAGGGTCAGCTAGACGAAGATGCAGACGGCGAAAAAGATGGCAAAGATGGCAAAAACTCATTCGTGGGCCAATTGCATTACATTACTTATGACCTCAACGGCCAACATAGTTTTGTAAAAAAACACCTCACTGGTAACGAAGTTGACGTTGCCAACGCCTGGAACAGATTTTATGAAGTATCTGCCGACACCTCCAGCACGCGCGGCGATAACGCCCGGAAGGTGCTGGCAGCCGCTAACGCCAACGGCTGGGCGAACGGCGTTGCCGTGAACCCCGACGACCCGAACGCACCTGCAGCCGATGGTCAAACTGACGCCGAATGTGTACTGCCAGGCAACTCTGTCGGCAGCGTCACTGGTAAAACCTGCAAAGACATAGGCAAAAAGAGTGACGACACCGACCCGAAAGACCCATACCGCTGCAACAGCTCCGAACTGAAATGCCCAGCAGGCAATGACGTAGGCGTAGGCGCCGCGTATGCCAACGGCTATCCATACAAGATTCGGATATGTAATGTAGACGGGGTCGTCGTAAACGCCTTCATTGCCGCAAATATAGATGCCATGGTGAAGGCCGCTAAAGCGGACGGCATTAAGCTTACCGGTGGCGGATTCCGCGTTATGCAAAGACAGATAGATCTCCGACGCACCAACGGCTGCCCAGCCGACCACTTAGGCAGCAAAGATGCCAACGGCTTCTACAACCACGACACGCTCGAGGCCAACAAAAATGCCACTTCGCCCACGTCGCGCTGTGGCACCCCCACAGCGCCTCCCGGCTACTCTAACCACCAAATGGGCCTAGCCGTAGACTGGAGTAGCAATGGCAGCCTTATTGGCAGCCACGGCAACAGCGGCTATAAATGGCTGGACGCAAACGCCCAAAAATACGGCTTTTACAACTTCCCGGCAGAACCATGGCACTGGTCGGTAGATGGGTCATAGGAGGAGAGTGAAATGTATCCAGAAAATTCGATGAAATCACGCAAGAAACCGCTTATCATACTTATTGCCGTTATTATAATGCTTGCTATTGTTGTACTAAGCTTAACTGCTGCTTCGTCGAAGAACAGCGGCAACAGCGGCGGCCCGAAGGGCACACTAGAAATAAGCTACAACATGCCCGACACCAACGGCGTTACTGTAAAACTAAATGATAAAACACAAAAAACAAGCACCAAGTACAGCCTTACGCCAGGCAAATACACTATAAAAATAACTCGCCCTGGTTACAAACCATTTACCACTAGTGTGAACGTACAAGAGAATGGCGACGTGCTGGTAAATGTGCACGCCGACCCGATACAACCCACCCCGGTTGATACTTCCACACAACTTACACCATTACTTCCAGACACCCTCACCAACGCACGAGTAACTTCCACGGAGTACTTCAACGACAAGACTTGGGCAGTGGTACGCTTTAATACCGACCAGGAAGATGGCGACGTCGCCGTACTGCATTTCATCCCAGAAGTAAACAAATGGGTTGTCATTGGCGACCCGGGCACTATCATAGACCCCAACCAAGTTACCGACGCCCCAGCGCAGGTGCTCAGCTATTTGCAAGATAACAGCCTCATTTACAGCGGAGATTAATATATGACCCCACAACAACAAAGACGTTTTGTAATCTTCGGAAGCCTGGCGCTGTTTATCGCCCTGATATACGTACTGTCTGTAGTGTTTCGCGGCGGTACCCAAATTAGCCAGTTCACTAAAGTACCGCAAGCAATGAGCGAAGGCAGCGCTTACGGCCAGGATACTCTTTTGTACGCCAATGATGCAGCGCTGGAAACGTATAACTACAGGACGGGGAAGCGTACGCCAATCAGCCCCAGCACAGGCCAGCACGGCCTCAAAAACGCAGACACCATTACTGCATCTAGCGACAAAAAATACGTATTGTTCCATACCACCACTGTCACCTACGGACAACTGCTCGCCAAACAGTTGCAAGCCAATGGGCGCAGCGTTTCCGGCGATTACTGGTGGGTCTACAGCGCGAGCGAAAAATCCTTCCAAGCGTTGCCCGACAATACACTACTTGCCAAATTTCAGGGCAACAAATTGTATGCCCTGGCCAGTGGTGACAGCAGCGAAGTTATTTACACCTACAATCCAGCCGACCTCTCAGTAGACAGTCAGCTGCAAATCAACCCTAGCAGCGACTTCTTCCCGGTTAAAGACGGATTCCTCCTGCAGTCCATCGACAATAAAATTTACTTCACGCACGACGGCGTCACTAACACGCAAGTGTTGTCGAGCACCCAAATTATCGGCATTACCAGCGACGGTACCACCGTTGTCGGCCTAGAAAACAAGAATAAGCAACAGTCGCTTATTTGGGCAACCGTTGGCACCTGGGAACCAACCGTTATTAGCGACTCCGTAAATAGCAACCCCGTGTGGGACAACAGCGGAAAAGTACTATACAACACCTCCAGCACAGCCACAAACTACCAAGAATACAACCTCACCACCAAAAAAACAGCCAATTGGAAATTCAACAAAGATGCGCTGCCGCCGCGCGACGACGCACCAGCTATGCCACTGGTTGTGTTGAGCGACGACACCGCAGTTATCAGCAACTCGTCGGGCGTATACTATCTTTCTTCGGGTCAAAAAGTAAGCCAGTTTAAAGACTAATTAAACTCCTGTCGCAGCAGGGCGGGCCAGCGGAATAGTATTACTGCTGGTGAAATGCTGCGCCACCACATCGGCATCGGTGGTAGTTATAAACGTTTGGTAATCGGCCACGAAAGTGGTGAGCGCGGCGCGGCGCTTGGCGTCTAGCTCGCTAAACACGTCGTCTAATAATAGGAGCGGACGAGCCGCGCGCAGTTCTTCTAGTAGTTGCAATTCGAGGATTTTGAGCGCCAACACCAGCGTGCGTGTTTCGCCGCGCGAGGCGGCGATGCTTGCCTCGTGGCCGTCTAACTCCACGCTCAGATCGTCACGGTGGGGACCATACACGGTGAAGCCGCGTAGGACGTCTAATTCCAAATTCGACTCTAATTTATGCAGCAACGCACTCTCGTAACTTTCCGGATTGAATTTAGATACATATATAAGCTCCACACCATGCTCGGAAGCCGCCAAACGGCCGTACAGGTCGCTTAAACGGCTATTGAAACGTTTGATAAGCTCATACCGCTCGCGCGCAATTTGGCCGCCCAATTCGCTTAAACGCACATTCCATACGAACAGTTGCTGTTGCAGGTCGCGCGGCTGACTTTTCAGTAACGCATTGCGTTGTGCAAGCACGCGTTTGTAGTGGCGACGCAGCGGGCCGAAACGCACATTTGTTTGTTCAATAAGATCATCTAAGAAGTTACGGCGCAGCTCGGGTGAACCACTTAATAGTAATAGGTGATTTGGCTCAAACAACACAACCGGCAATTGGCGCTGCGGCATGAGGCGCGCGAGGTTTTGGCCGTCTATGACAAACGATTTCACACACTTATCTTCAGTCTCGCATTGGAGTTTTACCGTGCGCGTTCCGTCCAAGGTCTCGGCATCTAAACGGGCCCATGGCGCGCCAAAACGAACCAACTCAGCATCGCGCACTCTGTAAGAACTGCCACGCGCCACCACCAGTACTGCCTCCAGCAAGTTGGTTTTACCGCTGGCGTTAGGCCCCACAATAATATTTACACCGCTCTCCAGCTCAAACGACGTATCGTCGTAGCTGCGGAAGTGCTGCAGCCGCAGATTGGTAATCATGTTTCTATTTTACCGCGCTCCGAGCGTTCTAGCTCTTGAGCGGCATAATGAGGTGCACGTAATCGTCGGCAGCAGGGTCGGTGAGTACCGATGGCTCAAGCTTGCCGTTGAAATTAAAGGCAACGTCATCACCGTTTAATGCATGCAAGGCATCCAACAAATACCGCGAGTTAATAGTAATTGCACCGCCGCCGGTAACTTTTGCCGTAGCTTTGGCAGTATTTTCACCAAGTTGTGAAGCGACAGAGCGAATACTTAGTTCCTGCGATTCTTCTTCCACGTTCAGCGTAATACTGCCCGCACTTTCACGAGCGAACAGGCTGCTTACTTTAGCGGCATTCAGTAAATCGGCACGCTTCAAAACTGCGTTAGTGCCAAATGAAGCAGGGATGAGCTTACGGTAGTCAGGATATTTACCCTCAATGAGGCGGGCAACCAGCTCTACATCGCCAACCCGGAACAGCACTTGCTGGTCGTCGCTGGTAACTTGCACATCTTCTTCGGCGTCACTTACAATGCGCAGCAAATCTTGCATGGCAGAAACCGGCACCAACAGGTTAATTTCCTCTTTGGTTGCCAGCAATTGCTTTTCGGCGAGGCGATAGCTGTCGGTGGCGGCCATGTACAATTTACCGTCGCTAGTGTGCAAGTATACGCCGGTGAGCACCGGACGGGCTTCGTCGGAACTGGCGGCGATAATCACTTGCTGCAAGCCCTTCTTTAGTACTACAGCAGGAACGGTCCAACTTTTACCTTCGGTGATGGCGGGCATTATGGGGAATTCTTCAGCACTGACGCCGTTAATAACTGAGTTGTATTGGTCGGTGGCAATATTCAGTTTGTATTCATCTAGATTTAAATCGATGACGCCAGCGGGCAAACTGCTTACAAAATCCTGCATTAAACGGGCGGGGACGGTGATGGCACCCTCATCAATAACCTTAGCGCCAATGTACTGCGTGATGGCAATGTCTAGGTTAGTAGCAGCAATGCTCAACCGGTTGTTCACTGTCTTAATAAGAACGTTAGCAAGAACCGGTAATGTACCGCGTGCGTTAGCAACCCGAGCTACTGTACCCAATGCTTTGTTTAAATTTTCCTGAGTGACCTGCAATTTCATATACACATGCTCCCTTACTAATATAAGTAATTTAAGTATTTAGTAGTTGTCGTAGTAGTTATAGGCCTTGTGGATAGTGCGGATAACTGGACTGTAAACAGAGAGGAATTGCTGGTATTTTGCTGTGGAATTTCGGTGGGTACGGTGCGGTTATTCTGTGAATGAGTGTGGGTATTTATCCGCATGGCAGTATGTGGTGGTGTGGGTATTGTGCAAAAATTGTACTCACTTGCCACAGGCTTATAAGCTATTTCCACGGTGTTTCCACAGGTTTTACGCATACAGTTTTCCCTTGATGCTGCTGATGGCGGCACGAATGTCGGCATCTTGAATGGACTCTTTCTCGATTTTTTCAATGGAGTGAATGGCGGTGGTGTGGTCTTTGCGGCCAAGCTCGCGGGCGATTTTCGGGAAGCTGAGGTGCAGTTCGCTGCGCAACATGTACATGGCTATTTGGCGGGGCACCACAATGTCTTTGTCGCGCTTGGGTCCGAGGATGTCTTCCATTGGCACCTGGTAGTGGCGGGCAACCCGCTCAATAATTTGTTTGGCACTGATGTGTTTGGGCCGTGTTTGGGCTGAGCCGAGCAGGCTGCTGGCAATATTCAGGTTTGGTTCCAGCCCTCGCATTTCACACCAGGCTAGTAATTGGTTGAGTGCGCCTTCCAGCTCGCGGATGTTGGTTTGCACGTTTTGCGCCAGATATTCCACCACGTCGCGGGGCAGTTCAGTGCCGTGCATCTGCGCCTTTACTTGCAGAATGGCCGAGCGCGTCTCAAAGTCGGGCGTTTGCATATCGATGCTCATGCCCCATACAAAGCGGCTGCGCAGGCGTTCTTCCAGGGTGGGGATGTCGCGCGGCGGCTTGTCACTACTAATAATGATTTGCTTACTGGCCTGGTGCAGTGCGTTAAAGGTGTGGAAGAATTCCTCTTGCGCTTTTTCTTTACCGGCGATGAACTGCACGTCGTCCACGATGAGTACGTCGGCACTGCGGTAAAAGTCGGTGAAGTCGGAAATTTTCTTGTAGCGCAAGGCGTCTACGAATTCTTGTAAGAACTGCTCGCTGCTAATATATACCACACGGGCTTCGGGGTTGCTGGCCATAACGGCGTTGCCAACCGCCTGCATAAGGTGAGTTTTACCGATACCCACGCCGCCATACAAAAACAGCGGGTTATATTTGGTGCCAGGCTGGCTGGCTACGGCTTGGCAGGCAGCGTAGGCTAGTTCGTTGCCTGCGCCGACAATGAAGTTATCGAAGGTGTAGCGTTCGTTTAAGCCTTGGCGATAGGTGTGGGTAAGGGCGGTGGAGGTGTTTGCGGGTTTTAGTGTGTTAACGGTAGCGGATACTTCGTTGCTGCCACTGGGCTTGAGTACCAAGGGTTCTTCCTCGCGCACTGGTGCCAGGCCGGAGTGGATCTTATACTCTACCGTTTGTGCATTGGCGCCGTTTTTGCGCAGCGTTTCCATAACCAGGTCGTTATACTTACGCTCCAGCTGCTGTTTAATAAAGATGTTGGGCACGCCAACGACGATGCGTTCGTCGTCCTCACGCAATAAAACGGTGTTTTTGAACCACGTTACAAAGTTTCCGCGCGATACGGAAAGTTCAATTTCACCTAATACTGCCTGCCAGAGACTTGACGGTTGCATACCCTCTCACTTCGTTATGTAACCGACTATACGCTAGCTGTGGATACTTTTCCACAATTTTATAGCGTATAGACCAAAACGCGGCATAAATCAAAAGTTCAGGGGCGAAGTTATGCACAAGTATTTGTCGTATCTGTAAAATCTGTGGAAAGTAGTTGAGATTATGTGGAAAACTTGCTAGTATTTGTGGGGTAAGTATTGTTATTTTCACTAACAGGTGCCCGGGCTCCTGGGCGAGTAACAATCGACATATCAACTAAGAGGTAGAATTAACCGCAGCTTGTCTGACAACAGATCATCCTGTAGAGTGAGAGCATATGCCAAAACGTACATATCAACCAAAGAAACGCCACCGCGCCCACGTGCACGGTTTTATGAAGCGCATGGCTAGCCGCGCAGGCCGCCTGGTATTGCGCCGTCGCCGCCTGAAGGGCCGCAAACAACTCAGCCACTAGTAGCTAACTTGCGCGGGGCCGCCCAGGCTCCCGCGCCAAACAGGGGAGACCTTCACGGTGATAAGCCAAGCACATCGGTTTCATGGAAGGAGCTCGCTGCGCTTTGTGTACCAGCGCGGGCAGAATGTCCGTGGCGGTGCTGTTTCTTTGCGCTACGTTACTAATCCGCGGCGCCAGCACTATCGTGTGGCGGTGGTGGTGAGTCGCAAGGTAAGTAAATCTGCCGTGGTCCGCAACCGCATTCGTCGTCGTATATATGAGGTGGTGCGCGAGCACGCGGGCCAGCTCAAAGCCCCACTCGACCTCGTATTTACTGCGTATGGTGAAGATATCGCCGCTTTGCCGCACGAGGCTCTCAAAAAATTGGTGCTGTCGCTGCTCGTCAAAGCAGACGCCCTCCACCCTGATGGCCCAGATCATGCTATAGTAGGAACAAAGGAGATAAACGAGTAATGTTTACGACGCTGATTGTACAGCCCATTTTTAACCTACTAGTGCTCATTTATGCACTATTGCCTGGGCATAACTTTGGCATGGCCATCATTTTATTTACCATAGTTGTCCGCTTGTTGCTGTGGCCATTGGTGAAGAAGCAATTGCACCAGGTTAAGAAAATTCGCAAGATCCAACCGGATATCAAGCGCATAAAAGCTGAAACCAAGGGCGACAAACGCCGCGAGCAGCTGCTCACCATGGAACTGTATAAAGAGAAGGGTATTAACCCCTTCGGCCAGCTCGGTTTAGTGTTGCTGCAGGTGCCAATTCTGCTGGGCTTGTACAGCGGTTTAACCAAGGTTATCCATCACCCGAACGAGATTGTAAACTTCGCCTATCCTTTCTTGCAGCACTTGCCGTGGATGGAGCAACTGGCTAAAGATATCCACCAGTTCGACGCCACGCTGTTCCATGTGGTAGACCTTACCAAGAGTGCTGTTGGCCCCAGCGGTATTTACTGGCCAGCTATGATCATTGTGCTCGGCAGCGCCGTGACTCAGTACTACCAAAGCAAGCAGCTGACGCCCGCCAGCAAAGACGCCCGCAGCCTCCGTGCCATTTTGAAGGACGCTGGCAGCGGTAAGCAGGCCGACCAATCAGAGGTGAACGAGGCTGTTGGCCGCAGCACGCGCTTCTTGCTGCCCGCCATGATCTTCCTGTTTACCGTGAATATCGCCTCTGCGTTGGCACTGTACTGGCTCACCTCTGGCATAGTTGCCATGATTCAACAGTCTATTGCGCTCCGTGAAGACGCCGAAGACATCGAAGCTGCGAGCACAGCCAGCGCCGCCAAAAGTGCATCCGGCAAAGAAGTTTTGGAAGGCGAAGTGGTAGAGACTTCCAAGCAAAAGGCCTCTGCCAAGAGTAAGAAAAAGGCTGGTAAAGGCAAGCGGAGGAAAAAATAGTGGAAGACGCAATTCGATACGCAAAAAAATATCTCGAAGATTTATTGTCGTTTTTTGGCCTGAACACCGACGTGTACGCCACTAGCGAAGATGACGTTATTGAGCTGGAAGTACCCAGCACGCACCTGAACGGCTTTCTTATCGGCCAAAAAGGCGACAACATGCGCGCCATGCAGTTTTTAGTATCTAACGCGTTGAAGAATCAAGGTTACGAGTACACCCGCGTAAACGTTGATGTTGCTGAGTACAAAAAACAGCGCGCCCAGCGCCTAGCCGAACGCGCCGAAGATTGGATGAAAAAGGTAAAAGATAGCGGCCGGGCCATGGACCTCAAGCCCATGAACGCCGCAGACCGCCGCACTGTGCACAAGCTGGCGCAAGAGTGGGGAATTGTGAGCGAATCTGAAGGTGACGGCGTGAACCGCCACATTGTATTGAAGCCCGGTGATTCTGACGCGGCTTCTAACGACGATACGACCGCAGCTGAAGACTTCAAGAAGTCTGAAGCAGCCGAAGATTCCGCCGAAGAATAACTAGCTCTTCAAAACAGACTTATAAATGGTCAGGGTCTCCTTGGCCATTTTTTCCCAAGAGTATTTTGCTAAGGTGTGGTGGCCGCGCTTTATTAATTCTTCCCGCAAGTGCGGGTTGTCTAACACCTCCGCGACTTTGGCGGCGACATCTGCGGGGTCGTTTGCGTTGAAGTAGTGGGCGCCTTCACCGTAAACCTCGGGCATGACGCTGGCGTCACTGCTTACTACTGGCACGCCGTGCGCCATTGCTTCCAGGGGTGGCAGGCCGAACCCTTCGCTGAGCGACGTAAACACGTAGGCTTTACAGTGTTCGTATAGCCACTTTAATTCCGGATCCGTTACGAAACCCGGGAAGATAACTGAGTCGCCGTACGGTAACGTTTTAACCCATGCAATTAACTCGGTGTGGTGTTTTTCTTCGCGCCTGCCGGTAATAACCAACTTCAGCTGTGGCCGCTCTTTATGTAAAATGCCAAACGCTTCCACCATAGCGCGCAGGTTTTTGTGGGGGAAGGCGGTGCCAACGTATAACAGGAAGTCACCGCTGACGCTCTCGGGCTGCTCGCCCTTTACAACCAGAGGCGGTTCGCTGGATTCGTACGTGACGACCAGTTTCTTTTTAACAGAGGGCTGGAATGCTGCCACCTCTGCCGCCGTGGTGTTAGTGGGAACGATAATACGCGTAGATTTCATATGGCTCCAGCGCACCAGAAAGCGATACAGCCCTATCTTTAGCTTATACACCGGTAGTGGCGTGGTGCCGCGGCGCACAAACTGGAACATGGTAAGGTCGTGGGTGGTAGTTACAATCTTGCCGAAGTAGAGCAGGGGCTGTTGTGTCATCCCAAAGTGTACGAGATCGGGTTTTAATCCGTAGAGTTGTAGTGCAAATTGCAACTCCTTCACGGGGTTGAGCGAGAATTGGGGGTAGGGGCAGGGGAGTACGTGAAAATTGGCGGAGCGGGGGAGTAGGGGGTCGCCTGGCGCGAGCAGGATAGTGTAATTATTTTCGTGGTCTAAGTCTTGCAAATGTTCGACTAAACGGTCTATGTAACGGCCGGTTGTCGAACGCCGGATCCGCGCATCAATAACTATGTGCTTACTCATTGCTATAATTATACCTAACATGCAACAAACCTTGCGACGTATACCGTTTTGGCTGGCCATGGGCCTACTTATATATATGCCTTTGCACGTCTTTTTGTCGCAGTCGCTCAGCCTGATAACCGGTGGCCTGGAAATATGGAAACTTTTCAAGGATTTAGTGGTTTTTGCAAGTGTAATGTTCACAATTTGTTTAGTTTTGAAATTCCGTAACAGGGGTGTAACAGATTGGAATTTACTTTTAGGCTTAAGTTTACTGTACTTGGCGTTGCATCTAGTGCTGTGGTGGGCACGGCCCGGCATTTATAACGAGAGTGCCCTGCTCGGCATTACCTACAACTGCCGTATTTTTGCATTTTTGGTGATTGGTATGGGCGCGTCGCTGTTGTGGGAACGTCGTACCTCTGATAACACCCTTATATTCAAGGTAGTTTTAGGTATAAGTACCTTGGTGGCGGCCTTTGGCGTTGTGCAGTATTTCCTGCCTAGCGACTTTATGACGCATTTCGGCTACTCTGTTAACAGAGGTGTTTTGCCTGCGTTTTTCATAGATAACCGGCCGGATTTCCCTCGTATCATGTCTACCCTGCGCGACCCGAATTCATTGGGTGCCTATCTTATTTTGCCGATTACGCTGTTTGTGGGGTTGATTCCGCGGGTGGCCAACCAGCGCCGTCGCCTTATTTTGCTAGCGGCGTTTGTGGTGCATTTGGCCGCGCTTTTCTTAACGTTTTCGCGGGGCGCCTGGATCGCTGCCCTGCTGTCGGCATTTGTGATGTTGCTGTGGCAGTATGCCGATTTAGCTAAGCGATTTGTAAAGCGCTGGTGGCCCGTGTTGGCGGTGGTATGTGTGATTGGACTGGCTGGCGTGTATGTTGGCCGCAACACCTACGCGTTTAAGAGCGTGGTTACACACCGAACCGGCGCGCCGCAGGGGGTAGAATATGATTCCAACGGCTTCCACTGGGTGTTCGCCAAGCGCGGACTAGACGGCATTGTTCGTAATCCGTTTGGTCACGGGCCGGGGACGGCGGGGCTCGCCTCAATCCAGAATCCGAAAGGCAGCTTTTTAACAGAGAACTATTACATTCAAGTTGGGTATGAAGTTGGCGTAGCGGGCCTGGCGCTGTTCCTATTGCTGACGATTTTGGTATATATAAAATTGTGGGCGCGCCGCTCTACCCTGCTGGCTGGCGCGCTGCTGGCATCTTTCTGGGGGTATGTGGTTATGAACATGCTGTTCCACATGTGGAGTAACGAGGCGGTGGCGGCGCAGTGGTGGCTATTGGCTGGCTTAAGTTTGGGCACAGCCGTTCCCCATGCACGCGAAACTGCCAGGAAAACGATACAAAAGATAGCTAAGAAATCTACGAAGAAGCGCCCAGCGACCGTCTAATGGCGTCGTGCAAGTTGGCTGCCACATCTTCCCATTTAAACGAATTGGCGCGTTCACGGGCCAGCTTGCTGAGCTCCTGGCGCCGGGCATCAGATTGCAGGATGGTTTGTAGGGCGTGGGCTAATTCTTGGGGCTTTCGGTGGTCGAAATAGAGGGCGCTGTCGCCTGCAACCTCTCGGAATACGGGAATATCGCTCAAAACGCAGGGAACGCCGTGGCTCATGGCCTCTAAAATGGGCATGCCAAAGCCTTCATATTCGCTGGCGTGGGCGAAAGTGGTAGCGGATTGATAGAGGGCGTCTTTCACTTCATCGCTGATATAGCCCAGGTGGGTTACGTTTCCGCCTTGGTCTAGTGCTTCCCGCAGGCGGGCTTCTTCGGCCTGCGCAAACCGCTCAATTCGCCCGGCCAGCACTAACTGATATTTGTCACGGACTGCAGCGGGCAGTTGCAAGTACCCTTCCACTAGGCCGATGATATTTTTGCGCGGTTCAATGGTGCCTACAAACAAAATGTACGGTTTGGTGATGCCATTCTCTTTCAAAATAGCCTGAGAGCGCTCTTTGTTGATGCGGGCAGGTGGTATCGGTGGAATGGGCGTCACTAAAATATCGTCGGCGGGCAGGTGGTAATAATGCTCGAGCCGCTGCTTGCTAAACTCTGAAACGGTTATTACAAAGCCGGAACGCTTAATGGCTTTTGGCACGAAGCGTTCGAGGTCACTACGCAATTTGGGTGACACATAATCGGGAAGGTCCAAATAGGTAAGGTCGTGGATAACAGGGGCGCTGGGCGTGCGGAACAGGCTGGGGTGGCTCAAAAAATTGCCGTACAAAATAAAGTCGGCTTTTTGCATGGCCAGGAATTCTATCGGCACTTCAATTCCCCACCGACGCAACTGGTACACGATTTTGCTGGGGATAACGGACGCGCCGGTGTAGGTTAAATTAGCGCGGCGAGGCAAGTGTGAAGCGTCGCGCCTCCCCAAGAAATTGTAGTAAAAGCCCACCAATTCCAATTCATCTGGATACTGCGTGGCGAGCTGCACGGCCAGGCGCTCAATGTAATAGGCGACGCCGGTCTTGTTAACGACCATGGGCGTTGCGTCAAAAACGATTTTTATCTTGCGTTTCACTCGATTGTCATTAGAGTAGCGATGCTAGTATAATGCCATAGTATTAGGAAGTAATTCAAATTGCCCGCAGGCCTTCCAGGGTCGGGGCGCGCTTATATACATGGCAAAAACTCCAAAAAAACTGATCGATCGCTACAACTACTCGTTAATTTTGCTGCGGCAGTTGGTGAAAACCGACTTTAAGCTGCGCTACCAGGGTTCGGTGTTGGGGTATTTGTGGTCGCTTCTGCGGCCGCTGGCCATCTTCTCGATTATGTACGTGGTGTTTGTGCGCTTTTTGCGCTTCAACTACGGCGTGCCGCACAGCACCGTATATCTGTTGTTGGGTATTGTGCTATGGAACTTTTTTACCGAGGTTACTTCCACCGGCGTCAGCGCCATTGTGGGGAAGGGCGATTTGCTGCGCAAAATCAACTTCCCTAAGTATGTTATTATTTTGGCCGTTTCCTTTAGCGCGCTGATTAACCTGGCGCTCAATTTCGTGGTAATTGGTGTGTTTATGGTGGCCAACCACGTAGATGTCGGCCCGCGCATTTTGTGGACCATTCCCCTGCTGGTGGAATTGTTTACGCTAGCGCTGGCGTTTGCATTCCTTTTGAGCGCCGTGTTTGTAAAACTGCGCGACATGAGCTACATCTGGGAAGTGGTGCTGCAGGCGGCTTTTTACGCCACGCCAATTTTCTACCCGCTGGTGCTGGTACCCGCCAACTATGCCAAAATTATGATGCTGAACCCCATCGCCCAGATTGTGCAAGACCTGCGTTACGCCATTGTCACACCGCAATCGCCAACCATCGACACCTACTGGAACTCGCCGTACATTCGCCTGGTGCCTATCGCCATCGTGCTGGTAATTACGATAACTTCGGTGCAGTACTTCCGTAAAAACGCCAAGAATTTCGCGGAGGACATTTAGCATGAACGACGATTTAGCCATCAAAGTTTCGAACGTTTCTAAAGATTTTGTGTTGCCGCACGAGAAGCGCACCTCTGTAAAAAGCGCCTTTACAAGCATGTTTAAAAAGCGCGGCGGCAGCGAACAACAGCATGCGTTAAAAAACATTTCGTTCGAAATTAAAAAGGGCGAGTTCTTCGGTATTGTGGGCCGTAACGGCAGCGGCAAAAGCACCATGCTCAAGATTTTGGCCGGCATTTACCAGCCCACCCGCGGCACGGTAAAAGTTGAAGGCAAGCTAGTGCCATTTATTGAGCTGGGCGTGGGCTTTAACCCGGAACTTACCGGCCGCGAAAACGTGTTCTTAAACGGTGCCCTGTTGGGCTTCTCCAAAAAAGAAGTGGAAGCCATGTACGACGATATTGTGCGCTTCGCCGAGCTGGAGCGCTTCATGGACCAAAAGCTGAAGAACTACTCCTCTGGCATGCAAGTGCGCCTGGCGTTTTCTTTAGCGATTCGTGCCGACGCCGACGTGTTATTAGTAGATGAAGTACTGGCCGTAGGCGATGCCGACTTCCAGCGCAAATGTTTCGACTACTTCCGCAAACTGAAGCGCGAGCACAAAACCGTTATTTTCGTGAGCCACGACATGAGCGCCGTGCGCGAATACTGCGACCGCGCCATCTTCATTGAAAAGAGCGAGCTCATTATGGAAGGCAGCTCCAACAAAATCGCCACCGCCTACACCAAAATGTTCACCCCCAAAGACGAAAACAACGACGGCAACCCCGAGGGCGGCCGCTGGGGCGACGGCGCCATGGAGCAAACCAAAGTCACTATTACACCTAAGGTGTGCAAGCAGGAAGATAAAGACTTCACCATCCGTGTGGATTACAAAGTGACGGCCGAAGTTAACAATCCGGTGTTCGGCATTTTGCTGAAGAACGCCACGGGCGGCCACATTTTAGGCACCAACACCAAGCTGAAGCTAATGGACACCGGCAGCTACAAAGCTGGCGATAAAGGTGCAATTGAGTGGAAAGTGCCGAACATTTTCAATGACGGCGAGTATTTTGTAACCGTAGCAATTAGCCACGAAGATTCCGTTACGCAGCACGACTGGATTGAAGATGCGGCGCGGTTCCGGGTGTACCGCGAGGACAACACGCCGTTCTTAGTTAATCCATTCATCGACACCACTATCAAAAAAGAAAAATAGCCGAAATTTCAGCCGAGCCTAAATACAAAAACTTATAACAACATACATTTTTCACCCCTGTTAATATGGTATAGTATGCATAAAATTTGACAGGCGTATAAGTAGTCAAAAAACATATTATGAAATAAAAGACTTGACTTACAAAACGTGTTGTACGACAATAAAAAAAGAAAGCACGGACCTAAAAACCGTACTCTCTAAAACTTTCGAGCCTTACTTAGTTTTAACTAAGTTGGGCTCTATTTCTTCTACCGTAAGCGGTACGATCTCTATAGTAGCTAAGTGCTTTCTAGGGTATGCGCAAATGGCAGCCTCCTTTCCAGTGACTCTGGCGTAGGCTAGGTTTTAATCGGTAACGTACGAACGCTGTTCAGTGAGCACCGGCTTCAAAGCGCTTCCCTGAGACAGTCAACAGTTAGGAGACATCTTTGATTCTAGCACTCGGAGGTTTTTAGTGCTAGTGTCTACTTCCTGGCTGGGTTATTTGTACGCGATAACCGCGTAGTCTTGCGGGCCGTAAATGCGCTCCGCCATTTCTTTTACCAGTGGGTCATCGCTCTTAATTTTAGCTTTGATAGGGTGTAAACGCTTTACTTCGGTTTTGTTGAAGCCGCGGGTTTTTAGGGCAAAGTCGAGAAACGCTGGCGGCAGCGGATGCAAGTGCGAAGGATCGGCGTAGAAATTACACGAACCAACAATAACGTTCTCTGGGTTGGGCGTTTCAAAAATTACGAAGCCGCCAGGTTGCAATACGCGGTAGCATTCGTCGAAAATACGTACGAGGTCCAGGAACGGGATGTGCTCCACGATGTGGAAGCCGGTAATCGCCATTAACGAGTTGGTCTTTTGGCCGCGCAAGTATGTTAACGCGTCGCCTTCCGCCGCTTCCAAGCCCTTTTCCTTCGTGCGTTCCACCATGGCTTTGTTAATATCCAGGCCGATGCCGCGCACGCCATTGTCTTTCAACAGCTGGATGAATTCGCCGCGGCCACAGCCAATATCTACGGCAGGGTACTCCTTGGAGTCAATTTTGGATTCGGTGAAGTAGGGCATGTACACTTTTTGGCGCTCGGCGATTTCTTCGTCGGTGCCGCGGAACCAGCGTTCGAATTCTACGTAGAATTCGTCTAGTAGATGTTCGTCGGCGACGAGTTCGGAAGAAGTGGTGGCGGGTTTGTCGGAGTCGGCCGAAGCAGTCTTCCCTTTTTTACCGGAGCCGGAGCTAGCCGCGCGCTGTTCCTCGCTCATGATAGTCAGCTGGTGCAGCACGTCGTTCAGGCGGCGGTCGAGCTGGTCCATGCGGTGCTTGATGTCATCCTGGAATTCTTCGGTGGCAACCGCTTTATTACGCAGGTGTGCGTCCTCTTCCTTCAAACTAGTGACAGCGCTTTGCAAGTCTTCGCGCAGCGCGCGTACTTCATTATTTAAGTTTGTTGCGGTGTTTGGCAGCTGCACCATATGTTTGGCAAGCCGCAAAGGATAGCGCGCCGCACCCCCTAGGTTCCTCGATTGTTTCTGCGTTTTCATAATTATTTTCACTATAGCATATCCGGCAACAAGGGCAGCTACCCGTTTGTCACCAGTTTAAAGAAGAAGTGTGTTGCAGTATACTAGGGCTACAGCAGCCTCGCTAGAATAGCCGGGCTGCCCTATGCATATGAGCCGAATTATTATAGACGTTACACAACTGGTGCACTGGTCGGGTAAACTTACCGGCATTCCGCGCGTGATGTATGAGCTGGCGACGCGTTTTGCCCGCGAGAAGAACGAAGACATTGTATTTGCCACTTGGGTAAAAGATCTCCAGGAAATGTGCGAGGTGGATTTTGCCACCACTATGGCGCAGCGCGGCAGCGGCATTGTGTACCGCAAAAAGGGTGAGGCCTGGCCGCCGAAAGAGCAGGTGAAGCTGTCCGCCGCGGCCGCTCCGGCTAGCGCTGTCACAGGCAAACGCCCAGTCAATTTGAAGCGCGTGGTGAAATACGGCTTGCGTAAAGCAGGCCGCGTGGCACCTGGCCTGGCAAGTAAGCTTGAGCAACAGGGCAAGCAAATAGTTTTAAATAGCTACCACCGCGTAGAATTCAAAGAGGGCGACATTTTGTTTATCCCCTGGGGCGAGTGGTGGGACCCAAATTACATCCAGCGCTTAAAAGATTGGCATGGCCAAGGCGTACGCCTCGCGCCCATTATTCACGACATCGGTCCCATGGTGGCGCCGCAGTTCTCTGGCCATTCTACCGAAAGCCTGGCAGATTTTACGCGTAACATTGTGCCAATTGCCGCACTCACTTTGGCGGTTTCGCAAAACACCAAAAAAGACCTTACTAGGTGGTTAAACGACCAAAAGCTGGCAGCGCCGCGTGTTGAAGTATTTCGCCTGGGCGAAGATTTTGAGTTTTCTTCTAAACCCAAAAAGCCTGTAGACCCGCTGTTTGTGAAGAGTGGCCTCAAAGGCGATGATTTCATTATGTGCATGGGCACCGTCGAGCTCAAAAAGAACCAAACGTTGTTGTACTACGTGTATAAACTGGCCCGCGCCCGCGGCGTCAAGCTGCCTAAATTGTTAATTGTAGGCCGCCGTGGCTGGAAAATGGATGTCACGCTCGACATGATCGCCGAAGATCCCGAAACCTCAAACGAAATCCTGGCCCTGCACGACATCAGCGACGAAGAGCTCATGTGGCTGTACGATCACTGTAAATTCACCGTGTTACCAAGCTTTTATGAGGGCTGGGGTATTCCGGTTGCCGAAAGCCTGGCGCACGGCGTGCCATGCATCTGCAGCAACACCAGCAGTATGGTAGAAATTGCCCCAGGCTTAACCGAACATTTTTCACCCTACTCTACCGACGAATGTCTGGCGGCTATGCAGCGTTTGCTCGACCCCAAGGAATACAAGGCTGCCCAGGCGCGTGTAAAAAAATTCAAGCAAACATCCTGGGATGACTCGTACAAACAAGTTAAGATGTATCTGGAGACACTATAACTATGGACCAAGGCGTAATTAAGGTTTTGCATTTCAGTTCGCGCTACGAAGAGTGTGGCGTGGCGAAATATCTCGGCCACTACATTAAGGGCATGAAAGACGTGCCGCACATCGAGAACGAATATTTCGATGTGTCGCCGTATCGCACCCCGCACATGAACGAGGCCGAACTCACTAAAATGGCCAACGACCTTCGCCGCCAATTAAAAGATTACGACATCCTGCACATCCAGCTAGAATTCGCTTTATACGCCCACGACTCATTCCGTCGCATCGTTGAAGCGGGCAAGCGCGCTGGCAAGAAAGTGTTAATTACCATCCACAGCTCGCCTGGCCTGCACGGCGCTGGCAAACCGGTGCGTTTAAAGGGTTTGGGCCCGCGCAGCATGCTTATGTACCTCCGCGACAAACGCAACCAAAAGATTTTTATCGAGAACTATATTGTGCCGTTCCGTCAAGCCGACCTGCTGTTGGTGCATAACGAGCCGACCGCCGATTCTTTGCGCTATTTCGGCATCCATCCAGACCGTATTGTTAAGGTGTTGCACCCGGTACAAGTGTTCGACGATCCCGAACCTTCCACGCGCATTGCCCGCGAGCTGCACCGCCAAGACGGCGATGTAATTTACTGCACCATCGGCTTTTTCCATAAGTACAAGGGGATTGTTGAAGCGGTCAAGGCTCTGAAATTCCTGCCAGAGAATTACAAGTTGGCGATTTTAGGTGGCATGAAAGCCGACAGCGACGACATTGCGTTCTACGACAAAGTGACCGATTTGATTGACCAGCTTGGCCTACAGAACCGCGTGTACATTGCTGGGTACATTCCCACCGACGACGAATTAAATGCACTAATCCGCGAATGCGACGTGTGTTTGTTCCCGTACAACGGTGTATATTACGGGCAGGTTTCGTCTGGCTCGATTAACTTGGCGTTTTCCAATGGTGCGCCGGTAATTGCCTACCCAACCGCCGCAATTAGCGAGCTGGCCTCCATTGCCGACGGCGCAGTCGTACTGTGCGAAACATATGCCTACTACGAACTGGCGCGCGAATTAAAGCGCATCGACATCAAGAAACAATCTGAACTTTCCAAGAAATTCGCCGAAAAGATGGCCTGGCCCAAAGTGTCTGCCGAACTCGTAAAAGTATATGAAGCGTTGGCTAGCAAGTAATCCGCTGTACGCCATGTGGGCGCTGCTTGGCGCTTCGTTTGTGGTGTATTTTGTGGGATTCACGTGGTTGTTTGTGCCGGTA
>Ga0070667_100001744_pt1 | contig 19436 bp, 14 predicted proteins | sample KBSS33metaG_FD_64659 | JGI IMG/M metagenome (GOLD analysis project Ga0070667, IMG submission 64659) | Switchgrass rhizosphere microbial communities from Kellogg Biological Station, Michigan, USA - KBS S3-3 metaG | ecosystem: Host-associated > Plants > Roots > Rhizosphere > Soil ... | reverse complement strand
GGCGACGTGGGGGCGACCAACTGGGCGATCGAACTGCAGCGCGGCGTCGTCACGCAAGCCTACCAGGTTGATCCGGCGCGCCTGGCCGACCCGCGCAATGCCGCCTATGCCGAGTTCATCGCGCGGCTGCGCGCGCAGACCGATTTCGTCGAGCAGCGCGCGGTCGGCGGCCCGGCCGCGAACCCGCTGCAGGACTTCATGTTCCACCCACGCGGCAGCCTGTTGCGGGCCGATCCGAACAGCGCCGTGGCCGACGACTACCTGCGCCTGGCCGAAGAGGAAGTACCGCGCGACGGCATCGAACTCAAGCGCGCCTTCAACTACGCGCGCGACGCGCAGGGCCGCGCGCTGCTGTGGATCGGGCGCAGCAAGACGACCGGGCGCGGCGAGGGCCACAGCGGCCTGAAGTTCGACGTGATCGAGCGCGGCAAGCCGGCCTGACCCGGCCGCGCGTTCACCGATGGCGCGCGGGCAGGGCGCGACCCAGACCCAGCATTGGCGGGCGATCTGCACACGCCGCGCCACGGAGGGCATCCATGCAAGCAGCAATCCGACAAATCCGATTCCTCTTCGCGCGCGCGCTGTGGGCCGGCCTCGCCGCCGGCGCGCTGGGCGCGCCCGGCTGGGTCGCGGCGCAAATGGTCAGCGTCACGCCGCTGGTGAGCGACGACCCGATCGCGCACCCGGCGCAGATCGGCGACGCCGGTCTGCTCAACGCCTGGGGAATGTCGTACTCGCCGAGCTCGCCGTTCTGGGTCTCGTCCAACGGTGCCGGCACCTCGACGCTGTACAGCGTCGACCCGATCACCCAGGTCACCGTCAAGCAGGCCCTGACCGTCACGATCCCCGGTGCGGGCTCGGTAACCGGGCAGCTCTTCAACAGCAAGGCCGGCACCGGTGCCTTCAACGGCGACCTGTTCCTGTTCGTCAGCGAGGACGGTACCGTCTCGGGCTGGCGCGGGGCGCTGGGCACGGCGGCCGAGACGCTGGTGTCGGCCTCGAACGCGAATGTGTACAAGGGCGTCACGTTCGCGACGACCGCGGGTGGCAACTATCTGTACGCCGCGAACTTCCGCAGCGGCGCGATCGACGTGAGCAAGGGCAGCGCGACGGACACGAATCTGACCGGAACCTTCATCGACCCGACGCTGCCATCGGGATTCGCGCCGTTCAACATCCAGAACCTAGGCGGCACGCTGTACGTCACCTATGCGCAGCAGGACGCGGCGAAGAGCGACGAGGTCGCCGGCGCGGGGCTGGGCTTCGTCGACAGCTTCGACCTGCAGGGCAACTTCATCGCCCGCGTCGCCGGCGGCGGGGCGCTCGACGCACCGTGGGGGCTGGCGATTGCGCCGTCGTCGTTCGGTGCGCTGGCCGGCGCGCTGCTGGTGGGCAACTTCGGCGACGGTCACGTCAGCGCCTACGACCCGACCACGCACGCCTTCCTCGGCCAGCTGCTCGGGACTGATGGTCAGCCGCTGGCGATCGACGGCCTGTGGGCGATCGCCCCGGGCAACGACGGCAAGGCCGGCAGCAGCGCGCGCCTGTATTTCACGGCCGGGCCCGACGACGAAAGCCATGGGCTGTTCGGCGTATTGACCGCGGTGCCCGAGCCGTCGGCGGTGTGGTTGCTGTTCGCCGGCCTGGCCGCGATCGGGCTGCGCGCACGGCGTCGCGACTGATCGTTGGCAGGCCGACGGCGTGGCACACCGCGGGCCGCCGCTCGGTCGCTCAGGGTTCGATCCGAACCGCCGAGGTGGAGCCGTCGAATTCCACCAGCAGGTTGCCGTCGAGGTCGTAGACCTTCGTGTGCTTGACGCCGGTGTACGTGCCATCGTGCCTGACCGTGACCGTTTCCGTCATGTTGAAGTGGCCGGTCAGCGCGCCGCTCGCGTACAGCCAGCCGAAGTGGTTGCGGGCAACGTGGTCGATGTCGATCGCTTTCCACGAGCCCATGCAGAGGACACCGCCTTCGATCGGGAAGTTGATGTTCTCCCACTCGGTGCCGTCGTTGTGCCACTGAGCGTAGGCCTGTCCGTCGAGGCTCCCGTCCGCGGCGTAATGGGTGATCAGCCACGTGCCGACGATGACCTGCGCAGCCGGTCCGGGGCGAAACACGTTCGACGACTTCAGCGTGTGAATCGCTGCGCGCGGTGGGGTCGAGCGCGTCGCGCGCGGGTCTCCGCAGCCCGCCTGCGCAGCGGTGGCCCCGAGCATGAGCGTGGCGGCGGCCAGGGTCAGGCCGATGCGCCGGATGCACGGCATGCGGCGATCGACGTTGGCAATGGTGACCGCAGAAAGATGGCTATTCATGGCAGATACTCCTTCGTCCTGAGCAAGAGTTTTCATGGGATCCGTTCATCGCGCGGCCGGGAACACGCGGGTGTCCGAACAGCGCATGCCAGTCGATCGATGGGCTGACCGACGTCGCCTGTCGAGAAGCCGGCGCCTGACGCAGTTCTTGGCAGGGCCCGCCCTCGCTGCTACGCTAGGTTCGCTGCGCGCAGAACGCCACCGAAAGGCGACCGAAACTTCACCGAGGGCGCGCCCAAACGGCCGCAAAGGAAACTCGACGTGCTGGTCACCGACCCCGCCGGACCGCGGCCCGGCGCTCTCGCATTCGACGAGTTCGTGCTCGACGCGGCGCGCGCCACGTGCTGGCGCGCCGGCGTCGAGGTGGCGTTGCGCCCCAAGGCGTTTGCGTTGCTGTCGCATCTGGCCGACAACCCGGGTCGCGTGCTGTCGAAGGCCGAGTTGCTGGCCAATGTCTGGCCCGGCGTGGTCGTCGGTGACGATTCTCTGAGCCAGTGCGTCAATGAGCTGCGCAGCGCGCTTGGGGAGCGCGGACAGGCGCTGATCAAGACCGTGGCGCGGCGCGGCTACCGGTTCGATGCGCTGGTCACTCCGGTAGCGCCGCCCGGGGCTGCGGCGGTGAGGCACCGGGCAAGATGGCTGCGATGGGCGGCCGCTTGCGGCGTGGCAGCGATGCTCGCATGGGCCGCGCTTGTCGGAGTCGAGGCACTGCGGACGCCGACCGGCATCGACGCCCATCTGGCGAACCGCCGTTCCCTCGGGGTGATGCCGTTCGCCGACCTCGGCCAGCCGGCATCGCCGTATCTCGCGGAAGGCATCACGCAGGAGATCCTCACGGATCTCGGCCGCATGCCCGATACGCTGGTCGTCGCCGGGGGCTCGGCCACACTGGGTGTGCGCGCCGGTGGGGTCGACGTGACCCGAGTGGGGCGCGATCTGGGCGTGAGGCATGTCCTCACCGGGTCGGCCCGCCGCGACGGTGACCACGTCGAAGTCACCGCGCAGATGGCGCGGACCGACAACGGAGCGCTGTTGTGGAGCGAGCGGTTCGAGTACGACCGTCCGGCCGACTGGAACTGGGCCCGCGATGTCTCGCAACGCGTTGCCGCGGCGCTCGACGTCAAGCTCGGCGAAGCAGCGTTCGAATCGGTGCGCCGCGACGCGCGCAACGGTACCGCCATCAACGAGTGGATGCAAGGCGAATACCTGATACGCCGCATTCGCAGCCGTGACGACCTGCTCGAGGCGCGCCGGCACTTCGAACGCGCGGTCGCCGCAGACCCGCAGTCGGTCAACGCGCTGGCCGCTCTGGCGTGGACGCACTTCAACGAGCTGCTGTACCGCTGGAGTTCGTCAGTTCCCGAGTCGCTCGCGGTGACACGCGAACTTGCCGGCAGAGCCAACGCGCTGGACCCAAACCACGCCATGGCACTGTCGATCCTGGGGAGCGCTCGCGCGTTCAGCGGTGACTACGACATGGCAATGGCCTATTTCCGGCGAGCGCTCCAACACAACCCGAACAGTTACACCGCGCACCGCGACATGGCCGCGCTGCTTTACTGGATGGTCCAGCTCGACGAAGTTCCGCGGTACGCCGAGATGGCGATGCGTCTCGGTCCGATGGACCCCGACAACGTCGCGAAGGCCTACTCGGTCCTCGGCTTCACGCAGATGATTCAAGGGCACGATGACGAGGCCTACCGGTCACTGCGGCTGTCGGTGCAGGCCTCGCCGCTGTTTCCCGGTGCTCGCACGGGCCTGATCGCGATGGCCGCGTTGACCGGTCGCATGGACGAGGCGCACCGGCTCGTTGCGGAGCTGATGCGCGACCGGCCGGACATGACGATCGCAGGCCTTTCTCGCGCCGGGATCAACCGCACGCCGTCGTTCAGGGCTGCCCACGCGCGCTACCGCGAAGGCATGCGCATGGCTGGTTTGCCCGAAGGGCAGCCCCAAGTGGCCACCGCGGCGGCGGCCGGCCAGAACAAGCAATAGGACCGCGCCGACAGCTAGCCCGCCACCGTGGCCAGCAGACCCGCCACGCCCAGGCCGAGCGCGGCGAGCGCGTCGCCGGCGATCAGCCCGCCGCCGATCAGCGAGGTCGTGCTCATGTCGTCGGAGAGGGTGTCGTCGTGGCGCGCCGGTGCGCCGCGCTCGCCGAACCACTTGGCGACGCTTGAGATCACGCCGCCGATCGCGAACCACGACGAGGTCGCCAGGCTCAGGAAGGTGCCGAACGAGTAGGCGTAGGGTGAGGGAACCAGCACCGCGTCGATCAAGAAATCGCTCGCGCCGCCGAAGCGCCCGCTGCGCTTGAAGCGCTGGTACGCCGCGCTGGCGAACAGCTGCTTGCGCAGCAGCTGCACCGCGAAGCCGATCGCGATGCCGAGCACGATCGCGGTGCGCTGATAGGGCTTGTCGTCGGTCAGGCTGCGAAGCACGCCGACGAACTTGTAGGTCATCGTCGACTGCCACTGGGCGGACTGGTCGACGGCCTTCAGCACCGTCTGGTCGAGGCCGAGCACCGGGTAGGCGCTCATGAAGAGCTTCGCGAAGCCGACCGTCAGGATCGCGCCGACCACCAGCCCCATCACCTGGAAGCGGAACTGGATCGCGCGCGGTGTGCCCAGGCGCCAGCCGGTGGAGCGGTCCTGCTGCATGTCGCCGGCCACGCTGCAGGCCACCAGCAGGATGCCGCCGGCCATCAGGCCGACCGTCGGATCCTTCAAGCCGAGCGCGGCCATCAGCACGACCGCGGTGACGAACGCGGACGAGATCGGGTTGCTGTCGCTGATGCCCAGCGAGATGCCGTTGACCATCGCGAACACGAACACCAGCAGCACCGCCACCGCCATGAAGAACACCGGCTGGTGCAGGATGCCGGCGCCGACCCACACCAGCACACCGGCCCACACGACGACCCAGGCGACGAGGCGGCCGGTGCTGGTGCGCTTCCATTCCTCGTCGTCGGCTTGCGGCCGAGCGGCTGGCGGCGCGCGCCAGCGCGCCCAGGCCTCGACCAGGATCAGCCCGATGTCCAGGATCGCCGCGCCCATGATCAGCCCGAGGCCGATCAGGAACGTGATCTTGCGGAACGGTTCGCCCTCGTGCAGCCATCCGATCGAAATGAAGTACGGGATCAGCCAGGTGCCGGTCAGCCCGGCGACGAGCGCGGCGACGCCGATGCGCGCCCCGACCAGCATGCCCGCGCCCAGCGTCGAGGTCGACAGTTCGATCGCGCCGAGAAAGCCGAGCTTGGCTGCGCCCAGGCCGCCGAACATGCCCAGGCCCATGCCGGTGCCCAGGCGCGCGACCGACTGGCGCAGCAGCACCGGGTCGGTGAGCGCGCGCAGGATGTTCGCCACCGCCAGGCCCGACGGGAAGGTCAGCTGCAGCCGGTCGACCAGGATCGGCGTGTACAGCATGCCGACGCCGGCGCCGAACATGCCGATCGCGCCCATGAACAGCATCAGCTGCCATAGCGGTGGCTGTGGCAGGCCCATCCAGACCATCGCCTGGATCAGCACGCCCATGCCGGCCATGCCGGCGACCGACGCGGCGGCGGTCTGCATGTAGTTCGCGCCGTGCTTGCCCTCGGGGCCGTAGCCCAGCGTCACGGTCGAGCCGAGGATGCCGGCCAGCACCTGCCCGCCGACGAAGAAGCCGAGCGAGAAATTCATGTACGACGCCGTGACGCCGCCGAGCGGCCCCAGCACGAGTGCGCCGAGCAGGCCGAGCATCAGGTAGTAGCGCTTGCTGCCGATCGGCGGCAGCCAGGCCCAGCGCGCGCCGGTGGTGGTGGGCGTGGCCGATGGAAGCTGAGAGACGGCGGTCGTCGACGTGTTCATGCGGGTTGGGCGATGCGCCAACGGTCTGGATCGCAGGCCGGCACGCATCGCGGGGAATTGGCGGTGGCCGGATTGTGGCGCTTCCCGGCGCCGGTACAGTGCGGCTTGCGGCGCCATCCGCCGCCCCCACGGAGTCGTTCATGAAGAAGTTGCTGTTCGTTCTCGTCCTCGCCACATGGCTGCCGCTCGGTGTGTCGGCGGCCGAACCCTCGAAGCTGCGCATCGGGGTCGAAGGCGCCTACCCGCCGTTCAGCTCGATCGCGCCCGACGGCAAGATCGTCGGCTTCGACATCGACATCGCGAACGCCCTGTGTGCCGAGATGAAGGCGCAGTGCGCGCTGGTGCAGCAGGACTTCGACGGCATGATCCCGGCTTTGCAGGCGCGCAAGTTCGACCTGATCATCGCGTCGATGTCGGCGACCCCGGAACGACTCCAGGTGGTCGACTTCTCCGACAAGTACTACAACACGCCGAACCGCCTGATCGCGAAGGCCGGCAGCACGATCGACGGCTCGCCCGCGAGCTTCAAGGGCAAGAAGATCGGCGTGCAGCGCAGCACCATCAACGACCGTTTCGCTTCCGCCAAGTTCGGCGGCGCGACCGTGGTGCGCTACACCAAGCAGGACGAGGTCTTCCTCGATCTCGCTGCCGGGCGCATCGACGCCACGCTGGTCGACGCGGTCGCCGGCGATGTCGGCTTCCTGAAGACGCCGGCCGGCAAGGGCTACGCGTTCACCGGCCCGATCTACGACGACCCGGCCTACTTCGGCACCGGCGTCGGCGTCGCGCTGCGCAAGGGCGAGCCGGCGCTGCGCGAGCGCGTCAACGCCGCGATCAAGGCGATCCGCGCGAACGGCACGTACAAGAAGCTGCAGGACAAGTACTTCGACTTCGACGTCTATGGCAAGTAGGGTCGCGCGATGCTGCAAGGCTACGGGACCAGCCTGCTCGAGGGCGCCGCGCTGACCATCGCGGTCGCACTCGCGTCGCTGGCGCTGGCGCTGCTGCTGGGCCTGGCCGGTGCTGCCGCGAAGCTGTCGGCGTCGCCGTTCTGGCACGGCGCGGCGACCGTGTACACGACCTTGATCCGCGGCGTGCCCGACCTGGTGTTGATGCTGCTGGTGTTCTTCGGCGGGCAGATCGCGGTCAACGCGCTGCTGCAGCGCTTCGGCATGGACTACCTCGACATCGACCCGTTCGTCGCCGGCGTGGCCACGCTCGGCTTCATCTTCGGCGCCTATTTCACCGAGACCTTCCGCGGCGCGATCATCGCGGTGCCGTACGGCCAGATCGAGGCCGGCCGCGCGTTCGGGCTGACGCGCGCGCAGGTGTTTCGCCGCATCACCGGCCCGCAGATGCTGCGCTTCGCGATTCCCTCGTTCACGAACAACTGGCTGGTGCTGGTCAAGTCGACGGCGCTGGTGTCGGTGATCGGGCTGAACGACATGATGCAGAAGGCCGGCCAGGCCGCCGGCGCGACGCGCCAGCCGTTCACCTTCTACCTCGCGGTGGGCGTGCTGTACCTTGCGATCACCACCGTCTCGGTGCTGGTGCTGCGCGCGCTCGAACAGCGCGTCTCGCGCGGCGTGAAGGTCGCAGCGCTGTGAACTTCGCGGCGATCGGCCAGAGCCTGCCGACCTACTGGCAAGGGCTGCTGACGACGCTGGAACTGCTGCTGCTCGCACTCGTGCTTGGCCTGGCCGCCGCGATCCCTCTCGGCGTGCTGCGCGCCTCGCACCGGCGCTGGATCGTCGCCCCGGTGTGGTGCTACACCTACGTGATCCGCGGCACGCCGCTGCTGGTGCAGCTGTTCCTGATCTACTACGGCCTGGCGCAGTTCGACGCGGTGCGCGCGAGCGTCTTGTGGCCGTGGCTGTCGAGCGCCTGGTTCTGCGCGGTGCTCGCGTTCGCGCTCAACACCTGCGCGTACACGACCGAGATGATCGGCGGCGCGATCCGCGCCACGCCGCACGGCGAGGTCGAAGCCGCGCGCGCGTTCGGCATGCCGTGGGCGACGCTGATGCGGCGCATCGTGCTGCCGTCGGCGTTGCGGCGCTGCCTGCCGGCCTACAGCAACGAGGTCATCATGATGCTGCACGGCACCTCGCTCGCGAGCATCGTCACGCTGCTCGACCTGACCGGCGCGGCGCGCGAGATGAACTCGCGCTTCTACCTGCCGTTCGAGGCCTTCGTCACCGCCGCGCTGTTCTACTTGGCGCTGACCTTCGCGCTGGTCGCGCTGTTCCGGCGTGCCGAGCGGCGTTGGCTCGCCTACCTGCAGCCGCGCCGCTGAGCCCGGCGAGGAGACACGCTGATGCATATCCGACACCACCCGCTGAGCGGCGCGCCGCTGGGCACGCAGCGCGAGATCGTCAGCGTGCACTACGGGCCGCTCGACACCGGCCGGAAGGTGTACTTCCAGGGCTCGCTGCACGCCGACGAACTGCCCGGCATGCTGGTCGCGCACCACCTGCGGCAGCGGCTCGTCGCGCTCGAGGCCGCCGGGCGACTGCGTGGCGAGGTCGTCGTCGTGCCGGTCGCGAACCCGATCGGCATCGGCCAGACCGTGCTGCTCGGCAACCTGGGCCGCTTCGAACTCGGCAGCGGCGAGAACTTCAACCGCCACTACCCGGCGCTGTTCGACAAGGTCGTGCCGCTGCTCGAAGGCCGGCTCGGCGCCGACGCGGCCACGAATGCACAACTCGTGCGCGCCGCGCTGCGCTCGTTGATCGCGGGCCTGCCGGAAGATACCGAGCTCGTCAGCCAGCGCAAGACCCTGCTCGGCCTGGCCTGCGACGCCGAGGTCGTGATCGATTTGCACTGCGACTGCGAATCGCTGCTGCACCTGTACACCGGCACGGCGCTGTGGCCACAGGCCGAGCCGCTGGCGCGGCTGACCGGCGCGCGCGCGTCGCTGCTCGCCGACGAATCGGGCGACCACCCGTTCGACGAGACCTGCTCGCAGATCTGGTGGCAGCTCGAGGCGCATTTCCGCGGCCGGTTTCCCGTCCCGATGGGCTGCCTGAGCGTGACGCTCGAGCTGCGCGGCTCGGCCGACGTGTCGCACCCGATGGCGGAATCCGATGCCGACGCGCTGATCGCGTTCCTGACGCATCGCGGCATCGTCGATGGCGCCGCGCTCGCGCTGCCGCCGCTGCGCGAGGCGGCCACGCCGCTGGCCGGCACCGACGTGCTGAAGGCGCCGGTCAGCGGTCTGGTCGTCTACGTGCGCGAGCTCGGCGAGACGGTGCGCGCCGGTGACGTGGTGCTCGAAGTGATCGAGCCGATCGCCGGCGCGGTGCACCGGGTTCCGAGCCGCACCGAAGGCTTGTTCTTCGCGCGCGAATCGCAGCGCTACGCGCGCGCCGGCCGCGCGCTGGCGAAGGTCGCCGGTGCGGTCCCGGTGCGCAGCGGCAAGCTGTCGAGCGATTGATGGGCGGCGCCGATTCACCGGTCGAGAAGCTGCGCGTCGAGGACCTGCACAAGCGCTTCGGAGCGGTCGAGGTGCTCAAGGGCGTGAGCCTGACCGCGCGCGCCGGCGACGTGATCGCGGTGATCGGCTCCAGCGGCTCGGGCAAGAGCACGCTGCTGCGATGCATCAACCTGCTCGAAAACCCGCACGCCGGGCGCATCGTGCTCGCCGGCGAGGAGCTGCGGCTGAAGCCCGGACGGCACGGCGAGCTGCACGCGATCGACGCGCAGCAGCTGCAGCGTCTCAGGTCGCGGCTGGCGATGGTGTTCCAGCACTTCAACCTGTGGCCGCACATGACGGCGCTCGAGAACGTGATCGAGGCGCCGATGCGCGTGCTCGGCGTCGCGCGCGACGCGGCGGTCGCGCGCGCGCGCTCGCTGCTGCAGCGCGTCGGTGTCGCGCATCGCGAGAGCCTGTACCCGTCGCAGCTGTCGGGCGGCGAGCAGCAGCGCGTCGCGATCGCCCGCGCGCTCGCGATGGAGCCCGAGGTGATGCTGTTCGACGAGCCGACCTCGGCGCTCGACCCCGAGCTCGTCGGCGAGGTGCTGCGCGTGATGCGTGACCTTGCCGCCGAAGGCCGCACGATGATCGTCGTCACGCACGAGATGGGCTTCGCGCGCGAGGTCGCGAATCACCTTGTGTTCCTGCACCGGGGCGTGATCGAGGAGCAAGGAGATCCGCGCCTCGTGCTGTCGGCACCGACGAGCGAGCGGCTGCGCGCGTTCCTGGCCGGGAGCCTGAAGTAGCGGGCCGGTGCGCCGCCCGTGCCGGCCGCCCGAGCTCAGCCCTGCGCCGCGGCCCGGAAAGATCGCGACGGACATCACCACGGTCCTTTCCGTGACGAATGTCGAACAGCTGGAAACTCGTTGGCGATAGACTCGCACCAAACAAGGGCTCAGGCGGCGTGCGATGGCAAATTGCTGGCTGAAAACTGCGGGGCGGCGGCCGTCGTCCGCTGCCGTTTGGCTGGTAGTCCTGATGCCCCCCTTCGCCATGGGCGCCGACAATGCGGGCTCTGCCGGCGGCGCGCCACGACCGGACGTGGCCGACATGGACATCACCGAGCTGGTGAACGTTCGCGTCTCGCCCTTCGACGTGTCCAGCCACCTCGACCGAGGCTACCGCGCCTCGAACGCGGTATCCGCCTCGCGCGTCGATGCCCCGGTGCGCGAATTGCCGTTCCCGATCCAGGCGTTCACCGAATCCTTCATCAAGGACCAGAACCCGCGCGACATCCACGACATCGCCCGCTATTCGCCGGGCGTCACGTACCGCAGCAACGACTTCAACGAGGGCAACGCCAACCTCGCCATCCGCGGGTTCGCGGTGAGTTCGGTGCCGGGTGGCACGCAGATCCTGCGCGACGGCTTCCTCGGCCCCTCGATCTTCGATTTCACCAACGTCGCGCGCGTCGAGGTGGTCAAGGGCCCGGCGTCGTTCCTGTACGGCCAGGTCGCGCCCGGCGGCATCGTCAACATCATCACCAAGAGCCCGCAAGCGCGCTTCGCGGCCGCCGCTGACGCCAGCGTCGGTTCTTACGGTCAGTACCGCACCCAGGTCGACGTGACCGGCCCGGCGTCGAGCACGCTGCGCTATCGCCTGGCCGCGTCCTACGACCAGGACATCCACTACTGGGAGCCCTACGACGCGCACTCCCGCAACCTCTCACCGGCACTGCTGTGGCAGCCCAGTGATCGCGTCAGCGTGTCGCTCAAGTACGAGAACTTCCGCAAGCTCGAGTCACCGCAGATCATGCAGAAGCCGGGCTACGGGCGGCAGAGCGGCGTCGTGCCGACGGCGTCGGACCCCAATCTGCTCGCCGTCGACGTGCCGGGCCTGCCGGACACCTGGAACAGCATGTCGGATGTCGATTACCGGCGCAGCGCATCCGAAGGCCTGAGCACCTGGGTCGACATCCAAGCCGACGAGCACTGGAACCTGCGCGGCGCCTATGCGAAGCAGTACTACAGCATCGACGCGCTCTTCTCGGGCAACTTCGGCATGCCCAACAACACAACGTTCCTGCAGGGCCGGCGGCTGCGTGCGCAGACCTACACCAACCGTGGCGAGACGGTCTCGGTCGATGCCGTCGGCCGGTTCCGGCTCGGCGCCGCGAGCCTGCGCGTGCTGCTCGGGGCGCAGCATGTCAAACGGCGGTTCGACAACCGGGCCGCCCAGGCGCCGAACGACCCGGCGCTGGGCAGCAACCCGATCGCATCGCCGCTGCCGCTGTGGGACCTGCGCGATCCGTCGACCTGGAACCGCGCCGTCGACATCCCGCTGTCCACACTCACCCAGAGCGCCACCGATGCCCGCTCGGATTCCGTCGACAAGTCCGTGTATGCCGGTGCCACGGTGGGCCTGGTCGACGAGCGCTTGCTGTTGCTGGCCGGCTGGCGGCTGACCTCCACCCGCAGCGAGCTCGCCAACCACCTGATCCGGCAGGTCGACCGCCTTGCCGCGCGCAAGGTCACGCCTCAGTTGGGCGTGCTGTACAAGCTCACTCCCGAGCTCTCTGCCTTCGCCTCGTACGCCGAATCCTTCGTGCCCGGCGCGCGCATCCTTCTTCAACCCGACGGTTCGAACGCACCGGCCGCGCCCTCCGAAGGCAAGGGCTTCGACCTCGGCGTGAAGGCGGAATTGCTGGAGGGCCGCGTCTCCGGCACGCTGAGTGTGTTCGACCTGCGCAACCGCCGGATCGTCAACGACCTGTCGCAGACGAACGCCGCCGGCGCCGTCGTGATCTACAACGTTCAGAGCGGCGAGCAGCGTTCGCGCGGCGTCGAGCTCGACCTCACGATCACGCCGGTGCCGAACTGGCAGGTGTACCTCTCGTACAGCTACATGGACGCGCGCATCCTCGAGGTCACGGGCAACGACGACGCGATCCTCGCGCAGGACCCTGCCTCGCTGGACCCGGCCGGGCAGCTCAACTACAAGAACGTGAGCCTGCTGCACGGCGCCAGGCTGGCGATGAGCGCGCCGCAGCTGGCTAACCTGTGGACGCGCTACGACTTCGCGTCCGGCAGCCTTCAGGGTGTCTACCTGGGAGGCGGCGTCAACATCGTCAGCGACCAGACGCTGCTGCCCGACGGGCCATCGTCCTCGCGCCAGAGCTACATGCTCGTCAATGCGCTGGCCGGCTATTCGTGGCTGTCGGGCGGTCGGCGCCTGAGTCTGGAGCTGGCGGGCAGGAACCTCGGCGGCGCCACGTACCGGCCGTCGCAGAGCACACGGGCGCGCCCGCGCGAAGTCCTGCTGACGCTGCGGGCTGCGTTGTGAGGCGCGACCGGCGGCTCCGTCCGGGCTTCGGCGCGGTGGTTGGATGCCTGCTGGCCACGCTGCTGCCTGGCGGCCTGACCGCGCAGGATCGGGCTGCCGAGCAGCCGGCCCGGGTCGAAGCGGCATTCCTGCGCAACTTCGCCCGCTACGTGACCTGGCCGACGCGCGCCTTTGCCAGCGATCAGTCACCCTGGTTCGTCTGCCTCATCGGCCGCAACCACTTCGACAACGTGCTGGAGGCCACCTTCCAGGGTCGCACCGAGCAGGGTCGGGCGTTCGAGATCGTGCATGCCACCCGGCTGGACCAGCTGCCGGCCTGCCAGATCGTCTTCGTCGATCTGCCTCTCGCCGCCGAGCGCCGCGCCGCGCTGGCCGAGTTGAAAAAGCTGCCGGTCCTGACGGTGGGCCACGCGCCGGAGTTCCTCGACGAGGGCGGCATCATCCGGTTGCAGGCCGGCGAGCGCATCGAAATGAGCATCAACCTGGATCAGGCGCGCGCCGCCGCGCTGACGATCCCGTCGAAGATGCTGGAGGTCTCGCGCGAGGTCGTGGAGAACGGCACGCTGAGGAAGTGGCGATGAGCGCGTGGCGTCCGGCGGGCATCCATGGCAGGCTGGGGGTGGCGCTGTTCGTCGCGGCGCTGCTGGCCTTCGCGGCCGCTGGCGGCGGGTTCATGCTGCTCGAGCGTGTCACCCTCGAAGAGCGCGCGCGCGGCGTCGTCGAACCCTATGCGGAGCTGGTCTCCGTGGGAGCGGAGGCCGCCGTGGCGTTCGGCGACGCGACCCGCGCCCAGGAGATCCTCGACACGCTGCGCGCGAATGCGCAGATCGTCGAGGCGCAGATCGTGCTGGCCGACGGTCGCGAACTGGCCCGCTACAGCGCCGGCCCGCAGATCTCGCCGGCGCCGGCGCCACAACGCCCCGCCGGCGTGCTGGTCTCGCCGGATCGGCGCACCGTGGATCTGGTGCGCGGCCTGCACGACGGCGCGCAGCTGCACCTGGTGATGCACCTGGGCAACCTCGAGCGCCAGACCCGCGATGCGCTGATGCTGATCGCCGCGGGCACAGTCGGGTTGCTGGCGCTCGTCGCACTCGGCCTGCTGGCGGCGTTGCAGCGCAGCGTCGTCAGCCCCATCGCGGCACTGGCACAGGCCGCGGATCGGGTGCGCACGCGTGCCGACTACAGCCACCGCGTGCCGGTCGCCGGCGCCGACGAGGTCGCGCGGCTGGGGGAGGGCTTCAACGCGATGATGCAGGCGGTCGAGGATCGGGACGCCGAGCTGCGCCAGCTCTCGGCCCTGCACCGCACGGTGCTCGACAACGTCGGCTCGGGCATCATCTCGACGAACCCCGAGGGGGTGGTGACCGTCTTCAACCGCGCCGCCGAGCGCCTGCTCGGCTACAGCGCTGGCGAAGTGATGGGCAAGCTGACGCCGGCCATCTGGCACGACCCGCAGGAGGTGGCGCGCCGCGCTCGCGAGCTGTCCGCGCAACTGGGCGACACCATCGAGCCCGGCATGGAGGTCTTCTTCGCCCGGGCGCGCCGCGATCTGTCCGACGAATGCGAGTGGAGCTTCATCCGCAAGGACGGCATCCGCGTGCCCGTGCAGCTGACGCTGACGGCGCAGCGCGACGACGCGGGCAGGATCCTGGGCTTCGTCGGCCACGTCTATGACCTCACCGAACGCAAGCAGGCGGAGGCGGCACAGCGCCGCCATCAGGACGAGCTCGAACAGACCGTGCAGCAGCGCACCGCCGAACTGCGGCTGGCGCGCGACGCGGCCGAGGCCGCCAACCAGGCCAAGAGCGCCTTCCTGGCCAACATGAGCCACGAGATCCGCACGCCGATGAATGCGATCCTGGGCATGTCGGCGCTGGCGTTGCAGGGCGACCTTGCGCCGCAACAGCGCAACTACGTCCGCAAGGCGCACGCCGCGGCGCAGTCGTTGCTGGCCATCATCAACGACATCCTCGACTTCTCCAAGATCGAGGCCGGCAAGCTGGAAGTGGAGGCCATCCCGTTTGCGCTCGACACGGTGCTGGACAACGTCGTCGACGTGCTCGGCATGCGGGCCGAACAGGCGGGGCTGGAGCTGTTGCTCGACCTTTCGCCGCGGCTGCCGACGGCGCTGGTGGGCGATCCGTCGCGGCTGGTGCAGGTGCTGCTGAACCTGGGCAACAACGCCGTCAAGTTCACCGAGCGGGGCGAGGTCATCATCGCGGTGAGGGCGCAGCCATGCGAGGCCGGCTCGGCGCAATTGCAGTTCGAGGTCAGCGACACCGGGATTGGCATGAGCCCAGGGGTGCAGCAGCGCCTGTTCCTGCCCTTCTCGCAGGCCGACGCCTCCACCAGCCGCCGCTATGGCGGCAGCGGCCTGGGTCTGGCCATCAGCCGCCACCTCGTGCGGTTGATGGGCGGCGAGTTGCATGTCGACAGCGCCCCGGGGCGCGGCAGCTGCTTCAGCTTCGATCTGCGCTTTGGCCTACAAACCGGCACATTGACATCGACATCGCCCGAGTCCCGCGGCCAGGGCCTGCGCGGCACCCGCGTATTGGTCGTCGACAAGGGCGAGCGTGCGCGCGAGGTGATCGCCGCCACGTGCCGGTCTCTCGGCATGCAGGCCGACGTGACCGCGAGCACCGCAGAGGGACTGCAGTGCGTGCTGCGCGCGGAAGCGGCGAACACCCCGTACCAGCTGCTGCTGGTCGATGCGACCGTGAGTGGCATCGAGGGCCCATCCGTCGCGGCCGTGGCCCGCCGCGGGTCGGGCTGCCCGGCGATTCCGGTGGTGCTGATGCTCACGAACTTCTCTCGCGATGAGGCCCGGCCCGGCCTTGCCGAACATCATCTGGCGGGGGGCGCCCTGCTCATCAAGCCGGTCACGCCCTCGACGCTCGTCGACGCCTGCGCCGCCGCCCTCGGTCTTTCCGACGGCGGCCCCGTGTACGACCCGGTGCGAGATCCCGCCGCGCCCGGCGCCGACCCGCGCGCCGGCCTGCGGGGTGCCCGCATCCTGCTGGTCGAGGACAACGAGGTCAACCAGGAAGTGGCGCTGGCGCTGCTGGGGCGCGCCGGCGTCGAGGTCAGCGTGGCCCGCAACGGCCAGGAGGCGCTGGACGCGTTGGAGCGCCAGGAGTTCGACGCGGTGCTAATGGATTGCCAGATGCCGGTGATGGACGGCTATGCGGCAACGCGGGCGATTCGCCAGCAGCCGGGGCGCCAGGGGCTGCCGGTCATCGCAATGACCGCCAATGCCATGGTCGGCGACCGCGAGGCGGCCCTGGCCGCCGGCATGAACGACCACATCGCGAAGCCGATCAACGTCGCCGAGATGTTCGCGACGCTCGCGCGCTGGGTGCCCTCGGAGCGAACGCGCGCTCTTCGGCAAATGCCGGACCGGCCACCCGCGACGCGCGACCCGTTTCGGGCCGCCTGAGCTGCTCGTCGCGGCAGTCGGCCGAGCACGACCCGACAGCTGCGGGCCGCGGCATCAGCCCCAGACGTCCTGCGCCACCTCGACGACGAGCCGCAGCTTGTCGCGCTGTGCCTGCACCGCGATGTTGTTGCCGTGCACCGTGCTGCTGAAGCCGCATTGCGGCGACAGGCAGAGCTGGTCGAGCGGCGCGTACTTCGCGGCTTCGTCGATGCGGCGCTTCAGCAGGTCCTTCGATTCCATTTCGCCGAACTTGGTCGTCACCAGACCGAGCACGACGACCTTGCCCTTCGGCAGGAAGCGCAGCGGCCGGAAGTCACCGGAGCGCTCGTCGTCGTACTCCATGAAGTAGGCGTCGAGGTTCATCTCGGCGAGCAGCGCCTCGGCCACCGGTTCGTAGTTGCCGGCCGCCGCGTGCGTGCTCTTGAAATTGCCGCGGCACAGGTGCATCGCCAGGGTCATGCCGGCGGGCTTCTGCGCGACGACCTTGTTGATGAACCAGGCATAGCGGTGCGGCAGCTCGTTCGGGTCGTCGCCGCGCTGGCGCGCCGCCTCGCGCATCTTGTCGTCGCACAGGTAGGCGAGGTTGGTGTCGTCCATCTGCACGTAGGTGCAGCCGGCCGCGGCGAGCGAGCGCAGTTCGTCGCCGTAGGCCTTCGCGACATCGTCGTAGAACGCCGGGTCGAGCTCGGGGTAGTGCTCGCGGCTGATGCCGGCGCGGCCGCCGCGGAAGTGCAGCATCGTCGGCGACGGGAGCGTGACCTTCGGCGTGCGGCCGGCGTTCACTTGCGACTTCAGGTACTCGAAGTCGGCGCGCTGGATGTCCTTGACATGCTCGACCTTGCCGACGACGCGCATCACCGGGGGCGCGAGTTCCTCGGTGCCGTCGGGGCGCACGATCGTCACCGGGATGTCGGTCTTGACGCCGCCGAGCTGCTCGAGGAAGTCGATGTGGAAGTAGGTGCGGCGGAACTCGCCGTCGGTGATCGACTGCAGGCCCACGTCTTCCTGGAACTTCACGATCTCGGTGATCGCCTTGTCTTCGACGGCGCGCAGCTGCTCGGGTGTGATCTCGCCCTTCGCGCGCTGCTCGCGCGCGTCCAGCAGGAACTTCGGACGCAGGAAGCTGCCGACGTGGTCGGCGCGGAACGGCGGGCTGGGGCGCAAGCTCATCGATGTCTCCGGGAGTGGTGCCGCCATTGTTGGATACAGAGAATGTCAGATAACTAGGGATAACCCTCTTAATTTGCGGGCAACTCGGCCGCGAAACTATATGTCTGTATACATCGCAAGCCCAAGGTTGCCGTGATGAGCACATTCCCGCTGAACGCCTGGTACGCCTGCGCCTACGACGTCGAGGTCAAGAAGGAGCTGCTCGCGCGCACCGTGTGCCGGCAGAAGCTGGTGATGTACCGCAAGCTCGACGGCAGCGTGGCGATCCTCGAAGACGCCTGCTGGCATCGCCTGCTGCCGCTGTCGAAGGGCCGGTTGAACGGTGACGAACTCACCTGCGGCTACCACGGCCTGGTCTACAACGCCGAGGGCCGCTGCACCCGCATGCCGTCGCAGGAGACGATCAACCCGTCGGCCTGCGTGCGCAGCTACCCTGCTGTCGAGAAGCACCGCTTCGTCTGGGTCTGGCCCGGCGATCCAGCGCTGGCCGACGCGGCGCTGATTCCCGATCTGCACTGGAACGACGACCCGGCCTGGGCCGGCGACGGCAAGATGATCCGCGTCAGGTGCGACTACCGGCTCGTCCTCGACAACCTGATGGACCTGACGCACGAGACCTTCGTGCACGGCTCCAGCATCGGCCAGGCGGCGGTCGCCGAGGCGCCGTTCGTCGCCACGCACGGCGACCGCACCGCGACCGTCACGCGCTGGATGGAGGGCATCGAGGCGCCACCGTTCTGGGCCGCGCAGATCCGCCACGCGACCGGCTACGAAGGCCCGGTCGACCGCTGGCAGATCATCAGGTTCGAGGCGCCGGCGACGATCAACATCGACGTCGGCGTCGCGCCGGCCGGCAGCGGTGCGCCGCAGGGCGATCGCAGCCAGGGCGTGAACGGTTACGTGCTGAACACGATCTCCCCCGAGACCGACACGAGCTGCCTGTACTTCTGGGCCTTCGCGCGCAACTACTGCCTCGGCGAACAGCGCCTGACGCACGAGCTGCGCGAGGGGGTGGCGAGCATCTTCCGCGAGGACGAGCTGATCCTCGAAGCGCAGCAGCAGGCGATCGACGATCACCCCGGCTACAGCTTCTACAACCTGAACATCGACGCCGGCTCGATGTGGATGCGCAAGCTGATCGACCGGATGATCGCGCTCGAGGCCGGCGAGGCGCCGGGTCGCGCGCGCGTGACGATCCCGCTGCGGTCTGCGGCATGACGAGCGAGCTGCGGGCCGAGCGCCGGGCCGTTCCCAAGCCGGCCCGCGTTCCCTCGGGGGACCGCACGACGTACTCGTCGGGCGAGGGGTCGTCAGCTCCGCAGACGGTCAAGGCTCAATTGGCGCTGCGCGAGCTGATCGTCGGCGGCGAGCTGCAGGCCGGCGCACGCATCGCCGAGCTCTGGCTGGTCGAGCGATTGAACGTCTCGCGCACGCCGGTGCGCCATGCGCTGGTGCGGCTTGCCGAAGAAGGCCTGCTCGACGCGCTGCCCGGCGGCGGCTATGCGGTGAAGGATTTCTCCGAGGCCGACATCACCGACGCGATCGAACTGCGCGGCACGATGGAAGGCCTGGCCGCACGCCTGGCCGCCGAGCGCGGTGTCGGCGCGGCGCTGATCGCCCAGGCACGTGCGTGCCTGGCGCGCATCGACGCGGCGCTCGCGCGCCCCGAACTGACCGACGAGACCTTCTCGATCTACGTGCAGCAGAACGCGCGCTTTCATGCGCTGCTCGCCGAGATGGCCGGCAGCCCGCTGATCAGGCGCCAGCTCGAGAAGGCGAGCGTGCTGCCGTTCGCGTCGCCGAACGGCTTCGTGCTGGCGCAGTCCGTCGGCCCGGACGCGCGCGACGTGCTCGTCGTTGCGCAGGCCCAGCACCACATGGTGATCGAGGCGATCGTGCAGCGCGAAGGCGCGCG
>Ga0070667_100001739_pt1 | contig 19455 bp, 18 predicted proteins | sample KBSS33metaG_FD_64659 | JGI IMG/M metagenome (GOLD analysis project Ga0070667, IMG submission 64659) | Switchgrass rhizosphere microbial communities from Kellogg Biological Station, Michigan, USA - KBS S3-3 metaG | ecosystem: Host-associated > Plants > Roots > Rhizosphere > Soil ... | reverse complement strand
TGGATCGCTCTGGCCTGATCCAGCTTGGGCAGGAACTGCGTGTACGGAAAGTTCGATCCGACAGTCAGCAGCGTGTCGCAGCCCATCATCAGCTCATAGGAAGCAGCCGTGCCGAGTAGACCGATGGAGCCGGTCACCCAAGACAGGTCATCGGGTAATACGTCTTTGCCGAGCAGGGCTTTCGCCGCGCCGGCACCGAGCAACTCCGCGACCTCGGTCAGCTCGGCTTGACAGTCACGAGCTCCCTGGCCGACCAGCAGGGCGACCTTCTCCCCCGCGTTGAGGATGTCCGCGGCTTTTTCGACGGCGGCCCGGTCAGGCTGCGCTGTCGCGGACGTCATGCCCACGCTCGAGGGCACGTGCTTGAACCCGTGCTCAGGCGGCTCGTAGGGCAGATCGAAGACATCGGACGGGAAAATAACGCAGGTCGGCGCCTGCTCAGTGAGCGCGATCCTTATCGCCCGGTCGATCAGGTTCGGCAGCTGCTGGGACACCGTGCACATCTGGACGTAGTCTGAGCAGACGTCCTTGAACAGACTCAGCAGATCGACTTCCTGCTGGTAGGACCCACCCATCGCCGAACGCTCAGTCTGACCCACGATCGCCACCACCGGCACATGGTCCAGCTTCGCGTCATAGAGCCCATTGAGAAGGTGGATGGCTCCGGGCCCGCTGGTCGCCGCGCAGACACCGACCTGACCGGAGAACTTTGCATATCCCACGGCCTCGAACGCGGCCATTTCCTCATGTCGGGCCTGAACGAACTGCGGCCTGTTCTCGGCGCGCCCCCACGCAGCGAGCAGGCCGTTGATCCCGTCACCTGGGTAGCCGAAGACCTGCCTGACGTTCCACTCTCTTAGTCGAGCCAACAGAATATCGGCTACGGTGTCAGCCATCGAAGAACTCCCTTAGATGCACGATGCCCAGAGCCGAATCGACGGCGAGGGGCCTCGGGAGCTGCTTACCCGACGAGTTAGAACTCCAATCGTGTCTACTCGCAATGTTTGCCGGCGGCAATAAGCGAAGAAGGTCTTAGGCAGTGACCATTGGTTTTCTCATCCAAGCGGGCGGCCCGCGTTTGACTCAGCTGAGGACGTGGCGCATGCCGAGGCGGGACGAGCCTCGGATCACATGCCGCGGATATCACCCTGGTGCTCGCGATCGGCGGACTCGGTGCGGCCGTTGCTGGACTGTTCGGCCTGCCTGCGGGCGCGGCTGCGCGACAAGCTGAGCAAGGAAAGAAGGAACTGAAACTCAACCGATCCTGCGCATCCCTCGGGCCGTAATGGTCCATGCACCGATCCAACGCCTCGGCTACGCCACGTTGATCGTCGGCCTTCCATCCTGCCGGAAAGACTTGTGGTCGGACGAAGGGGCCCGAAGTAAGTGGTCTCGTCCTCTTCGATTGGTACGAACTGGTTAGCGATCGTTCACAGTCAGTCGGATCGTGCGGCGCAGCGACCGTAGCCACCTGACCCCTGGCTCGCGGGACGAACGTTAAATCGGGTGACGTTGTCACTTGTGCCGTCTACCGTGATGACGACCAATCGAGAAGGGCGAGGCCACCGTGACCAGGCAATGCGTGAGGCAACGGCAGAGCGAAGGCTCGCGCCGTTATCCCGCCTTGCCCGCGTCAGGCCAGCCCATCAACCCGTCGTTCGTCATGCAGCCGAGCCACACCCTGTGGTCCGGCCTGCTTGGCGGGAACGCCGATGAGGCCATCCGGGGCGGCACATGAGTTAGGGACTTCCCTCTCTCATGGAGCCGCCGCGGACCTGTCTTGGTCCGGGCGGCTTCTGGCATTTCCGGGAGAAATTCCCGCAGAACTTCATATGGGCGTAGCTCAACTGGAAGAGCGTCGGTCTCCAAAACCGAAGGTTGCAGGTTCGACTCCTGTCGCCCGTGCGGACCCAGGCCTATGGGCCTCGGGATGTTCATTGAGAACTCAACAGCGAACGATGCGAGAACGCGTCAAGCACCGACCGACGGAAGTTCCGTCGGCACGGCCTCGACGCACGCGCCGACCTGCCCGCTGCCAACGGGAGACCCAGGACGCGGCGCGATGTGAACGACCCGCCCCCGCAGCCGGAGGCGGGTCAGCGAGATGTGGTGTATCGGCGAGCATTCCTGCTTTGGGAGCAGGCGGGCGGGGTTCAATTCCCTGCATCTCGACTCTCGCGCCGAGCAGCTCGATGGTCGAGCGCACGCCTGATACGCGGACGGTTGGAGGTTCAAGACCTCCCTCGGCGACGCATCCCCACGCACGAGACGACCCGAGGAGGTGATGGCCGTGAAGGATGCACGGCTCACCAACGCGGCGTACCAGGTCATCACCAGGGTGGCGTGGCAGCGGGCGATCACCCTCGTCGTGATGGATCTCGTCGTCGTCGTCGAGAACCACCCGAACGACGTCATTCACTCCGCCGGCGGACTGGCGATCCCGCTGCCGACGATCGTCCGGCAGCGGCGCTACAGCCACGTCCCAGGGGTCGGCCGGCCTCGCGGAGAAACCGCGACCCGGGCCGGTGTCATGAAGCGAGACCGGTGGACGTGCGGCTACTGCGGCGGCAAGGCCAGCACGATCGACCACGTGATGCCGCGCTCGCGGAACGGCTCGCTCACGTGCTGGACGAACCTGATCGCCGCCTGCGAACCGTGCAACGGCGACAAGGGCGACCGAACCCCGGTCGAGTGGGGCCGCAAGCTCCTGTGGATGCCCGGACCGCCGAACAACCGGGACGCCGACCAGGAACGAGTCTGGCTTGCCCTCTCGCGGGTGGCCTGACCAACGCCGACGTCGCGCAGACGTGACAGCCGGAGAGACGGCACCCCCGGTCATCAAGCACATCCGGAAGTGCGTCCCGTTGAAGCCCGGGAAGGGACTCAGTTCGACTCTGAGGATGACCACTGACGTTTCCAGCGGCCTGCTAGCTCATCCGGGAGAGCGCCCGTCCTACAAACGGGAGGTGCGAGGTTCAAGTCCTCGGCGGGCTACCAACTCAACCTGCGGGAATGCGTGCCGGCGCACAGTGGTCACTTGCAATGACCGCCTGCGGAGTTCGACTCTCCGATGTTCCACCCATTGCCAGCTCGTCTAACTGGCAAGACGCCGCACTCTGACTGCGGATAGTCGAGCGTCGCTCGAGGCGCTGCTAGCTGAGTGGCTTAGCACCGGACTCTTACCGAGTTCGACTCTCGGAGGGAGTACCAAGCAGCCGGGGAAGGGCCGGCATCTAGCTCTGTGGTTCCGGTCTGGAACGGACGCCCGGTTGTCAGCCGGAAGATCACGGGTTCGAGTCCCGTACGGAGCGCCAGCGCGGCGGCAGGTGCGAGCGGGGCCTCATAAGCCCGGCATTGGTGGTTCAAGTCCACCCGCCGCGTCCAATGCTCAGTCGCCCAACTGGCAGGGCAACCGATTGTTAATCGGTCAGGTGAAGGTTCGAATCCTTCCTGAGCAGCTCGTGGAGAGTGAACCGGCCAGGGTCGCCGGGACCGGTCGCTAGCCGGATCGGGCCCGGTAGGCCTCGGCTTCGAGTGCTCCGCTCTCCGCTCTCGCTCCCAAGGCAGCCGCTTCGAGGCCGGTCACCTGCTCCCCGGTGTGCGGTGGGTTGCGGGCATCCCGCCCTGACTTTGGATCAGGGGCACGCAGGTTCGAGTCCTGCCCGCACAGCGCATCAGGAGGGTCCAGCCGAAAGCTGGCAACGGCAGCCGTTTCGAAAACGGTCGAGGAGTGATCCCTTGTCGGTTCGACCCCGACACCCTCCGCCAACCGCTCGTACCTCAACTGGACAGAGCACCGGACTACGAATCCGGACGTTGGAGGTTCAAGTCCTCCCGAGCGGACCAAACTTCTCGCCGGAGTGGTGTAACGAGGAAGCCGCGCCTGATTCAAGTCCAGCTGTCCGCGAGGACGTGCGGGTTCGTCTCCCACCTCCCGCACTCGACCAAACAGCACCAACAAAATCCGCCATTGGAAGGAGGGACCCGATATGTACACCGACATGACCGACTGGGGCTTCAAGGCCCCGACCCGCATGTGGATCGACCCGAACGAGGTCGAGGCACAGGCGGTCCAGCAGTTGCGCAACATCGCGGCCCTCCCCTGGGTCCACGGCGTCGCCGTCATGCCCGACGTCCACCTCGGCAAGGGCGCGACCGTCGGTTCGGTCATCGCCATGAAGCAGGCCCTCTCGCCGTCCGCGGTCGGCGTCGACATCGGCTGCGGCATGGCGGCCGTGAAGACGTCCGTGACGGCGTCCCAGCTCCCGGACGGCCTCGCCGCGATGCGTCGCGAGGTCGAGAAGCTGATCCCGGTCGGCTTCAACCAGCACCGCGACCCGGTCCGCGCCGACCGTCTGACGAATGTCGGTGGATGGGACGGCTTCTGGCGTGGCTTCGCCGACCTGAAGGCGAAGGTGGGCGATCGCGAGTCGAAGGTGCTCGCGCAGATGGGAACCCTCGGCGGAGGCAACCATTTCATCGAGGTGTGCCTCGAGCAGGACGTTGATGGCGACCCGTCGGTATGGCTGATGTTGCACTCGGGTTCGCGGAACATCGGCAAGGAGTTGGCGGAGCGGCACATCAACGTCGCGAAGGCGTTGCCGCACAACCAGGACCTGCCCGATCGTGACCTGGCGGTGTTCCTCTCGGGGACGCCGGAGATGGACGCGTACCGCTCGGACCTTTACTGGGCGCAAGAGTACGCGCGCCGCAACCGCGAGGTCATGATCGCGCTGCTCAAGACCGCATTCGAGAAGTCGCTCGGCAAGGTCGCGGTGTCCTACGAGCCGGTGATCTCCTGTCACCACAACTACGTCGCCGAGGAGACCTATGACGGCGTGGACGTGGTCGTGACCCGCAAGGGCGCGATCCGTGCGGGCGCGGGCGAGCTGGGGATCATCCCCGGCTCGATGGGTACCCGTTCCTACATCGTCCGTGGCCTCGGCAATGAGGCTGCGTTCTGCTCGGCATCGCACGGCGCGGGTCGCAAGATGTCCCGCGCTGCCGCGAAGCGGGCGTTCACGGTCGATGACCTCATCGCGCAGACCGTGGGAGTGGAGTCGCGCAAAGACGCCGGTGTCGTGGACGAGATTCCGGGCGCGTACAAGTCGATCGAGGACGTGATCCGCCGACAGGCGGACCTGGTCGAAGTGCTCGCGACCATCAAGCAGGTGCTCTGCGTGAAGGGTTGACGGGTCCGGGGTGAGCACCGCCCCGGCCACACTCGCCGCCACTGGGTAGCTGGTGCTGCCACGCGTCTGCAGCAGGTGGGCCGACGGCAGTCGGTTATCGGTGGCTCAGGCAGGTTCTGCCCCGCGCCGACGGGAACGTCGGTGCGGAGATCCGGCGCCATACCCACGCCCGCCTGCGCTAACTGAACAGCAGCAGCGACGGGCCGGAGAGCTTCGGTTAACTCAGGACCCTTCGAGTCCTGCCGCCGGCTCCGGCTGGTGTAGCTCAGCGGTAGAGCGTCTTCCGGCAGTCACACACATGCCTGCGCGGCCTCGCGAACAAACGAATTGTAGGGAGGGCACCATGCCTGACGCACTGAATGAGATCAACCTGCGGTCGACGCCGCAGTCACAGCCTGCCGATTCGCGTCAGGTTCCGAACAGCGCCGGTGGCTTCACGTTCACGGTCGCGCCGTTGGAGCGGCCGCGTCGCTTCCTCGTGCCCAGAAGACCGACGGCCAGATCCCGCTCGTCCTGCTAACAGCCGCCGACGACCCAGACTGAGCCAACGACTTCGGCCCGACAGTGCCGACCACGTTCCACGCCACGAACAGCACGAAACACAGGGAGCAGAACCCATGCCCATCAAATTCGAGAACGTCGCCATCGCCGTCCGCGACCTCGAAGCGACAATCGCGTTCTTTACCGACCTCGGGCTGACCGTCCTCGGCCGCGACGAGGTCAGCGGAGAGTGGGCCGACACCTGCGTCGGCCTCGACGGCAACCACGCCAAGATCGCCATGCTCCAGACCCCAGACGGCAACGGCCACCTCGAGCTCTTCGAATACATCCACCCCGACGCGATCGAGACCAACCCCACCCAGCCCCACGAGATCGGCATGCACCGCATCGCGTTCAAGGTGGACGACCTCGACGAGGCCCTCACGATCGCGGCCCGGCACGGCTGCCACCCGCTACGCGGCGTCGCGACCTACGGCGACATTTACAAGCTCACTTATGTCCGTGGCCCTAGCGGCATCATCGTGATGTTCGCCGAACAGGTGACCCGCCGCTCTTCTGATTCCCGGAGTTAGCGCCCGGCCAGCTCGGCGACGAGCGGAGCGAAGATGTCGGCCACGTTGGCGCCGAAGGCGAAGTAGGAGATGCCGGTCTCCTCGCGTCGGCGGCGCAGCTCGTCGGCGGCGGCCTGCGGGTCGGGCGGGAGGTACGCGAGTGAATCGGCCGCCCGTAGCGCGGTGGTGTCGATGTCCGGGGGCGCCATGAACGGGGAAACGGTGTTGCCGACGACGGGGATGTGCATCGAGAGCTCAACGTCGCGGCTCGTGTGAGTGTCGTGCACCCGCTGCACCACTGTGGCTCGCGACTCATCCGGCGCCATGGCGAAGGTGACCGTGTCCGCGATTTCGGCCGCGAGCGCCCGCGCGTTCGGTCCTATCACGGCGAGCGCCACCGGCGTGCGATGACCGTGCGCGGCGTCGAGCTCGCGCAGGGCGGCGACGGTCTCACGCACGTGCTCCAGCCGCTGGCTTGGTGATGGCACGGGCAGTCCCCGCTCGCGTAGCTCATCCTCGATGCCGGGCCGCCCGACTCCGATGCCCATTTCGAAGCGACCTTCGGTGAGCATGGTTAGCGAGTGCGCTTCCCACGCGGTGAGCCACGGCGCGCGAAACGGCGCGGCATAGACCCACGTGCCTACCCGCACGTCGGCGACGGTCGCCGCGACGGCGAGCGCGGGAGCAGGCGACGGTTGCAGCCGCGGGAAGTCAGGCATCAGCACCGTCGAATAGCCGTGATCCGCGATGCGGCGTACCTGCTCGCGCCATGGCGGCAGGTCGGACAGAATCGGCGCGACGATGCCGAAGCGAAACGCGCGAGCCTCGCCGGAAGTCGTAACGGTCATGTGCTTTCCTCTCCTCGGGCTGCGGGTACTTTGGGGCCGCTACATCTACCACGAACGGGAATGAGGATTTCCGACAACGCGAATCGGCAAATCTGCACACGGCAGGTTCAGGTTTAGCGCTTGACCGGGTCTTTGCCCGATTCTTTCCACGCTGTATCGCCAACGGCGACGTCGTTCCACAGTCCGCGGTTGACTCGCACGGTGATGGTTGTGCCGTCCTCGAGGGACACCTTGAGGCGGCGGTAGATGTTCGAGCCGTCCAGCAGCCCCCGTGATTTCTTAATCACCGTGCCTTCGAATGTGTCGGTCACGAGCAAGATCCTTCGGTGTGCGCGGCGGCTGCAGGAGACAATCAAGTCGAGTCTGCGCCCCTTGTTCGCGCGCATTCAAGAGCGGAAGAGGACAGGAGTTATTGGGTTGCACTCGGAGCCTTATGCGAGGGTTCGAACGTCTCGTCCGCTAGGCGTTGCATCGCGGGACGGTCGGGTTTCCCGTTCGCGATACGCGTGATGGACGGAACAAACTCGAAGTACGCCGGCACCTTGAAATGAGCGAGCCGCGCCGAGCACCAGTCGTGTAGTTCGTCGGGCGACACGTCGTGCTCGGGCTCAAGGCCTATGTACGCCAGACCAACTTGATCTCGTCTCGGGTCGGGCACCCCGACCACGACGCACTCGTGTACGGCCGGATGAGCGAGGATGACGTTCTCGACTTCTTCAGCGGCGACGTTCTCGCCCCCGACCTTCAGCATCGCCTTGAGACGCCCGACGTAGGTGATGTATCCGTCCGCGTCGACTGAAATAAGGTCTTCCGAATGCAACCAGCCGTCGGCGTCGATCGCCTTGGCGGTCTCCTCCGGCAGGTCCCAGTAACCAGCCATCACGTTGCCCCGGATAAGAGCCTCGCCGACCTCGGCGGTTCCCACGTCACGGTTTGTGCGTGGATCGACGATGCGGTACTCGATGCCGTCAAGAAATGTGCCGCAGTTGGTCGCCTGTCGCTCCTGCGGGTCTGACGGACTGGTGACACTCGCGCAGCCGTAACACTCAGTGAGGCCGAACGAGTTGAACGTCGTCCGCAGCGACGGAACCAGCTCGCGGAACGAGGCCGCCAGGCTGGGATCCCCAATGGCCGCATACCGCAGTTCGCTGAGGTCATAGACACGATCACGCATCAACGTGATCATGTCGCGCAACATGGTGGGCACACCGAAGAACGCGGTGCACCGCTCGCGTTCGAGGAGTTGCAGAGCCAGCAGCGGGTCGAACGCCTCCGTGAATATCAGCGTCGAACCACGAGTAAGCGTCGTCATCATTCCCCAAATGCTCCCTCCGGAATGGAAGAAAGGCATCGGGCTGAACCAGCGCTCATCGCCGTCGGCAACGCCGAGCCTCGCCGTATGACTGAGCGCGTTGGCGATAATGCCGCCTTGGGTAAGCATCACCCCTTTCGGAAACCCAGTGCTCCCAGAGGTGTACTTGATCATCGCGAGATCACTCGGAAGGACCTCAGCCGCGACCTGTTCCACGCTCGTCGAACTGAGTCCGGCACCGGCGTCGAGCAACCTCGCAAACGAGTAATACGACTCAGGGATAGTCGATTCCTCACGCACGGAACGAGACATCAAGACGACCGATCGCACCTCCGGCAGAGTCGGATCGTAAAGACTGCCCGCCGTCGCGGACGCCCAGTTCGGGCACATAGCCGACAAGAGCCGTTCGAAGTTTATTTTGCGGAACTCATCGAGCACCACCACATGGCGCACGCGCGACTGTCGAAGCGCGTACTCCATCTCGGCTGGCTTAAAGAACGTGTTCAGCGGAACCAGAACAATTCCCAACCGGGCCGCAGCCAGATAGGTTACGACCCACTCAACACGGTTCGTCGCGATCAACGCGAGCCGGTCACCGCGACGCATACCAATAGCCGCGAACGACTCCGAAAGACCGCGCGCCTTCTCTAGCAACTCCGAATACGTAAGACGTCGCTCGACACCATCATCATCAACGCATACGAGCGCATCCTTACCCCCGCGATCACGAGCAACGGCACCGATACGTTGCCAAAGTGTCTCCGCGGGTTCCACCATCGTCGCTCCTCATTCGTCGCATAACGTAACTGATGCCAGGACGCCCGAGCGTATCCGGTTGCCTACCCAACGGACAACGGCTCGTTCAACCAGCCAAGCTCAGACCCGCAACGCCAAGCATTAGTGACAATGGCTGCGGTGGTTGGCCGCCACGGCAAAGGGAAACCGGCGGGTTTCCGTGGTGATTCCTGGACGCGGGCACGCTGCTCGCGTAAGTCGTTACGACCGGTAAACGGATAGCGGGTCGGGCCAGCCGAGCTTGCACGGTGGTCGGGTGACCGAACTGGTGGCGGACGACGGCCTGGCACCGACGCGCAGTAGATCGGATTGGTGGGCGACCTGACATACAAACGGAGCGCTCAGACACATCTGCAGCCAACCGTCTGATGCCAAACAGGTGCGTCGCGAGTTGATCCCGTTGGTCCAGGGCGCCCCGATGTACTTGCTGAACGTTTATCGCCATGTTGTACTGACGGGCATAACGGATCTCGAGCGTGTTGGAGGAATATTCCGGTGGGTGTGCCTGCTGTCAGTGATCAGGAAGTGTTCGACGCCTTTCCGGATGTTTATCTGACGTATGACAACATCGAGCATTTCCGGGGGTTGCTTCAGCATCGACTGTTGATCAACCGGTGCGCAGAGTGTGGGTTCTGGATTTATCCTCTGCGGCCGCTGTGCCCGCAGTGTTGGTCGAGGGATGTCCGCGCCACCGAGGTGTCCGGCGACGGCGTGCTCTACTACCAGACCACTCTGTTGGAAGGGCGTCGCATCGACGGGTTCGAGTATCCGCATCTGGCCGGCGGCGTGGAGTTGGCCGAGCAGAAGGGTTTGCGCTATCTGGCGCCCATCGTGGGGGTGACGGGCGACGCGGTGGAGGACACCCCGGTCCGGCTTGTGTGGCTCGACACCACGGCGGGGCCGGTCGCAGGGTTCACGCCACGGGCGGGTGAGTAGCCGTGGCCACCAGATCAAACCCGATCCAAGACCAGGTTGCGATTGTCGGGGTGGGCTCCGCCCCGTACTCGCGCGACTCGCGCCGCAGTCTTCTCGACCTGGGCCTTGAGGCGGCGGTGAACGCCATCCGAGACGCCAATGTCGATCGGAGCCAAATCGACGGCATCTGCGGCACGGGGTTGGGGCTCGGCATCATGGTGACCCACGGCCCGGGCGTGTTGTCGTTGCAGGGGGCACTCGGAATTCCCAGCTTGTCGTGGAGCATGAACGGCTGGCTGGGGTCGCATCTGGTGTATGCGGCCAATGCCGTTTACTCCGGCACGTGCGACTACTGCCTGATTGTGCAGGCGGAGCACCGAATCACCGCATATTCCCAGGCTGCCAGTCAGGACCCGTTCCGGCTCCGGGCCAGCCGGTTCGGAGTGCACTCGACAGTGCCAAACGTCCACTACTCCGAGGGTTGGATCCACGGCGCGGAGTCCTACGCTGCGTTCGCGAATCGGTACATGCACGACTACGGCGCGCCTCGTGAGACTTTCGGCATGTTCGCAGTGAACAACCGCCAGTGGGCGTCGCAGAACCCCGCGGCGGTCAAGCGCACACCGTTCACGATGGAGGAGTACCTCGAGGCCCGCATGATTCGCAAGCCGCTCGGCGTGCTCGACATGGACCTTCCAGTCGATGGAGCGGAGGCGCTGGTTATCACCACTGCAGAGCGGGCGAAGGATCTGCGTCCGGACCCCGTCTTCCTGCACGCGATGAGCCTCGGGCAGGCGCCAGTCGCCGAGTTCTACGAGAACGGAAACTGGGGGCAACAAGCCCCGTGGAAGGCTTTCCAACACCTGTGGGCAAGGAGCGAGCTCCAGGTGAACGACATGGACCTTTTCTACCCATACGACGGCTACACGCCAATCTCGCTCGCCCTGACCGAAGCAGCCGGCTTCGCGCCGCAGGGCGAGGGATGGCGGCTGGTACAGGACTCCTGGAACGCCGAGGAACAGAAGCTAGCACTGAACGGGCGCACCCGCGTCCACACCGGCGGAGGCAGCTTGTCTCACGGCCGCACGGGCGGGACGAACTATTACACCGAAGCAGTGCATCAACTCAGAGGAGAGGCGGGCGAGGGCCGGCAAGTGAAGGACGCCAAAACCGCGCTGTTCGGAATCGGCAGCTTCTTCCACGACCCCGCCGCCATGCTCTTCCGGGTGGACTAACCGGCACCGCACCACCCGATCTAGCACCCGCTCTTCCGCCGCAAATCTGCGTTCCCCGCGTGAATCCACTCGGCGACCGTCCGGGTGCTGACGCCGAGCACGCGGGCCGCTTGCCCAGGTGACAGCAACTCGTCGCGCTGGTCATCGATGAGGTCGGCTACATCGCCTTCCAACCCGAAGCCGCCAATCTGATCTTGCAGTTGGTGTCATCCCGCTACGAGCGGGCGTCGCTGATCGTGACCCGCCCGGGGGCCAGCAACCGCACCGACCGACGAAACATAACCAGAGGTGGTCAGTCTTGCTTTCGTACGGTGCACTACTAGCTGCCAGTTAAGACTTGTCGTGCAGGCCATACTTTCCTTTGTCTGCGGCCCGAATAGGGCGCGTTCGCTAGTCGTCGCACCACGTCCATGAGTTGCGGTGGTCACCGGTTGTAGGGTCGAGACATGCAACGTAAGCGCGCCGCGATGGCCAGGAGCGGCGCGCGAACCTACCCCCTGCGGTCCGCGGGTCGGCTGTCATGAATGGCCCGCCAAGTGAGCGACTGCTTGCAGTGACTTTGGTGTTGATCTGCCTGGTCAACGCGGTGCTCAGCTCTCTGGGCGCGCCACTGATCCCGGACATTGCCCGCGAGTTCCACCAATCGCTCGGGGCGGCGCAGTGGTCCCTGACGGTCAGCCTCATGGCTGGTGCGGTCGCAGCGCCGATCCTGGGTCGGCTGGGCGACGGACCGTCGGTCAAGCGGACGATGGTCGGCGCCCTCCTCTTTGTGACCGTCGGCGGGGTACTGGCCGCGGTAGCCCCGAATATCGCGACGCTCCTCGTCGGCCGCGCTATGCAGGGCGCCGGAATGGGCCTAGTGCCGCTGGCGATGGCAGCAGCGCGCGAATACCTCTCCGCCGCCCGGGTGGCGCCCACAATTGCGATCCTCTCCGTCTCTGTCGGCGTGGGTGCCGGCGCTGGCTACCCAATCAGTGGCCTGATCGCCGAGGTGTGGGGAGTTCGCGGCGCGTACGTGTTCGGCGCGATCGCATCCGGGGTCGCCCTCGCTGGTGCGGCCGCAATCCTGCCCGGCCGCAGCAGCAAAACCGCGCCAGGTGGGTTCGATTGGTTGGGCGGCGCACTGCTGACAATGGCCCTGGTGGCCACACTGCTGGGCACAGCCCAAGGCTCGGAGTGGGGCTGGGGCTCGGCGCGGATCGCCGGTCTACTGGCCGCTGGGGGGGGTGTCTTCGCACTCTGGGCGGCCCAGCAGCTGCGTGCCGCCGCTCCGCTGGTCCAACTCCGGTTGGTCCGCTACTCGGCGGTGCTGGTCGGTGACGCATGCGGACTCGTCCTCGGCATGTCCATGTACATGAGCACCTCCGCTGCCACCGAGTTCGTGCAGGCCGATCGTTCGCAAGGATTCGGCTTGTCCGCCACGACTACCGAGGCGGGACTCTTGCTGATTCCGATGAGCATCCTCATGCTCTTAGGCTCACGGACGCTTCCGTTCCTCGTCCCCCGATTCGGAATGCGGGGTGTCCTGAGCGGCGGCTCCCTGGTCGTCGCCGCCGGTTCGGTGTACTTCGCACTCCTCCACAGCACCCTTTTCGACGCCTACGTCCTCATGGCCGCCGTGGGCATCGGCCTCGGTCTGACCTCGGCTGCGATTCCCGGCCTCATCGTCCAAGCGATCCCTGCTCGGGAAACCGGCAGCGCAATGGGGTTCTACACTGTCGTCCGGAACATCGGCTCATCGATCGGTAGCGCGCTCACGGCAGCGATCGTCGTCGGGCATGAATCCCTGGCACACCAGCCCACCGAGCAGGGTTACACAACGGTCTTCTGGGGGGCAGCGATAGTCTGCGTTGTCGGGGCCGTTCTCGCCTACGTGCTCACTGCCCGGCAATCGCGGAGGCCGAATTACGACCAGCTTCCCGAGCTAGAGGTCCACTTGCTCGAGGAGACCGACGGCCAGGCCTACTTGCCAATATCTGCAGAGGCCTCGAAGCCGACAGCACCTCCTACGACCGCGCCCGCGCCGTGCTCGCGGACTGCGTCGACCTCGCCCGCGACTGCCACGCCACCTGAATCGCTGCGAAGTCGCGCCGGCGACGCTAGCCGAACCCTAGATAGCTGGTGAAGAGGTCGCTGTCCCGCAGCGTCGCGGCAGGACCCAAATATACGATCTCACCGCGCCGGAGAACATAAGCCGTGTCCGCCATGGCCAACGCCTGGGTGACATATTGGTCCACGAGTAGCAGGGCGGCGCCCGAATCGGCCGCAGCCCGGAGGAACTTGAAGGTCTCCTGCACGACCAGCGGCGCCAGCCCCTGGGATGGTTCGTCGACGAGGATCAACCGAGGTTGCCGAACGTACGCCCGGGGTTTTCAGTTGTCGTTGACAGACTCGAAGGAATTTCGAAGGCTGGGCTGTGCCCTTTCATGGACAGGCTCGGGATAAGGCCGGAATTTGCCAGAACAGGCATCAGGATTTCCGATTTCGGCACCTGTTCCACCTGCTGCCAGTAGCGGCCGCCGCCCCGACTTAGGCGCGCCTAGACGAATGCTTCAATGAGTCTCGACAGGTCTCGAGCTCTATCGCTTTGCACCGAGTGACCTGCCCCCGCTACCACCTCAACCTGCGCCGTGGGCTGAAGTGCGATAAGTGCGTCTGCATCCTCTTGAGACACGAATCCCGAGGCTCCACCGCGGACCAGCAGAATGGGTACGCGAATACGTCCCAAGTCGGCCCACAGAGCCCCATAGTCGGCTGGAACGCACCTGTCCAACCGGTCGTACCGCCAGCGCCATCGGCCATCGGCATCTTGCACTGAGTTGTGACGTACCGCGACTCGCAGTGACTCTATCGAACGGGCCGGGAGGGTCCGCGCGGTTGCGTCCACGAGCGCATCGAATGAATGGAAGGTCTGCGGGCCCGCCACGAGGGACGTGGCGCCGAGTTCGCGGGCAGTCATGTCCGCCGTACGGCGAAGAACGTTGGGCGTGACATCCACAATCACGGCCTTGCGGACCTGATCAGGATGCTCGGCCGCGAGATGCATCAGCGTTAGGCCGCCCAATGACATTCCGATCACCGCCAGCGCAGAGGGAGCGAGTTCCTTGATCATTGCGCTTACTGCGACCGCGTTTGCTCGCGGAGAGTAGTCCCGATCTGCGCGCCAGTCCGAGTGACCGTGGCCAGGGAGATCGATCGCCAGCATCGGCCGATCAAGGTGGAGTCCAACCGAGTCCCAGGTGTGGGCGTTCTGGCCGCCTCCGTGGAGAAAAACGAGCTCCGGTTGTCCGACCCCCCAGACGATGCCGCTCAACTTTTGGCCACTCGGTAGCTCGAATGTTTGTCGGCTGACCGCCGGACGGGTTCGAAGCGTAATGCCTTCGTATTCGGCGTACACCTCCAGCATCCCGAACTCGTCGTAGGTGGCAGACTCGAGATCCAATGTGATCAGCTCCTTGGCTTTGGATACTTCAGCAAAGACGGTCGAACCGGATCGCGCGGTATCCGTCGGCCCGCTCGCTTGACATCAGGGCTTGACTCGGCGGAGTTGCTGCCACATCGGTATTCCGGTGACATGTCGTCATCAGCCGAGCATATGCGCGCGGGCCCAGTCGTTGGTCCTTGCGCGGAGCGGGTTCGGAGCTTGCGCGGGTTAGAGCCGCGATCCGTGCGCGGAGTTTGCTGCTCTCGTTACGTTGCCTGACCTGGCCACACGCCTCGGGTGTCGTCTGTCACAGTTGCAACGGTCAACCGATGATGTGTGTTGCGATCCGAGATGTGACAAGTTCAGGCGCAAGTGACGACACGACGACGAGCAGGCGACTGGCGGTCGTCGTCAGCTTTGACATCGACGGCACACTCGAGCGAGGGGATCCGCCCGGTCCGATTCCGATGGAGCAGATCCGAGAGATTCAGAGTATTGGGCTGATCGTGGGAAGTGCGTCTGATCAGACGAAGTCCGAGCAAATCCAAATGTGGGCGGCGAGCAAAATCGAACCAGCATTTATCGGCCATAAACATCACCTAGCTGAGGTCGCGACAAGGTTTCCGAGTCATAGACTAATACATATCGGTGATACGGACGTGGACGCTCATTTTGCCTCGTTGGCGGGATTTGATTTCTTCTTCGCAAAAGATGTCCCGTCGCTGGATGTGATATTGGCGGAATATGTGCAGTCGGGTTGAGCCCGCGGGTGGCGCAGCGGTATCGGCCGCTTGCCCACGCCGGGCGATCAGAGGTGCCCGAGGCTCACATGAGAATTGATGTATCGGCTGCGCCTCCTGTGACCGGACCTCGAAGCTTGACGCCTCCGCGCCGAAGCGGTTCAGCGAGACGGACCGCCAGCCTGACCGTGACGTGGGGCCCGACGTTGGCGAACCGTCGGAGATCCGCGGCGAGTGTGCGGGAGCTGCCCCGAGAGGTGATGCCCGACGAGCGCAGTGCCGGTACGCCGTTGTACCTGTTGCTCGACGACCTTTCGGGCGTTTCTCTCGTGAGTCGATTCGCTCTCGCGTTATGGCCACAGCGCGGGCCCGGACAGCCTTGAGCTGAGGAATGTTGGGCCGTTGCCCGATGAAGACGACAATCTGAGCTGGCACGCGACGGATGACGACATCGTAGATGTTTCGATGCGTCCTGCCCGGCGGATGGATGTCTGGCTTGTCGGTGACAGGGTCGAAGTGGATGCGGCATACAAGACAGTGAAACCCTTCCAGGCGGTGGTCGCGTGGCGGTACATCAGTACCGTCTCTGGGTGACTGACCTGACCACCGGCAGACTCGAGGCGTTGCACGCTGAGCCGCATGTGCCGCCCTTCGCCGAGTGCCCCCTTGCTGTTCTCAACATTCCCCGCCTTGTCGGAACTCCGCTGCAAATATGCGTGATACGGTTCTCGAGCGCCTGAAGGGCGTGAACGGTTGCACCCATCTCAATGATGCTTTGAGATCTTTGGCGGACGCTCCTGTGTTGGCCCGTCTCTTGCGGGAGTCGGTATAAGTACGCAATCCGTGACCGCCGAATGGCCTCGCACCCTCGATGAGTCGCTTCGTCGGTCGCGAGGTCTTCGCGACCGACTTTCGGGCTCTGCGTGCTGGTCTTGGGCTGCCTCCGGATTGGGTAACGCTGGAGGCCTCGGCCCTTTCATCTAAGGCAGGCAACGATGCAGTTTCGATGAGTTGCTCTGTCGGGATGGTCAACGACTCCTCGAGTTCGAAGGAATCCCAATTACACCGGCTACTCAGGCCGCGTAACCGACTGTCGCAGATCGGTTTCATGAGCCCGAGCAGCCGCTTCGAACATCTGTTGACAGTTGGCCTTGGCCGCGTATACCGTCGACGCGGTCCGCTAGCCCAGTGTCGGGTAATGGCCTTTAGGTTGCTCCGGATCAAACACACCCTCGGTTTTATGACTGGACGGATACAGGATGCTGCTTAACAGGAAAGCTTTCGCGCTGTTGGCCTCTGGCCTTCTCGTACTAAGCGCCGCGGCCTGCTCATCGAAAAGCTCCGGCGGAAAATCCGGCGGGACGACTCAGCCGGCGAGCAGCTCTGGAAGTTCCACGACAGGGACGCCGATCAAAATCGGGATGATCGCCCCTGTAAACGCCCCCATCACTTCGGATAACCACTGGGTTGCCGCTGTGCGCGCCGCTATGGCCACGGTCAATTCGCAAGGGGGCGTTAAGGGACGTCCCTTGCAACTGGACTTCTGCAATGAGGCTAACGATGCTAATAAGGGTGCCGCCTGTGCACGCGACATCGCCGCCAGTGACGACGTAGCGACTATCGGCGTAGTGAGCCCGTTCGCCGGCACCGCTGTCACCCAAGTATTGTCGGCAGCGGGAATGGCGAATATAGGCTATTTGACGCTGCAGCCGCAGGAGTATGCCGCGACCAATAACTTTCCGTCGAACTCAGGGGGGGTCTTCTTTCAGTCCGCTAGTGTCGTCGGAGCCCTCAAAAGCGATAGTTCGCTGAAGAAGGTCGCGATCGTCGCCAATGAAGGTCCGCAGAGCCAGCCAATCGTCAACGCCATCACGAAGGCTACTGGCAATGCCGGTGGCACAGTCGCCACTACTGTCTTGCTGCCGCTAACGACAATCGCGGACTACACCCCGTACGCTCAGAAAATCATCAAGAGTGGTGCGCAGCTCACGGCGCTGGCTTTGGCCGGGTCCACAGCCGCTGGCATTATGAAAGCTGTCCACCAACTCGGGGGCAATACCGTCTTCGCGTCCAGCGCTTCGATAATCCCCGTGATCGCAGCGAAACAACTTGGGTCGCTCGCCAACGGCATGTATCTCGGGTCTCCCACCCCTTGGATCAACGATGCGACAACCTATCCTGGCGTCAAAGACTTCGCTGCCTCGATGAAATCCGCGCAAGACCATGGCGACAGCGACGCCGATCTTACGAAATCCGACCCATTTGCGGCGCTGGACTGGCTGAATGTCCTGCAACTACGCGACGTCTTGACAAACATTGTTGATAGTGGCCAGCAGATCACGCGTGCGTCGATACTGGCCGCCTTTAGCTCCGCCAAGAACCTCAAGACTTACAACCTGGTGAAGTCGCCCTGGAGCCCGTCGGTCAAACAAACTGCGCTCCCCAAATTCCAGAACGCCTCCATTACAGAGGTCTACTTGCTCAAGCTCCAGGATGGAAAGGCTTCTCTGGCCAGCAACGACCCCATCGAAATGTCCCAGTACCTGAAGTAGCGCACCACATCGCGATGGCCCACGACTTGACGTTGGGCATGGGGCGGGAGTGGTTGTCGCGAGCAGCGCACCCACTCCCGCCTCGCCGCTATCACGAACGGACGCAAATAACCGATCAACAACGATCTGCGCACGATGAGTCATGGCCATGCGCTCGATGAGGTTGGTTCAGGGCTCGTGGAAGTTGAGGTGCGTCCCTGATTCCAGCTTTGCGCGGCAGGCGCTAGAAGGGTGCCAGGTCGACCCAGACAGGACTGCTGTGGATGAGGAACCACGCAGCAGCTAGAAGGCGGCGCTTAGAACGACGAGTCCAGGCCAAACGACGAGTCCAGGCCAACAGCGCGACAGCGTTCTGCTGAGTCGAGTCTTGTCTCCGGCCACTCCAAGAACGTCCTTCCAGTCGGCGATCACGACCCGGGCTTGGGCCAGTGACCCCAGTCCGCCGTTGCGTCGTAGACCAGCTCGGGGCCGTTGTCGCAGCGCAGCACCGCCGGGTAGCCGCGGGTGGTGGCGAGGCGGTCGAGTTCGTCGATGAGCCGGTCGCCGGTGATCGAACGTTCCACGAGTCCGCCGAGGCATTCGCGGGTGTGTTCGTCGATGATCGACACCAGCTTGATCGGCCGGCCATCGGTGGTGGCGTCGAACTGGAAGTCCACCGCTCACACCCGGTTCGCGGCATCGGCAGTGGGGCGGTCCGAAGCCGTGCTGGTGCCCAATCGCTTGCGTCGTCGACGTTGCAGCACCCGCAGCGCTGCGTCGCGCGGTGCTGACCGACGACGCGGCAGGCGAACCGCTCGGACACATCCAGGACCTTCATCAGGTGGTGCACGGCAGCCCGGCGTCGCTCCGGGCTCAGAAGTTTCCCTTGGCGATCTCCTTCAACGCCGCCTTCTCCAACTCCGCATCGGCAAGCAGCCGCTTGAGCGTGCGGTTCTCCCGCTCGAGATCCTTGAGTCGCTTCGCGTCGTCGGCCTTCAACCCACCGAACTGGTTGCGCCACTGGTGATAGGTCGCCTCGGACACCCCGAGCTCGCGGCACACCGCCGCCAGATCCTTGCCCTCGGCCTACAACCGATCCGCCGTCGCCAACTTCCGCACGACCTGCTCCGGTGAATGCCGCTTCCTCGTCGCAATGATCATCAAGCCTTCCTGCCCGCATCGGGGCATTCAGACTCTCACTCGAGCTGGACCTACGAATCGGGGTCAGGCCAAACCGCGTACGAAGGTGACGCTCCAGGGCGACCAACAGACGTCATCTCGGGGACGATCTTGCGGCGGAAGAGCGGGTGCTAGATCGGGTGGTGCGGTGCCGGTTAGTCCACCCGGAAGAGCATGGCGGTGGGGTCGTGGAAGAAGCTGCCGATTCCGAACAGCGCGGTTTTGGCGTCCT
>Ga0070667_100001738_pt1 | contig 19464 bp, 17 predicted proteins | sample KBSS33metaG_FD_64659 | JGI IMG/M metagenome (GOLD analysis project Ga0070667, IMG submission 64659) | Switchgrass rhizosphere microbial communities from Kellogg Biological Station, Michigan, USA - KBS S3-3 metaG | ecosystem: Host-associated > Plants > Roots > Rhizosphere > Soil ... | reverse complement strand
CGCCAGCCGGGCGCCAACATCATCGAGACCGTCGACGGCGTGCGCGCGCTGCTGCCCGAGCTGAGGGCGCAGCTGCCGGCGGACATCGAGCTGCAGGTCGCCTCCGACTCGACAAACTCGATCCGCGCCTCGCTGCACGAGGTCGAGATCACGCTGCTGATCTCGGTGGCGCTGGTGGTGCTGGTGGTGGGCGTGTTCCTGCACAGCCTGCGCGCCACGCTGGTGCCGGGCATCGCGACGGTGGTGTCGCTGCTGGGCACCTTCGGCGTGATGTACCTGCTGAACTTCAGCCTCGACAACCTCAGCCTGATGGCGCTGACGGTGGCCACCGGCTTCGTCGTCGACGACGCGATCGTGGTGCTCGAGAACACCAGCCGCCACATCGAGGCCGGCATGACGCGCATGCAGGCCGCGCTGCTCGGCGCGCGCGAGGTCGGTTTCACGGTGCTGTCGATCAGCATCTCGCTGGTCGCGGTGTTCATCCCGCTGCTGTTCATGGGCGGGCAGCAGGGGCGGCTGTTCAAGGAGTTCGCGGTCACCTTGTCGGCCGCGGTGCTGATCTCGCTGGTGATCTCGCTCACCACCACGCCGATGATGTGCGCGTGGCTGCTCAAGCCGGGCGGCGCGCACGAGAAGCCGCCGGGGCGCGTCGCGCGCGTCGCCGAGCGCGGCTTCGCGTGGGTGCTGCGCCGCTACGAGGCGAGCCTGGACTGGGCGCTGGCGAGCAAGGCGCTGGTGATGCTGATCCTGCTCGCGGTGATCGGGCTGAACGTCTACCTGTTCACGGTCGCGCCGAAGGGCTTCTTCCCGCAGCAGGACACCGGCCAGCTCAACGGCGGCATGCGCGCCGACCAGAGCATCTCGACCAAGGCGATGGGCGAGAAGCTGCGCCAGGTCGTCGACATCGTGCGCAAGGACCCGGCGGTGGCCACCGCGGTCGGCTTCACCGGCGGCGGGCGCGCCGGCGGCGGCTTCATGTTCGTGAACCTGAAGCCGCTGGGCACCAAGGAAGGCCAGCGCACCGACAAGGGCAGCGCGGTGATCGCGCGGCTGCGCCCGCAGCTCGCGCGCGTGACCGGGCTGCAGGTGTTCCTGAACCCGGTGCAGGACGTGCGCTCCGGAGGCCGCCAGAGCAACTCGACCTACCAGTACACGCTCAAGAGCGACAACGTCGCCGACCTGCGCAGCTGGGCGATGAAGCTCAACGACGAATTGAAGAAGCAGCCCGACCTGACCGACGTCGACACCGACCAGCAGGAGAACGGCGTGCAGACCACCGTCGCGGTCGACCGCGACGCGGCGAAACGCCTGGGCGTGAGCTCGAGCGCGATCGACGCGGCGTTGTACAACGCCTTCGGCCAGCGCCAGGTCGCGACGATCTACACCGAGCTGAATCAGTACCACGTCGTGATGGAGTGGGCGCCCGGCTACACCACCAGCCCGAACGCGCTGGCCGACATCTACGTGCCCGCGACCCGCATCGTCGAAAGCGGCGGCCAGGCGGTGGCGGTCGAGAGCACCGCGGCGAACGCGACCACGGCGTCGAGCGCGTCGACCGTCGTGCCGGTCTCGGCGAACCCCGGCCTGAAGAGCGCGTCGACCGGCAACGTGCTCGCGAACACCACGACCAGCCTGGTGCCGCTGTCGACGATGGCGCGCTTCGTCGAGGAATCGACCGCGACCTCGGTGAACCACCAGGACACCGAGCTCGCGACCACGATCTCGTTCAACCTCGCCGAGGGCGTGACGCTCGACCAGGCGCGCGACGCGATCAAGACCGCCGAGGCCAACATCGGCATGCCCACCACGGTGCGCGGCGATTTCGCCGGCAGCGCGCTGTCGGCGCAGCAGTCGAACAGCCAGCAGACCCTGCTGATCGTCGCTGCGATCGTCGTGATCTACATCGTGCTGGGCATCCTCTACGAAAGCCTGGTGCACCCGGTCACGGTGCTGTCGACCCTGCCGTCGGCCGGCGTCGGCGCGGTGCTCGCGCTTCTGATGTTCAAGATGGAGTTCTCGATCATGGCGCTGATCGGCGTGTTCCTGCTGATCGGCATCGTCAAGAAGAACGCGATCCTGATCATCGACTTCGCGCTCGAAGCCGAGCGCTCGCGCGGCTTGAGTTCGCTCGAAGCGGTGCGCGAGGCCTGCCTGTTGCGCTTCCGCCCGATCCTGATGACGACGCTGGCCGCCGCTTTAGGCGCGCTGCCGCTGGCGATCGGTTTCGGCGAAGGCTCTGAGCTGCGCCAGCCGCTGGGCATTGCGATCATCGGTGGGCTGATCGCGAGTCAGGTGTTGACGCTGCTGACGACGCCGGTCGTGTACCTGCTGCTCGACCGGCTGCGCCGCCGCGGCGCCGACGAACGCCACCTGAGCCGCGTCGGCAACGGCCCACCGGCACTCGCCGAATCGACCCCATGACCATGCAACCACCATTGATCTTTCGCGCCGCCCGGCCCTGGCTGCTGCCGATCGCGACCGCCGCGGCCCTGTCCGCGTGTGCGGTCGGGCCCGACTACGAGCGGCCGGGCGCGGCATCGCCCGCCGCGTTCAAGGAGGCGCCGCAAGGCGCGGCGGGCTGGTTCCCCGCGGCGCCGGCCGACGCGCTGGAGCGCGGCCCGTGGTGGGAGCTGTTCGGCGATGCGGAACTGAACAAGCTCGCGGCGCAGGTCGAGGTGTCGAACCAGAACGTCGCCGCCGCGGTGGCGGCCTATGCGCAGGCGCGGGCGCTGGTCGCGCAGCAGCGTGCGGCGTTGTTCCCGACGATCGGGCTGGACGCCAGCGCCACGCGCAGCGGCGGTGCGGGGTCGGTGTCCACCGGCAACCGACTGCAGCTCGGCGCCAACGCGAGCTGGGAGCCCGATATCTGGGGCGCGCTGCGCCGCGGCGTCGAAGGCGCGCAGGCCAGTGCCCAGGCGAGCGCGGCCGACCTCGCGGCGGCGCGGCTGTCGGCGCAGGGCGAACTCGCGACCGACTATTTCGCGCTGCGCGCCGCCGACGCACAGATCGCGCTGACACGCAGCAGCGTCGAAGGCTACGAGCGCTCGCTGAAGATCACGCAGGACCGCTACGCCGCGGCCATCGCCGCGAAGACCGACGTGCTGCAGGCGCAGACGCTGCTCGACAGCACGCGCGCCAATCTCGCGACGCTGGCGATCACGCGCGCGCAGCTCGAGCACGCGATCGCGGTGCTGATCGGCAAGGCGCCGGCCGAGTTCGCGCTGCCGGTGGCCGACTGGAACACCGCCGTGCCCGCGGTGCCGCTGGGCGTGCCCTCGCAGTTGCTGCAGCGCCGCCCGGACATCGCCTCGGCCGAGCGCGCCGTCGCGGCGGCGAACGCAACCATCGGCGTGCAGCGCTCGGCCTACTTCCCGGCGCTGACCTTGAGCGGCTCGTACGGCAACGCGGGCAGCCGACTCGCCGACCTGATCGGCGCGTCGACCAGCCTGTGGTCGCTCGGTCTGTCGGCGACGCAGGTCCTGTTCGATGCCGGCGCGACCCACGCGCGTGTCGAAGGCGCGGAGGCGGCGCGCGACGCGGCCGTGGCGCGCTACCGCCAGACCGTGCTGGCGGCGTTCCAGGCGGTCGAGGACCAGCTCTCCGCGGTCCGCTACCTGGCCGAACAGGCCGATCTGCGGCGCTCCGCATCGCAGGCCGCCGACCTCACCGAGCAGCAGCTGCTGAACCGCTACAAGCAGGGGCTGGTGGCGTACACCGACGTGGTCACCGCGCAGGTCTCGGCGCTGAACGCGCGCAGCACCTTGTCGCAGCTGGCGTCGAGCCGGCAGGCGGCGGCGATCGCATTGATCCAGGCGCTGGGCGGCGGCTGGCACGCGCCCTGACGGCGGCGCGCCGCGTCACAGGCCCAGCGCCGCCTTCACCGCCCGCGCGTCCATCGCGACCGGTCGCTGCGGCCAGGCCTCCACGAGCGCGACCATGCGCGCATTCAGCGGCGCCTGCTGGTCCAGCGATTCGGCCAGGCGCACGACCTCGCCGCACAGCGCGTCGATCTCGGTCGCGCGGCCCAGCGCCAGATCGTCGGCCATGCTCGAACGGGCCTGCGGGTCGATGCGCAGCATGCGCGCCGCAACCAGCTTGAACAGCGGCGTGGGCAGGCGCAGCAGCGGCGGCACGCGCCGCGGCGGCAGCGCGGCGACCTGCGCCGGGGCGATGCCGGCGCGCTGCAGCAACTGCAGTGCCTCGACCTGCAGCGCCGCCAGGCATTGGCGGTAGCCGCGCTGCATCAGCTGCGCGCGCAGCGGCTGACCCGACAGCGCGTTGACTGGGTTGTTCAGGTTCAGCAGCAGCTTGCCCCATTGCACCGCGCGCAGGTCGGCGTGAAGTTGCAGCGGCAGGCCGGCACGCTCGAAGTCGGGCTGCAGCGCGCGCAGCGCCGGGTCGTCCTGCGCGGCGAGCGCGCCGGTGGTGCCGCGGTGAAAGCGCCCCGGCGCGAGTTCGGCCACGTTGAACGGCACCATGCCGGCGAGCCAGCGCAGCGCCGGTGCACCGGCGCGCCCGACGTCCGCGTTCGACAGACCGTTCTGCATCGACAGCACCGGCGTGCCCGCGGGCAGCGCGGCCGCCAGCGCGGCGGCCGCTTTGGCGGTCGCGCCGCTCTTCACCGCGAGCAGCACCAGCGCGGGTGCGAGGCCCGCGGGGATCTCTTCGTGCAGGCTCAGCGCGCCGGCGCTCAGGTGCTGCGCGCCGCCGTCCAGATCGGTCAGCGTCAGGCCCTGCGCGCGCAGCGCGGCGAGCACACGTGCGCGGCCGACGAACTGCACCGGCACATCGGCCGCCTGCAGGCAGCCGCCGAGGTAGCAACCGATCGTGCCGGCGCCCATCACCAGCACCGGGGCTCGCGTGTTCTGCATCGGCGCATCCTACTCACTGGCGTGTCACCGCGAGCGGCGCGGCCCCCAGGGGCAATACCCTAGGCCGGGCGTGCGCTTGCTCGGTCAGAATCCCCCGCTGTTTCTCGGAGTTCTCGATGGAAAAGACTTGGCTGAAGCAGTACCCCGCCGGCGTGCCGGCCGAGATCGATGTCGACCAATACAGCTCGCTGGTGGCGCTGCTGGACGAGAGCTTCAAGAAGTACGCCGGCCGCATGGCGTACAAGTTCATGGGCAAGTCCATCAGCTTCGCGCAGGTCGACGATGCCTCGCGCGCGCTGGCCGCGTACCTCCAGGCGCAGGGCCTGGAGAAGGGCGACCGCGTCGCGATCATGATGCCCAACGTGCCGCAGTACCCGGTCGCCGTCGCGGCGGTGCTGCGCGCCGGCTACGTGGTCGTCAACGTCAACCCGCTGTACACGCCGCGCGAGCTCGAACACCAGCTGAAGGACTCGGGTGCCAAGCTGATCATCATGGTCGAGAACTTCGCGACCACCTTGCAGCAGGTGCTCGCCGCGGTGCCGACCAAGAAGATCATCACGACGGCGCTCGGCGACCTGCTCGGCTTCCCGAAGTCGATGATCGTCAACTACATGGTGCGCAAGGTCAAGAAGATGGTGCCGGCATACCATCTGCCGGGTGCCGTGACCTTCAACGATGCGATCGTGCAGGGCCGCACCAAGACGTTCAAGCCGGCCAGCGTCGGGCCCGACGACATCGCGGTGCTGCAGTACACCGGCGGCACCACCGGCGTCAGCAAGGGCGCGGTGCTGCTGCATCGCAACCTCGTCGCCAACATCCTGCAGGCCGAGGCCTGGTATCAGCCCGCGCTGAAGAAGATCCCGGCCGGCCAGCAGGTCGTGACGATCTGCGCGCTGCCGATCTATCACATCTTCGGCTTCAACACGAACATGATGCTGGCGATGCGCATGGGCGGCGCGAACATCCTGATCGCGAACCCGCGCGACCTGCCCAGCGTGTTCAAGGAACTGAAGGGCGAGACCTTCCACAGCTTCCCGGCCGTCAACACGCTGTTCAACGCGATGGCGCATCACCCCGAGTTCGCGAGCGTTGACTGGAGCGGCCTGGTGATCTCGGTCGGCGGCGGCATGGCGGTGCAGAGCGCGACCGCGAAGCTGTGGCTCGAGAAGACCGGCTGCCCGATCGTCGAGGGCTACGGCCTGTCCGAGACCTCGCCGTCGGCGACCTGCAACCCGGTCGACAGCACCGCGTACAGCGGCAACATCGGTCTGCCGATGCCCAACACCGAACTCAAGCTGCTCGACGACGACGGCAACGAGGTGCCGCTGGGCACGCCGGGCGAGATCGCGATCAAGGGCCCGCAGGTGATGGCCGGCTACTGGCAGCGCCCCGACGAGACCGAGAAGGTCATGACGGCCGACGGCTTCTTCCGCAGCGGCGACATCGGCGTCGTCGACGAGCGCGGCTACTTCAAGATCGTGGACCGCAAGAAGGACATGATCCTGGTCAGCGGCTTCAACGTCTACCCGAACGAGGTCGAGGACGTGGTCACGCAGATGCCCGGCATCCTCGAGTGCGCGGCGGTCGGCGTCCCCGACGCGAAGGCCGGCGAGGCGGTCAAGCTGGTGATCGTGCGCAGCAACCCGGCGGTGACCGAAGCCGACGTGCGCGCGTACTGCGAGGCCAACCTGACCGGCTACAAGCGGCCGAAGGTGATCGAGTTCCGCACCGAGCTGCCGAAGACGAACGTCGGCAAGATCCTGCGCCGCGAGCTGCGCGACAAAGCGTGAGCGCCTTGCACTCGCGCTTTGCGGCGAAGGGTCACATGCCGAAGGCATGTGGGCCGCTGCCACAAGGCCTGAGCGTGCGTTCTGCCACGGCCACGGTGCACGGGTACTGATACATTTCTTGGTCGCGCGGCCCGATGCAGGCTGCGCGCGCTTCCGTCAATGGGAATTCATCGGTGATCTGGGCCAAGACCGACGCGGGACGAACCGAGATGCAGGCGCGTGCGCTCGTGAAGGAGCGCGCGCAACGCAACCTGCTGCTCGTGATCGACGGCATCAAGACCGAGGAGATGCTGCTCGCGAACCTGGCCGGCATCAGCGCCGATGACTTCGCCGCGCTGCAGTCGCTCGGGCTGATCGTGCCGGTGGCAGCGCCGGCGGCGAGCCGATCCGGTGGTTCGGCCACGGCCCGCAGCGGCGCACCGGCCCCTGCCCCGGCCGCCGCCGCGCCGGCCGAGCCTGCGGCGCTCGACTACGGCCAGTTCACCGCCGCACTGACGCAGATGATCTCGAAGGAGCTCGGCCTGCGCGGCTTCGTGCTGACCTTGGCGGTCGAGAAGGCGGGCACGATCGAGGAACTGCAGGCGGTCGCGCAGCGCACGCTGGCGCAGATCGCCGAGCGCAAGGGCGAGGCCGTCGCCGCCGCTGCCCGACGCACGCTGTACGGCAGCTGAGCGGCCGCCACCGCCGCTTTCCCAGCGCCCGCGGATCGGGGTCATCACGATGTCGCGCCCGCCGCTCGCCATCGTCAGCGCGATGCACGAAGAGTTGTGCGCGCTGCTGCCGCTGCTGCACGAGCGTCGGTCGGTGAGGCTGGCGGCGCGCGACTTCCATCGGGGCACGATTCACGGCCAGCCGGTGGTGCTGGTGCTGTCGGGTATCGGCAAGGTCGCCGCGACCACGACCGCGGTGCTGCTGATGCACGAGTTCGGCGCGCGCCAGCTGGTCTTCACCGGCGTGGCGGGCGGGCTGCACCGCGACGTGAAGGTCGGTGACGTGGTCGTCGCGCAGCAACTGCTGCAGCACGACATGGATGCCTCGCCGCTGTTCCCGCGCTACGAGATTCCGCTGACCGGCCGCTCGCATTTCGACGCCGACGCGGCACTCGCCGAGGCGCTGGGCGCGGCGGCGCAGCGCTGCGTCGACCGCGCCGACGCGCTCATCGGAGCCGCGCACCTGCGCGATTTCGGTATCGCCGCCGCGCGCGTGCACCGCGGGCTGATCGTCAGCGGCGACTGTTTCGTCGCCAGCGCTGCGCACAGCGCCGAATTGCGCGCGGCGCTGCCCGCCGCGCTCGCGGTCGAGATGGAAGGCGCCGCGGTCGCGCAGGCCTGCGCCGACTTCGGCCGGCCGTTCGCGGTGCTGCGCACCGTTTCCGATCGTGCCGATGATGGTGCCCACGTCGACTTCACGCGCTTCATCGCCGAGGTCGCGAGCATCTACACCCGCGCGATCGTCGAGGAGTGGCTGCAGCACGGCACCGGGCCATGAGCGCGCTGGTCCAGTTGTGGCGCATGCTGCGCGCATTGCTGCTCGCACTCGCGGCACTCTGGTTCTTTCTCGAGGAGTTCGGCTGGCACCCGCTCGCCGCCTGGCTGCGGCGCTTTGCGTTGTGGCCGCCCTGGGCGCGGCTGGAAGGGCGCATCGCGGCTGCGCCGCCGCGGCTCGCGCTGGCGCTGTTCCTGTTGCCCGCGGCGCTGCTGCTGCCGGTCAAGCTGCTGGCGCTGGCGCTGATCAGCGACGGTCACGCCCTCAGCGGGCTGGCGGTCATCGTCGCCGCCAAGCTCGTCGGCACCGCGGTCGGCGGCTGGCTGTTCCTGCTGACCCGGCCGCAGCTGATGCGGCTGCCCCGCTTCGCGCGCGCGATGGCCTGGTGGCGCCGCCTGCGCGCGCAGGTGCGCAAGGCCTTGAACGCCTCGGCCGCCTGGCGCGCACTGCGGCAGACCATGCGGCGCTGGCGCTGGCGCCGCGATCGCTGAGGCACACTCGGCGCATGCCGCCCCGCCTCTTCATCGACCGGCCGCTGATGACCGCCGGCGCGACCTTCGCATTGCCGGCCGGCCCGGCGCGCCATGTGCAGGTGCTGCGGCTGCAGCCCGGCGCCGCGCTGACGCTGTTCGACGGCGCCGGCGGCGAGTCGGCCGCCACCGTCTTGCAGATGGGCCGCAGCGAGGTCACGGTGCGGTTGGGCGAGCGGACCGAGGTCGATCGCGAACTGCCGTTCCAGGTCACGCTCGCGCTCGGCATGCCGGCCAACGAACGCATGGACACGCTGGTCGAGAAGGCCACCGAGCTCGGTGCGAGCACGATCCAGCCGCTGCTGTGCGAGCGCTCGGTGCTGCGCCTGAGCGGCGAACGCGCCGACAAGAAGGTCGCGCACTGGCAGGCGGTCGCGCTCGCGGCTTGTGAGCAGAGCGGGCGCACGCGCGTGCCACTGATCGCGCCGGTGCAGACGCTGCCGCAGTGGTTGCGCGAGTTGCCGGCGGGCGCGCTGTCGCGATGGATGCTGAGCTTTCGCGACGCGCGACCGGTCGCGGCCTTGACCGTGGCGCCGGCCGGCGTGGTCTGCCTCAGCGGGCCGGAAGGCGGCCTGTCCTCGGACGAGGAGGCGGCCGCACGCGCGGCCGGCTTCGAGCCGGTGTCGCTCGGCCCGCGCGTGCTGCGCGCCGAGACCGCGCCGCTGGCGCTGCTGGCGTTCCTGGCGCTGCGCGCCGGGTGAGTCCGCAGGTGCCGGTCGCAGCGGCCCGGTTCTCTTGGTGACCGACGCGGTCACCCCGTGGGTGCAGAATCGGGCGCTTTCCACCTGAGGAGTGACGACATGGGCTTGCTTGACTCGGTACTCGGTGCGCTGGCGAACAGCCAGCCTGGCGCACAGCCGCCGGAACCCGGCGCCACGCAGGGCGTTCCCGGCTCCGTGCTGCTGAGCACCGTGATCGCGATGCTGGCGAACGGCCAGCAGGCGCAGGGCGCCGGCGTCGGCGGACTCGGCGACCTGATCGGCCGCTTCACCCAGGGCGGCCTGGGCGACGTGATCGGATCGTGGATCGGTCATGGCCAGAACCTGCCGGTTTCCGGCGACCAGCTCAGTCAGGTGCTCGGCCCGGATGTCATCGGCAAGATCGCCGCGCAGCTCGGCGTGACGCACGGCGAGGCGGCGACGCAGCTCTCGCAGGTGCTGCCCGAAGCCATCGATCGCCTCACGCCGCACGGGCAGGCACCCAGCGGCGGTCTCGGCGAGATCGGCGACCTGCTCGGGCAATTGACCGCGAGGCGCTGAACTGCGCGTTCAGCCCTTGCGGGCCGAGCCGGCCACCAGGTCGAAGCGGAACAGCCGGCACTCGATCGGGCCGTTCCACATTGGCACGCGGCGCGATTCCTTCAGCCGCATCGCGCTGGGCAGCTTCATGTCCGGGCTGAGCACGTAGGCGGTCCAGCCGCCCGGGTGCTGCGTGTACGCGCGCTTCCAGTGCGACGCGAGCCGCGGGAAGAAGTCGCTCGGCGTGTTTCGGTCTTCCACGGAAGCGCGCGCCGCCTTGCCGCCGACTTCGATGCGCTCGCCATAGGGCGGGTTGATCATCAGCGTGCCCGGCAGTCCGGCCGGCAGGGCTGGCGCCGGCCGCTCGAGCGCGTCGCCGCCGTTGAACGTGATCGCGGCCTCGACGCCGGCGCGCTGCGCGTTGCGGCGTGCGAAGTCGACCATCCGGAACGAGACGTCGCTGGCGTGGATCGGCACCGCGCTCGGGTGGACGCGCGCCTGCGCGTGGCTGCGCAGGCGCTGCAGCTCGGCGCGCAGCTCGTCGGTGACGAACGGCAGCAGCCTCTCGAACGCAAAGCGCCGCTTCAGTCCCGGCGCAATGCCGCAGGCGATCTGCGCGGCCTCGATCGCGATCGTGCCCGAGCCGCAGCACGGGTCGTGCAGCGCACCACCCGCCTCGGCCGTGCCGCGCCAGCCGGCGGCGGCGAGCATCGCGGCGGCGAGCGTTTCCTTCAGCGGCGCGTCGCCCTTGTCCTCGCGCCAGCCGCGCTTGAACAGCGACTCGCCGGAACTGTCGACATACACGGTCGCCTCGCGCTCACCGAGATGCAGCACGAGCTGCAGATCGGGGTGGCGCGTGTCGACGCTGGGGCGCTCGCCGCTGGCGTCGCGCAGCACGTCGCAGACCGCGTCCTTCACGCGCAGCGCGGCGAAGTTCAGGCTGCGCAATGGGCTGCGCTGCGCCGTGGTGTCGACACGCAGAGTGTGCTGCGGCGTGATCCACTGGTTCCAGTCGACGCTGCGCGCGAGTTCGTAGACGTCGTTCTCGTCGCGGTACGACCCGTGCGCGACCTCGATCAGCACCCGCTGCGCGAGCCGGCTTTCGAGGTTCAGGATCATCACTTCGAGCGGGTCGCCTTCGAGCGCGACGCCGCCGCGCGCCTCGGCCACGCGCGCCTTCGGCAGCACGCGTTGCACCTCTTCGGCGAGCAGCGCCTCGACGCCCGCGGCGCACGGCAGGAACAAAGGCAGGGTCATGACCGCCCCTCGACCGCGGAATACCGCGGTCGATCCCCCGGGGGGATGCGATCCGGCTCGGGCGCGGCCCAGCGCTCGGATCGCACGCTACATCGCCTTGCGCAACTGCGTCGGCGCGATCTTCAGCGCGTCACGGTACTTCGCGACGGTGCGCCGCGCGACCTGGATGCCCTGCTCGTCGAGCATCTGCGAGATCTGGCTGTCCGAGAGCGGCTTGGCCGGGTTCTCGGCCGCGACGATCTGCTTGATCAGCGCGCGCACCGCGGTGCTCGACGCGTTGCCGCCGGCCTCGGTGTTCAGCGACGAGCCGAAGAAGTACTTCAGCTCGAAGGTGCCGAACGGCGTGTTCATGTACTTCGCGGTGGTCACGCGCGAGATCGTCGACTCGTGCAGGCCGAGCTCGTCGGCGATCTCGCGCAGCACCAGCGGCTTCATCGCGATCGCGCCGTGGGTGAAGAAGTTCTTCTGTCGCTCGACGATCGCCTGCGAGACGCGCTGGATCGTGTCGAAGCGCTGCAGGATGTTCTTCATGAACCAGCGCGCCTCCTGCAGCCGCGAGTTCAACCCGGCGCCCGCGCCGTTCAGCGTGTCGGGCACGCCGCGCGAGCCGGCGCCGCGCTGCTGGCGGATCGCGCTGGCGTACAGGTCGTTGATGCGCAGCTTGGGCATCACGTCGGGATTCAGCGTGACCTTCCAGCCGCGGCCCGCCTTCTGCACGATCACGTCGGGGATGATGATGTTGGCCTCGGCGCGCGCGAACTGGCGCCCCGGCTTGGGTTCGAGCGCGACGATCAGCGCCTGCGCCTCGCGCAGCAGCTCTTCGTCGGCGCCGGTCACGGCGCACAACTTCTTCAGGTCGCGACGCGCGAGCAGTTCGAGGTGCTGCTTGCAGACGATGATCGCGATCGCCTGCGCCTCGCTGCGCGGACTCAAACGCAGTTGCAGCGTCAGGCACTCGCCGAGGTCGCGCGCGCCGACGCCGGTCGGCTCCATGCTCTGCAGGTAGCGCAAGCCGCAGCGCAGCCGCTCGAGCAGCGCTTCGCGCTCGGCCTCGGGATCGTCCTCGCCGGCGGTGAGCTGGGTCGCGATGTCCTCGAGAGAGTCGGCAAGGTAGCCGTCGTCGTTCAGCGACTCGATCAGCACCATCACCGCCGCCGCGTCGCTCGCCGACAAGCGCAGGCTCGACAGCTGCTCGCGCAGGTGGTCCTGCAGGCTGGGGATCGCGGTGTCGCGGTCGGCGCCGTCGAAGTCTTCGCCGTCCGGGCTCGCGCTGCTCTTGCCCGGCGTCTCGCGGATGCCGTCGAAATCTTCGCGCTCGGTGCCGTTCTCCCAGTCGTCGCGCTCGGTGCCGCCGAACTCGGCGGCGTCCAGAGGCGCGGCCGCCTCGTCGTTGCCGACGCCGTCGCTGCCGGTCTCGGCGGCGCGTTCGGCCTCGCGCTCGCCGACGCGCTCGGCCGTCGTCGTGCGCTCGGTCAGCGGCTCGAATGCCGGGCCGGCGTCGTCGTCGGTCTCGAGGAAGGGGTTGCTCTCCAGCATCTGCTCGACTTCCTGATGGAGTTCGAGCGTGGACAGCTGCAGCAGCCGGATCGACTGCTGCAGCTGCGGCGTCAGCGCCAGGTGCTGCGACAGTCGGAACTGCAGAGTGGGCTTCATGCCGGCCATCTCTCTACATCCGGAAGTGTTCGCCGAGATAGACCTTGCGGACGTCGGCGTTGTCGACGATCTCGGTCGGCGTGCCCTCGGCGAGCACGCGGCCCTCGCTGATGATGTAGGCGCGGTCGCAGATGCCCAACGTCTCGCGCACGTTGTGGTCGGTGATCAGCACGCCGATGCCACGGTTCTTCAGGAAGCCGATGATGCGCTGGATCTCGATCACCGCGATCGGGTCGACGCCTGCGAACGGCTCGTCGAGCAGGATGAAGCGCGGCTGCGTCGCCAGCGCGCGTGCGATCTCGACGCGGCGACGCTCGCCGCCCGACAACGCCGGCGCCGGCGAGGCGCGCAGCTTGTCGATCGACAGGTCGCGCAGCAGGCCGTCGAGCAGTTCCTCGATCAGGGCCGGCTTCAGCGCCTTGCCGTCAGCGTCGATCTGCAGCTCGAGCACGGCGCGAATGTTCTCTTCGACATTGAGCTTGCGGAAGATCGACGCCTCCTGCGGCAGGTACGACAGGCCCAGGCGCGAGCGCCGGTGGATCGGCAGCCGCTCGACGCGCTGGCCTTCGATCTTGATCTCGCCGGCGTCGGCGCGCACCAGGCCGACGATCATGTAGAAGCTGGTGGTCTTGCCGGCGCCGTTCGGGCCGAGCAGCCCGACGACCTCGCCGCTGCGCACCGCGAGGTGCACATCCTTCACGACGGTGCGCGCACCGTAGGACTTGCGCAGGCCGCTCGCCTCGAGGCGGTGCTCGCGCGGGTGGATCTCGACGTCGCCGGTCACGCTCAACGCTTGTCCTTGCTGGCGGGCGCCGGCGCGCTCAGTGCGGGACTGAGCTTGAGCGGTGCAGACGCTGCGGCCGACGCGGCGGCGGCGATCTCGGCCGCGGCCTCGCTGCCCTCGCGCGGCGACAGCACCGCGCTGACGCGGCCGCCCGGGTTCGCGGCCGTCGGGGCGGCGCCGCCCGAGACGGTCATCTTCTCGGTCGTCGCGTCGTAGGTAATCAGGTTGCCGTTGATCTGGTTGGCCGTCGTCGCGCCGCGCAGCTGGCGCAGCTGCGCGCTCTTGATGAAGCGCACGGTGTTCGACTGGCCGTCGTATTCCAGCCGTTCGGCCTCGCCCTCGAAATACTCGTCGACGCCGTCGCGCTTCTGGCGAAAGGTCGCGGGCTTGTTCGGCGCGCCGAAGGCGACCGCCGTGCGATAACCATTGGGCAGCTCGCGCATCTCGATGCGCGCCGCCCGGATCACCATCGTGCCCTGGCTGATGACGACGTTGCCGTTGTAGACGACGACCTGGTTGCGCACGTCGATCTGGCCATCATGGTCGGCGGCGATGTTGATCTTCTGCAGCCGGTCGGCGCGCTCGGCGCGGACCGGCGCGGCGCATCCGAGGGCGAGCGCGAGCCCGGTCAGGGCAAGGCGCAGGCATTGGTGTGGGGTGAGGTGCATAAGGGCATGAAACTTGCAGGCCATTCTAGCCCACGCGTTTCTGGCCCGAGCCCGCAAGATGCCGTCAACCTGGCTTGCGCAGGCGCTGTACCAGGTAGTCGGTCACGGCCAGCGCCCGGGTGTTGTCGCCGGCCAAGGTGCCCGAAGTGTAGAAGCGGCCGTGAATGCCCAGCGCCGGAACGCCGTCGATCTTGTAGCCGGCGACCAGCAGGTTCGCCTGGCGCAGCTTGGCCTGGGTGCCGAACGACCCGTAGGCCTCCATGAACTTGGCCGCGTCGACGCCGTTCTTGGCCATGAAATCCGAGATCTCGGCCGGCTGGTCCAGCCGCAGGCGCTCGCCGTGGATCGCGTAGAAGACCTTGCGGTGCATCGCGGCGACCAGGCCCAGGCTGTCCAGGGCGTAGAAGATGCGCTGATGGGCGGCGAAGGGCTCGGCGCTGAACGCGACCGGCACGCGCCGAAATGCGACATCGGCCGGCAGCTGCCGAACCCAGGCCTCCAGCGTCGGCTCGAACGCATTGCAGTGCGGGCAGCCATACCAGAAGAAGTCGATCACCTCGATCTTGCCGGGCTCGGCGCCGACCGGCACCGGCTGGGTCAGCCGGATGTATTGCCGGCCCTCGATCGGCCCGCCCTGCGCCTGCGCGAGCCGCGGCACGGCGAGCGTCGCGGCACTGGCGCCGAGCAGGGTGGTCGAGAACTCGCGACGTTTCATGGAATGGGCGGCGGTGGGCTGCGGTAAGACGGGTAACAGGCTGAGTCTGATCGGGTGAGCAAAGTTCAGGCCCGCGGCGGCCTTCTAGCGCTGCACCCGCACCAGCGCGGCTTCGACGCCCGCGTCGCCGAGCTTGGCCTTGGCCGCCTCGGCGTCGCCCTTGCGTTCGAACGGACCGACGCGCACGCGGTAGACGGTGCGGCCGGCCTGGTCGCGCTCGGTCAGCTTGCCCTCGACCCCCAGCATCGCCAGCTTGGCGCGCTGCTGTTCGGCGTCTTCGGTGCGGCCATAGGCGCCGGCCTGGACGAAGTACAGGAAGGGGTCGGCCCCGGCCGCCAGCTTGGGTGCCGAGGCCGGCTTGTCGGCCAGGATCGCCGCCGGGTCGCGCGCGCCCGGCACAGCCGAGGCGCGCGCCGCGGGCGGTGTGCCGGTCACGGCCGGCGCCGGCAGGCCGGACTGCGGAAGCGTGGCCGGCGGCGGTGTCACGACGCCGCTCGCCGTGGCGTTCGGCCGCGCCGGGTTCTTGCCGTACAGCGGGCTGTTCGGATCCCAGTTCTTGTTCTTCTCGATCTCGGCCGCGTCCTGGTCGGGGGTGCGCTGTGGCACCTTGTTGACGAACGGGATCGGCACCTTGGTGACGTACAGCGCCACACCCAGCGCCAGCGCCAGGCCGATCAGCAGGCCGATGATCAGTCCGACGGCGAAGCCGCCACGTTGTTGCTGCATTCGAATCATGGTGTGGCGGCGGATGTTGGCTCTGGCTTGGGTTCGACGTCGCGGTCCATGCGCTCGGGGGCGCTGACGCCCAGCACCGCCAGGGCATTGCGGATCACTTGGCGCGTCGCCACCAGCAGCGCGACGCGCGCACGCGTCAACGCAGCGTCGTCGCCGAGCACGCGCTCGGCCCCGTAGTAGCTGTGGAACGCGCCGGCGAGGTCGCGCAGGTAGAAGGTCAGGTCGTGCGGGGCCAGGCTCGCCGCGGCGTTCGCCAGCACCGCGGGAAACTCGGCGAGCCGGAGCATCAGCGCGGCCTCGGTCGGCGCGTTCAGCAGCGCCAGCTCGGGCGCGTCTGCCAGGCGGCCGCCCTGGTCGGCGAAGTTGCGGATCACCGAGCAGATCCGCGCATGCGCGTACTGCACGTAGAACACGGGGTTCTCGTCGTTGCGCTTCAGAGCGAGGTCGACGTCGAAGATGAACTCGCTGTCGGCCTTGCGGCTGAGCAGGAAGAAGCGCACCGCGTCGCGGCTGGTCCAGTCGATCAGGTCGCGCAGCGTCACGTAGCTGCCGGCGCGCTTGGAGATCTTGACCTCCTGCCCGCCCTTCATCACCGTGACCATCTTGTGCAGCACGTACTCCGGGTAGCCCTCGGGCACGCCCGCGCCGGCCGCCTGCACGCCGGCTCGCACCCGCGCGATCGTGCCGTGGTGGTCGCCGCCCTGGATGTTGATGGCCTTGGTGAAGCCGCGCTCGAACTTGTTGACGTGATACGCCACGTCGGGCACGAAGTACGTGTAGACGCTCGCGTTCGCGGATGACGAATCGGCCCCGGCGGGGGCCGATTTGCGCATCACGCGGTCCTTGTCGTCGCCGTAGTCGGTGGTGCGCAGCCACAGCGCGCCGCCTTCCTCGAAGGTCTTGCCGGACGCGATCAGGCGTTGCACGGTGGCGTCGACCCGGCCGCTCGAATACAGGCTCGATTCGAGGAAGTAGTGATCGAAGCGCACGCCGAAGGCCTGCAGATCCAGGTCCTGCTCGTGGCGCAGGTAGGCCACGGCGAACTGGCGGATGCCGTCGAGGTCGTCGACCTCGCCCGACGCGGTGAAGGCGCGGTCGTCGGCGGTGACGGTCTTCTTCGCGCGGAAGTCGGCGGCGATGTCGGCGATGTACTCGCCGTTGTACGCGGCTTCGGGCCACTGCGCGTCACCCGGCTCGAGGCCTCGCAGCCGTGCCTGCACCGACGCTGCGAGCATGGCGATCTGCACGCCGGCGTCGTTGTAGTAGAACTCGCGGCTGACCTGCCAGCCCTGCGTTTCGAACAGGTTGCAGATCGCGTCGCCGAGCGCGGCCTGGCGCGCATGGCCCAGGTGCAGCGGACCGGTCGGATTCGCCGAGACGAACTCGACCAGCACGCGATCGGCCTTCGGAGGCTGGCGGCCGAAGGCGTCGGCCGCGGCCAGCACCTCGGCCACGACGGCCTGCTTGGCGGCCGCCTTCAACCGCAGGTTGATGAAGCCGGGGCCGGCGATCTCGAGCGCGTCGACCCAGCGCTGCACCGCCGCTTGCCGGTTCAGTGCCTCGACGAGCGCGGCCGCGACCTCGCGCGGGTTCTTCTTCAGCGCCTTGGCGAGCGGCATCGCCGCGGTGCAGGCCAGGTCGCCGTGCGCGGCCTGCTTCGGGGACTCGAACGCCGGGGCCAGCGTCGCGCCCGGCGCGACCTCGACGATCGCTGCACGCAGCGCTTCGACAAGGTCCTGTTTGGCTTGGATCATCCAAGGATTCTACGGGGGCACCCGTTCGGGAATAGTTGCCCTTTGCCTGCCTGTTCGGGCCGACGCGGGCATCGACCGAGTGCGAAGATGCCGGTCTGTGCGCTCTTCCATGAAAACCGTCCCCATGCCGTTCGAGCCGAGCCCATCCGAGGCGCCCGCGCTGCCCCGGCACATCGGCAAGTACCGGGTGTTGTCGCGCCTGGGCGAGGGTGCGACGGCCGAAGTGTTCCTGTGCCACGACGACTTCAAGGGCATCGACGTCGCGATCAAGCGGGTGCGCGCCAACGTCAATGGCGACGCGCGGGACGGGCGCTTTTCCGAGCGCTTCTTCGCCGCCGAAGCGGCGCTGGTCGGTCGGCTGAACCACCCGAACGTCGTGCAGATCCTGGACGCGGTCGCCGACCCGGTCGCGCCCTACCTCGTGATGGAATACGTGCCTGGCAGCACGCTGCGCCCACACTGCCGGCCCGACCAGCTGCTCGCGCTCGAGCTCGTCGTCGAAATCGGCTTCAAGTGCGCGATGGCGCTGGGCTACGTCTACCGCCAAGGCCTGATCCACCGTGACGTGAAGCCGGCGAACCTGCTCGCGGTGCTGAACGCGACCGGCGCCATCACCGACGTGAAGATCAGCGATTTCGGCAGCGTGCTGAACCTGTCGGCCGACACGACGCAGATCTACCGCGTCGGCTCGCTCGCCTACATGGCACCCGAGCAGCTCGACGGCGGCACCCTCGACTGCCGCGCCGACATGTACTCGCTGGGCGCGGTGCTGTATCACCTGATCGCCGGGCGTCCGCCCTTCGACGGGCAGGTGCAGTCGGCGATGATGCATCAGATCTACCACGCCAAGCCGGCCGCGCTGACCGGGCTGCGCGAGGGCGTCAGTCCCGGGCTGGACGCGATGATCCAGCGCGCCCTGGCGAAGGACCCGGCGCAGCGCTACCCCGACTGGGGCGCGTTCGCGCAGGCGCTGTCCGCGCTGATCACGAACCAGGAAGTTCCGCGCGGGCAGCTGCAGGGCGTGCTCGATTCGGAGCGCTTCAATCTGTTGCGCTCGCTCGATTTCTTCGCCAGCTTCGGTGACGTCGAACTCTGGGAAGTCGTGCACCGCGCGAAGTGGCAGCGCTTCCATTTCGGCCACGCGCTGTACCGCAAGGGCGAGGAAGGCAACAGCTTTCACATCCTCGCTCAAGGCGAGGTCGAGGTGTTCCGCGACGGCAACCGGGTCGCTAAGCTCGGCAGCGGCACCTCGATCGGCGAGATGGCCTACCTCGCACCCAACCCAGAACTGAAGCGCCACAGCACCAATGTGATCGTGTCCCAACCGGCGACCACGATCTCGTTCACGCCCGAGACGCTGGTGCAGGTCAGCGCCGGCTGCCGGCACCTGTTCGACGAGGCGTTCATCCGCGTGCTGGTGCGGCGGCTGCATGTCGCGCACGAGGCGCTGGCACACCCACGGCGCATTCTGTGACGCGGCCCCGGTCGCGTGTGCACCGCGAGACAGCCTGACACGTTGTGTGCTTGCTGGTGCCCTGGGGCGCATGCTTCAATCCGTGCCGGCGCTGAGCCTCACCTCAACAAAACTCCCCAGGAGCTCCGTATGAAACATCTGATGACCGTTCTCGCTCTGTCCGTGGCCTGCCTGTCGACCTCGGCCTTTGCCGCCGACGCTGCCAGCGCGCCGATGGGCAAGCAGCAAAGCAAGATGGGCGAATGCAACGCGAGTGCCGGCGACAAGAAGGGCGACGAGCGCAAGGCCTTCATGAAGGAATGCCTGTCGGCCAAGAAGATGAGCCAGCAGGAGAAGATGAAGGCCTGCAACGCCGACCCGAAGGCCAAGGCCACGAAGGGCGACGAGCGCAAGGCCTTCATGAAGGAATGCCTCAGCAAGTGAGATGACAGCCCCTCGGCTGACGAGTACGTCAGCAGATCCCCCGAGGGGATGCGGGCCGGCTTGGGGCGGCCCGGCGCTCGGCCCGCC
>Ga0070667_100001733_pt1 | contig 19484 bp, 15 predicted proteins | sample KBSS33metaG_FD_64659 | JGI IMG/M metagenome (GOLD analysis project Ga0070667, IMG submission 64659) | Switchgrass rhizosphere microbial communities from Kellogg Biological Station, Michigan, USA - KBS S3-3 metaG | ecosystem: Host-associated > Plants > Roots > Rhizosphere > Soil ... | reverse complement strand
GCAGCGGTCAACAAGGGCAAGGCGCGGTCGGCGCGTTTGTGGCGGACTTCGTCGGCCACCAGCAACAAGCGAGCATCGGTGGGAAGCTTGGCGGCGGGCAGACGCCGCGCAAGTTTCAGAGCCAAGTCCATCTGGCCCGCGCCGAGTGCCTCTGCAAGCGCCTTGCGGGCAAGATCGGGCTCGCCGGGCTGCAGCTCCGCAAGCGTCGCGAGCAGCGCGGCCGAGCGCGCGTGATCGCCGTTCATCGCCGCCGCGCGCGCCTCCACGTAGGCCCGATTCGGATCGCTAGAGTTCAACTTGGCGGTCGCATTGCCGGGAATGAGTACAAACGCGGCTGCGGCCGCTCCCGTGATCCATCTACATGTTCGGGTAATTGGGGCCTCCGCCGCCTTCGGGAGTGACCCAGTTGATGTTCTGGGTTGGATCCTTGATGTCGCAAGTCTTGCAGTGGACGCAGTTCTGGGCGTTGATCTGGAGCTTGGGTTCGCCATTCTCGCCATCGACAAATTCATAAACTCCCGCAGGGCAATAGCGCTGCTCGGGCCCGGCATATACCGGAAGGTTGATGGCAGTCGGTATGTCCGCATCCTTGAGCGTCAGATGAACCGGCTGGTCTTCCTCGTGATTGGTATTGGAAATGAACACTGATGACAGGCGGTCGAAAGTCAGGACACCGTCGGGCTTGGGATAATCGATCGGCTTGGCCTCTTTCTTCGGTTTGAGGCTCTTGTGGTCGGGCCGGTTCTTGAGTGTCCATGGCAACGCGATCCCGAGCTGGCCGAGCCACATGTCGAAGCCCGCGTAGAGCGTGCCAAGGAATCCGCCCCAATGCGCGACCGCCGGCTGGGCGTTGCGCACCAGCTTGAGCTCCTTCACGATCCAGCTTTTATGCAGCGCAGCGGGATAGGCTTCGAGGGTGTCGCCAGAGCGATCCGTCAACACAGCCTCGAACGCGGCTTCGGCGGCCAGCATCGCCGACTTCATCGCCGTGTGAGTCCCCTTGATCCGCGGCACGTTCACGAAGCCCGCCGAGCAGCCGATCAGCGCGCCGCCGGGAAAGACCAGGCTGGGAATCGCCTGGTAACCGCCCTCGTTGATCGCCCGCGCACCATAGGAGACGCGGCGGCCGCCCTCGATCTCGGCCCGCACGGCCGAGTGGGTCTTCCAGCGTTGGAATTCCTCGAACGGCGACAGGTACGGATTGTGATAGTCGAGCGCGACGACGAAGCCGAGCGCGACCTGGTTGTTTTCCTGGTGGTAGATGAAGCCTCCGCCCCACGCGTCGCTAAGCGGCCAACCCTGCGTGTGGATGACTCGACCAGGCTTATGTTTCTCGGCAGGAATATCCCATAGTTCCTTGATTCCAAGACCAAATACTTGTGGACCGCTCTCCTCGCGCAAGTCGAATAGCTCGGTCAGGCGCTTGGTCAAATGCCCGCGCGCGCCTTCGGCGAAGAAGGTGTAGCGGGCATGCAACTCCATCCCGGGCTGATAGTCGGGCCGGTGACTGCCATCGCGGGCAATGCCCATGTCGCCGGTCGCGACGCCTTTCACCGAACCATTCTCGTTGAACAGGATTTCCGCCGCCGGAAAGCCGGGGAAAATTTCGACGCCCAGCTCTTCGGCCTGACCAGCTAGCCAGCGGCAGAGGTTGCCGAGGCTGAGCGTATAAGTCCCCTTGTTCCGCATGAACGGCGGCAGCATCGCGTGCGGCATTGCCCACTTGCCGCTCTTGGTCAGCAGCCAGTGGTGATTCTCGCTCACCGGCACGGTCAGCGGGGCGCCTTTGTCCTTCCAGTCGGGGATCAATTCATTGAGCGCGATCGGGTCGATTACCGCGCCGGACAGGATGTGCGCGCCAACTTCGCTGCCTTTCTCGAGGATGCAAACGGAGAGATCGCGACCCGCGCTGCTTGCCAGCTGCTTCAGGCGGATCGCGGCGCTGAGGCCAGCCGGGCCCGCGCCGACGATCACGACGTCATATTGCATGGATTCGCGTTCGCTCATCGGCCTCTCGTCGCGGGGGGAGCACAATTCGACTCGTCCGCCCTGCCAATTCCTTGACCGTGACGTCAATGGCGGGGAGGAATGATCCGGTGGGTGGGAATGCCGAAAACATAAGTTTCGCGGAGGCTAGGAGCGCGCTTTCGTGGTGGCTCGAGGCGGGCGTCGACCTCGCCGTGCAGGAAGAACCGCGCGACTGGCTGAAGCCCGCACCAAACGGCGCGAGACCGCCGGACCCAACCCAAGCCAATCTCGTCCAGCCGAGTCAGGAAACGCTCGCCGATCTTCAGCAATGGCTGGCGAGCAGCGTCAGCCTGCCCCTCGCCGGCCCGGCGGCCAGGCGTGTGCTCCCGCATGGACCGGAGCAGGCGTCGGTCATGATTCTCAGCGATGCGCCCGCACTGGAAGACGCGGCCGTGGGGCAGCCGATCGGCGGCGAGGCGTGGGCGCTGACCAAACGCATGCTTGCCGCGATCGGACTTCGCGACGACGAAGCTTACAGCGCGTCGCTGTCCTGCTTCCATGCGCCGGGCAAGCGAATGACCGACCAGGAGCGAGCGGCATGCGGAGAGCTTGCCCGTCAGCATATACGCCTGGCCAAGCCCAGGCGGCTGCTGCTGTTTGGCGATGGTCCGTGCATGGCGCTTCTCGGGAAGCGGCTCACCGAGGCGCGCGGTCACGTTCACAAGATCGAGGGGGTGCGGTCCGTCGCGACTTTTCATCCGCGCCAGCTGATTCAGAATTCCGCAAACAAAACATATGCATGGAAAGACCTGCTACTTCTGATGGAGGATGAATCTTGAAGGCTGGATGGCTTGCGTTGGGAGGTTTGATCTGGACGGCTCCGTTGTTAGCGCAGCCGTCCGACCCGCTCGCGCCGCTGCCGCAGGGCTCGACCTCGCCGAAGGTCACGAAACCGACGTCGTCCGCGACTCAACCTGCAACCGTTGAGCCGGTTGCTCCCACCACGGCAGCCGTGACTGTGCCGAAGGATTGGCGCGGGGTGTTTGACGCGATCGACGCCGGCGATTGGGCGTCCGCGCGGGTGGGCATCGCCGCCCTCCCGCCCGGCATCCTGGCCCCGGTCGCCAAGGCCGAGCTTTATACCGCCAGAGGCTCGCCGACCGCCGACCTTTCCTCGCTACTGGCATTGGTCGCGGAGGCGCCCGAGCTCCCACAGGCTGATCAGCTTGCACGACTGGCGGTGACGCGCGGTGCTGTCACGCCGCCGCCGGTGGTTCCCGAGCGCCCGACCGTGAACCTCGGCTCGGCCCCGGTGCGCTACAAAGCGCGGCCGGTCCAGGGCGATCCCGCGGCCGAGGAACTCCGCGCGATTCTCGATCCTTTGATCAAGGCCGACGATGCGGGCGGCGCCGAAGCCCAACTCCTGCTCTATGCGCCGGAACTTTCAATCGAGGCTCGAGCCGAGGCCGCGCAGCGCGTCGCCTTCGTCTATTACGTTCTCGGTCTGGACATGGATGCGCGCCGGGTCTCCGACACATGGCGCCAGGGTGCGGCCGGGGAATGGGCCTCACAAGCGGCCTGGATCTCGGGGCTTGCCTCATGGCGGATCGGAGACTGCCAGTCGGCCTCGCGCGACTTTCAGCAGGTCGCTGCCCTCGCCCAGCAACGTGAGCTTCGCGCCGGCGGTCTTTATTGGGCAGCTCGATCGGAGCAGATGTGCCGCCGGCCAGAGACCGTCGAGCCGCTACTGCGAGCGGCGGCCAGCACCGCGGAAAGCGCGGAAAGTTTCTACGGCCTGCTGGCCCGCCAGACACTAGGCATGGACACGAAACTGGCGCCGGATGCGCATCGCGGCTTCGATCCTCCCATCCAGCAGCTTCCCAACGTTCAGCGCGCGATGGAGCTTGTGAGGATTGGCGAGCCCGCTCTCGCCGAGGAGATGCTTCGCCACCAGGCAAAGATCGGCCTGCCGACGGAGCATCACGCGCTCATCGAGCTTGCCAAAAAGCTGGATCTTCCCGCGGCGCAGCTTTGGCTGGCCAACAACGGCCAGCCCGGCGCCATTTCCGACGCCGCCGACCGCTATCCCAACCCCAAGTGGACCCCGGTGATGGGCTGGCGCGTCGATCCGGCGCTCGCTTACGGACATATTGTCCAGGAATCCGCCTTTCGCCGGACCGCGGTCAGCACTGCCGGCGCGGTGGGCCTGATGCAGGTGCTCCCCGTCACCGCCCAGCTCGTCTCGCGCAACCGTGGCGTCCCCTACACTAGCCGTGCGCTCACCGATCCGGGCTACAATCTCGAGTACGGCCAGAGCTTCATCGAGATGATGCGCGGTAATTCCGCGACGGCGGGCCAGTTACCGCGCGTGATTGCATCCTACAACGCGGGCCCGCTGCCGGTAGGGCGCTGGTCGACGATCAACGACAAAGGCGATCCGCTGCTGTGGATCGAATCCATCCCTTACTGGGAGACGCGATATTATGTTCCCGCTGTGCTGCGGAACATGTGGGTCTATCAGGGACTCAACAATGAAGGCACGCCCACGCTGAAATCGATAGCCGAGCATCACTGGCCGTCGTTCCCGACGAGCATGACACGCATGCAGCATTGATAGCGGGGCAATCTACAGGACATTCTTGTTCTTGTTATGTTCTCGGTGTCGTAATAAAATCGCTAAATGCCGGTCGAGTCGAACCACGGTCGCGGGGCAACTCGCAATGGGACGCCGACGCGGTTCAACCTTAAGGAACTGGTGGCCGAAGGCGATTGGCTCGACCAGGTCGAAGCAATCGACGGAATTCCGAAGCGGCGGACTACCGTCACCATCGAGCATCCGAAGTCTATCCTGACCCGGAACAGCTCGCCCGACATCGGCTTCGACCGCTCCGTCAACGCGTTCCGCGGCTGTGAACATGGCTGCATCTATTGCTTCGCGCGGCCCACGCACGCCTATCACGACCTCTCGCCGGGCGTGGATTTCGAATCCCGCTTGTTCGTCAAGCCAGCCGCAGCGCAGTTACTTCACGCGGCGCTCTCCCGTCCGGGTTACGAATGCCGCCCGATCGCCATGGGCACGAACACCGATCCGTACCAGCCGATCGAGGAAAGATGGCGGATTACGCGCTCGATCGTCGAGCTGCTGCTGGAGACGCGCCATCCCTTCACGATTACGACCAAGTCGGACCGCATTCTGCGCGACCTCGACCTGCTCAGGCCGGCGGCCGACCTGAGAATCGCGTCGGTGGCCATTTCTATCACTTCGCTCGACCCCAATATCGCCCGAACCCTCGAGCCGCGCGCGGCGCAGCCACGAAAGCGCCTCGCCGCGGTCAAGGCGCTGAATAGCGCGGGTATCCCCTGCTACGTCGCGATTGCGCCGGTCATTCCACAGATCACCGACCATGAGCTCGAACATATCGTCGAAGCGGCGGTCGAGGCCGGAGCGCCGGGCGGCTTCTATCTTCCGGTCCGTCTTCCACATGAAGTCGCGCCGCTGTTCCGGGCTTGGCTCGACGCGCATTTTCCCGATCGCGCCGCCAAGGTGATGGCGACTATCCGCTCGCTCCGTGGCGGGCGCGACAACGACCCCGATTTCTTCAGTCGAATGCGGGGGCAAGGTCCGTGGGCCGAATTACTCAAGACGCGTTTCGAAATTGCGGCGAAGAAATATGGCCTGCGGAAGGCCAAGTTCCCGCTGCGAACGGACCTGTTTCTGCCGCCCCAAGGCGACCAGATGCGCCTGCTTTAATCGACCAGCGGCCATATTTTATCGGCTGCCGCTCGTGACTTTCTGGCCCTCCCTGCCTTAGGCCGAGGTGCATGACCCGCATCCTTCTTGCCGCTTGCCTGCTTACGTCAACGGCTCCCGTGGCGGCCCAGCCGCTGCCAACGCCAACTCCGGCGACTTCGAGCAAACCGCTTTATCTGCCTACCGTACCGCACGAAGTTGCGGCGCTGCGCGATCGCGCGCTCGAGGACGATTATGCCTGGGATATCGTCGAAGGGCTCACGACCGAGATTGGCCAGAGGTTGGGCGGAACGAGCGCCGAGGCCCGGGCTCGTGACTGGGCGGTGGCGAAGCTGAAGGCGATGGGCTTTTCGAACGTGCGCGTCGAGCGCTTCGCCATGCCGGTGTGGACCCGAGGCACGGAGGCCGTCGAGGTTCTCGCCCCCTTCCCGCAAAAGCTCGTGGCGACCGCGTTCGGAAACAGCGCTTCAACCTCCGCGGCGGGCGTTGAGGGCGAAGTCGTCGGTTTCGACACGCTTGCTGATCTGATGGCGGCGCCCGACGCCGCGGTGCGCGGCAAAATCGTTTTCATCAGTCACGCGATGCCGCGCACTCAGGATGGGTCCGGATACGGCTTTTTCGGCGGTCCGCGTCGCCAGGGGCCGAGCATCGCCAGCCGCAAGGGCGCGCTGGCGGTCGTCGTCCGCTCGATCGGCACCGACCACCATCGCAATCCGCATGCGGGAGGACAGACGTTCGAGGATGGAGTCGCGCCGATCCCGGCTGCAGCGCTCGCGATCCCCGACGCCGAGCAGCTCTCGCGGATTCTGAGACGCGGCAAGCCGGTGACCATGCGCCTGACTCTGGTTTCGACGGTTCGTTCAGGCGATTCGGGCAATGTCATTGCCGAAGTGCCGGGGCGCGACCCGAATGCTCCGATACTTCTCGTGGGCGGGCATCTCGACAGTTGGGATCTCGGCACCGGCGCGATCGACGACGGCGCGGGAGTTGCCATCGCCACGGCAGCGGCAAAGCAGGTGATGAACGCTGGACGGCCGCTTCGCACGATCCGGGTGGTCTGGTTCGGGGCCGAGGAAATGGGCCTCTACGGCGGCAGGTTCTACAAGGATCTGCACGGCAACGAACCGCATTATGCGATCGCTGAGAGCGATTTTGGTGCCGACCGGATTTGGAAAGTCGACAGCAAGCTGGGCAAGCCCCGGGAGGCCGAGGCCCGTGCGCTTCAGGCCGCGCTCGCGCCGCTCGGCATCGTTCCGGGTTCTATCGAGGCGGCTGACGGCTCGGATATCGGCCCGATGATCGAAGCCGGCCTGCCGGCGGTCGGGTTGAGTCAGGACGGAACGCATTATTTCGACATCCACCACACTCCCGACGACACGCTCGACAAGATCGATCCCGAGCAGCTGCGCCAGAATGTCGCCGCCTGGTCGGCGATGCTTGCCGTTCTCTCCGGCGGAATTGAAACGGAGCCGAAACCGGGCAAGCGGCGTTGACGCCCAAAAGGAGGTTCCAATGCGCCTGATATTTGCCCTTCCGCTGCTTTCCCTGGTCGCGGCCTGCAACGTTACCAAGGACGGCAACGCGGTCACGGTTCAGTACGACCAGAACACGGCCGAAAATGCCGTCGCCGACGTTTCCAACACCGCTCAGAACGTTGCCGCCGACATCGGCAATGAGGTCAAGACGACCGGCGAGAAGATCGACAACAAGGTCGGCAATCGCGACGTCGACGTGAACGTCGACGCCAACGTCAAGACCGAGAACAAGCAATAGGACGACTGGCGGTCGTCACTCTCCCCGGTTGACCGGCGAAAGGTTGGTCGGGGAGACAGGATTCGAACCTGCGACCCTCTGCTCCCAAAGCAGATGCGCTACCAGACTGCGCCACTCCCCGACTGTCGGGCTTCTTCCTGCCTCGATCAATGTGTCGCTTTGATCGAAGAATTGGTGGGCCCGGAAGGATTCGAACCTCCAACCTAGCCGTTATGAGCGGCCGGCTCTACCGTTGAGCTACAGGCCCCGCCCGACCGGGCCGCGATAGCGGCGGAGCCGAGTTCGACGCAAGTCGTTAGGCGATCCGCGCCACGGGCAGAAGCAACGTGAAGGCCGTCGGCGTCATGCCAAGATCGCCCCCCGCGACCCTTGCCAGGCCGCGTACGAGCCGCAGCTGAAGCGTTGCCGCGGTCCCCGCTTTGTCGGCTTCGGGCGATTCCGGATCGGTCAACAGCGCCGCCCCGCCGCCGCGCAACGCTGACGGCCGGGTGATTGACAGTCTCCAATGATCGCCCACCTGATCAAGCGACAGACGCAGGCGTTCTCGCTCCTGGGCGCGATCGATCACCGCGGAGCCGAGGCGGTAGAGAAGTCGGTCGGCGAGCTCCGGCTCGACGGCGGCAATCGCACTGTGGCGGATCCGCGGAAGATCGAGCTGCGCGCCGCGCGCCGCCGCCTGCTCCTTAAGCGACGCGGCAACGCCGCCCAGTAGCTCGGCAAGATCGACGCGGCGACCAGCGGAAGCGTCCGCGGCATGGACCTTGGCGGCGAAATCGAGGTCGTCGATGGCGCTCAAAAGCAATCGCGCTTGAGCGACGATGTTGGCCGCGCGCTCGCGATATCCGCGATCTGCGGGCCCGAGCAACTGTCCGTCGATGATCTCGGCAAAGCCAATGATCGCATTCAGCGGAGTCTTGATCTCGTGGACCAACTCGCGGAGCGAGTCCGGATCGGGAAGACTTTGCGACACAGTATCCGGAGTCGCGAGCGCCGCGGGCGATTCGCGCAGCGCGATTCCGCGGTATCCGGCGAAGCGGCCGTCCGTCGGCTCGAAGGCTGGAACGCCACATACCCTCCACTCGCCGGCCACGAGTCCCTCTCCGGACACGGTCAGCGACGCATCGCGAAATGGGGCACGCATGGCGAAGGCGCGAGCCAGCTCGTCGCTGATCCGGTCGCCATCCTCGTCCTGGGCGCGTGCGATTGACCGCCCGATCAAAGGCCCCCGGGGCGCACCCTCGACCCAGGCAATCTCGCCGCTCGGCCCGCATTCCCAGCGAAACAGCCCTGCGGAACCTATCGGCGCGGCACCCGCCACGGTTCCTGGTCCTGTCTGCTGGACGGCGCGATTGCGGCGGCGTCGCTCGATCCGCGCGACCACCTCACTCAACGAGGGACCGGACGTAGAGCTCGGAGCCGGCAAGGGCCACGAGACAGGCTGCGCCGGCCGCTCAATCAGTTCATCCGTTAGATCCGGCACGGGAGCAGCGGCAAACTCCGGGTGCAGCGTGTGCACGAATCGACGGGTCTCCGCGTCAGCTTTCTCCAGGACTGTTTGCCATTGCGGCGGCTCAAGGCTTGCTGCGGCGAGCACGGGAGCGGAAACGGCGAGCGCGTCCGAAGCGAAATATTCGAGCAGGCTGACTGGTAGCGGCAGCGCGGCGATCGCGCGGGCCGCGGCGGCACGCAGAGGCTCATCGACCAGCGGCGCATCGGACCGGATCACGGCCAGCGCATCAGCGACGACTGCGCTGGTGCTGTTCGGTCCGGCGCGCGCGACCAGGTCGACCAATTGACGCCAGCGGACTGCCGAATCGTGACGATCCCCAGCAGGCTGGTTCAATACTGTCAGCAGGCGATCGTCGAACCGCACCTTTGTATCCGTTTCCTCAAGACGCACCGGACAATGGCTCTATGAGGAAGGATCGGCGCCGCTAAGGCGGCAGCGCTTAACTATCCCGAAACGGGACAGTCGCGCGACTGCGCCCTCAACTCCGAGACTGGACGTAAAGCAGCCAGAATTTGGCAATGTCGGCACGCGTCCCGGTTACGGCGCTGAACGCGGTGATCGCTCCGGCCTTGTCGCCGGAACGGGCGAGCGCCATGCCCAAATGCAGGTTTGCGATATTCGGATCGACGCCCGTCTTGCCGATCGACGTCCGGTAGAGTTCGGCTGCCTTTGCGTAGTCGCCAAGACCGAAATAGCGATCGCCGATGCGCAGCAGCGCCATGCCGGACACCGCGGTTTTGGTCGCTTCGGCGAGGTCGGCCGAAGTAGCCTTGGGCTTGGTCTTGAGTGCGGCAATCGTATCGCGGAATACTGGGCTCGCCGGATCGATGACCTTCGCGGCGATGCCTTGATCGATGATCGCCTGGGCCTCGACGAAGTTCGACTGGTCGGCCGCCGCGGACACGAACAAGTCATAATCGGGAACGCTGTTCAGGGAGCCGGTCGCCTGCATCAGCCGGAGCAGGTCCAGCGTGCCCTCGACGTCCGGGTGATTCATGTTGCGGTAAATGGCGATTGCATTGCGCCAGCTGTCCGGGCCCGGATAGGCTGACGCCCACTGGCGCCCGAGGTCGGTCGCTACCGGTAGCTGGGCGTCATAGGCCACGCCGACCGCGCGCTTGTATAGGGCTTCCTGCGGCTTCTGCCCGGCGGTCAGTGATTCCTGAATCGCCCGCTGGAATGCGGCAACCGCATCCGCCTTGCGCCCCTGCGAGAAGCGCGCCTCGCCGATCAGGGAATAGGCCTCCGCATTGTGGGGATCGATCGCAACAGCTTTCTCGAACGCGGCCGCGGCCTGGTCGAACTGCTGGGTATCGTACAGCTTGGCCCCGAGGTCCTCGTACAACGCGCTGGTCTTCTTGCCGTCGAGATAGGCCGACGCAACGAGCGTATCGATCGCCGCCGACAGCTGAGCATTGTCCTTGGCGGCGAGCGCGGCCTGACGCTGAAGAATGCCGATGATATATTTGTCTTCCTTGGTTTGCGCGACGGCGAGCGCCGCGGTGGCCTTGGCCGGCACGTTCGCGAAATCGTTCGCCTTCACCGCGTTCTGGAGGTCGACGATCGCCTTGCGTGCCTGGTTCGAGATCTTGATCGTTGGGCCTTGAGCCTCCGGCTGCGCCGCGGGCTCGTTGGGTTTGGGAATATTGGGCACCTGCGGCGGTTGGGGCGGCGGGGTATAGCCATATTGCGCAGCAGCGGGCATCGCCGCCACGGCGGCGGCAAGCGCAATCGCGCTGGTGGTCAAAAGCTTCATCGAAATCTCCTTGTCGGCCAATGCGCCGCGGGCGCTCGAAATTGCGCGGCGACGCTTAGCTCCGGATTGAAAGCAGGCCAAGCATTTGGGAAATTCGGCCTGAACCGGATTTGAACCTCCGCGAAAATCCCCCCGCGCGCCCGCGCGCGGGAGTGGCGCTTGGCACTGCGATGCCCTACGTAAGGTCGAGGACGCGGCATTCCTGCTGCATTCTGCGTGTGCACCCCCTAGCGACTGGATGATTCTTGGCTACCGAACCGCCGATCGACGAGCTTAACCCGACCCCACCTTCAGGCGGGGAGTCCGACATCGCCCCGATCTCGATCGTCGACGAAATGAAGACGAGCTACCTCGATTACGCAATGAGCGTGATCGTCAGCCGCGCTCTCCCCGACGTGCGCGACGGCTTGAAGCCCGTACATCGGCGCATCCTCTATGCCTGCCAGGAAGCCGGCTATGTCGCCGGGCGCCCGTACCGCAAGTCTAGCCGCATCGTCGGCGACGTCATGGGCAAGTATCACCCGCACGGCGACAGCGCGATTTACGACGCGCTTGCCCGGATGACCCAGAGCTGGTCGATGCGCGTCCCGCTGATCGACGGCCAGGGCAATTTCGGGTCGATGGACCCCGATCCGCCGGCAGCCATGCGCTACACCGAGGCGCGCCTCGCCAAGGTCGCGAACTTCCTGCTCGGCGACATCGATCGGGATACCGTCGACTTTACGCCGAATTACGACGCCTCGGAATCCGAGCCGCAGGTGCTCCCCGCACGCTTCCCAAACCTGCTGGTCAACGGCGCTGGCGGGATCGCGGTCGGCATGGCCACCAACATACCCCCGCACAATCTCGGCGAGGTGCTAACGGCTTGCCGGGCCTTTATCGATGATCCGGCGATCAGCTCCGAAGGTTTGATGGAGCATGTGAAGGGCCCGGACTTCCCGACCGGCGGCTTCATTCTCGGCCAGACAGGCATCCGCGGCGCCTACACCGCGGGTCGCGGCTCGATCATGTTGCGCTCGCGCCATCACGTCGAAGAAGGGCGCGGCGACCGGCGCTCGATCGTGCTTACGGAAATCCCCTACCAGGTGGGCAAGAACGGCCTCGTCGAGAAGATCGCGGAAGCCGCCAAGGACAAGCGCATCGAGGGCGTTTCCGACATCCGCGACGAGTCCAATCGCCTCGGCGTGCGCATTGTCATCGACTTGAAGCGCGATGCGACCCCTGACGTCGTGCTCAACCAGCTGTGGCGCCACACGCCCGCCCAGTCGAGCTTCCCGGCCAACATGCTCGCGATCCGCAGCGGTCGGCCCGAGACCCTGACCCTTCGCGACTTCATCGAGGCCTTCATTCGCTTCCGGGAGGAAGTGATCACGCGGCGCTCGAAGTTCGAGCTGCTGAAGGCCCGCGAGCGCGCGCATATCCTGCTTGGTCTGGTCGTCGCCGTCACCAACCTCGATGAAGTGGTGAAGCTGATCCGTGGGTCCGCGAGTCCCGCCGTGGCGCGCGACAAGTTGCTCGAGCGCGAGTGGCCGGGCGAACAGATCCGGCCGTACATCGCCTTGGTCGAGGCAGTCGAGCCGCAAGCCAAGCGCGAGAAATACAAGCTGTCCGAAGCGCAGGTGAAGGCGATTCTCGAGCTTCGCCTCCATCGCCTGACCGCGCTCGGTCGGGACGAGATCGGAAACGAGCTCGAAGGTCTCGCAAAAAACATCGGGGAGTTGCTCGAAATTCTCGCCAACCGAGCTCGCCTCTACACGGTAATGCGCGAGGAGTTCGACGAGGTTGAGGCCGAGTTCGCGACACCGCGCATGAGTGAGCTCGCGCCCGCGGCCGACGGCATCGAAGATGAGGACCTCATCGAAGTTGAAGACATGGTCGTGACCGTGACCATGGAGGGCTACATCAAGCGCACGCCGCTCGCCGTGTTCCGCGAGCAGAAGCGCGGCGGCAAGGGCCGCGCGGGCATGGCGACCAAGGAAGAGGATGCGGTCACCAACCTGTTCGTGACCTCTACCCACAATCCGGTGCTGTTCTTTTCCAACCTCGGCCGGGTTTATCGAATGAAGGTCTGGCGCCTTCCTGAGGGTGGCCCGAACACCAAGGGCCGGCCGATGGTCAACCTCCTGCCGCTGGCCGAGGGCGAGACCATCTCAACCGTGCTGCCGCTGCCCGAGGACGAGACCGAGTGGGGCGGGCTGCACATCATGTTCGCGACTGCGAACGGCACTGTTCGCCGCAACAGCATGGCCGCGTTCACCAACATCCCGACCGCCGGTAAGATCGCGATGCGCTTCGGGCTCGGCGCGGTCGAAGGGATCGAAAGCGACGATAGCGACGAGCAGGCCGACCCGACCGACCGGCTGATCGGCGTGGAGTTGCTCACCGAGGGCGACGACGTGCTGCTCGCGACCCGCAACGGCAAGGCGATCCGCTTCAAGGCCACCGACGTCCGCGAATTCCAGTCGCGCACGTCGACCGGCGTCCGCGGCGTCCGCCTTCATGCCGGCGACCAGGTCATCTCGATGTCGATCCTCCACCGCGTCGGCACCAGTCAGGAGGAACGTGAGGCCTATCTCAAATGCCCGCCCTGGCGCGAACGCGAGGACGTCGAATGCGCGCTTCCGCCCGAGCGTTTCGCCGAATTGTCGGAGAGTGAGCAGTTCATCCTGACCATCACCGAAAATGGCTACGGCAAGCGCTCGTCCGCCTATGAATATCGTCGCACCAACCGCGGCGGGCAGGGAATCACGAATATCGACACGTCCGAGCGCAACGGCTGCGTGGTAGCAAGCTTCCCGGCCCACCAGGGCGAGGCGCTGATGCTGGTGACCGACCAGGGCAAGATGATCCGCACAACCGTTGCCGACATTCGCATCATGGGCCGCAACACCCAGGGCGTGACCATCTTCCGCGTCGCCGATGACGAGCATGTCGTCAGCGTCGCCAAGATCGAGGAAAGCGACGAGGAAGAGATCGAGGGTGGTAAGGAGATCGCCGCCGAGGAAGGCGCGATCATCGGGACCAGCGAGCTGGAGAAGCCGGCCGACCCGGAACAGGCATAAATCCCTACTGCTCCAAAGAGGATTTCGTGCGACGAGCCCCGCAACTCTCGCGGCAGTCGCCGCGTTCTCGGCAAGCTTGTTAGGAGAGAATGTCGATGCCCCTTCCCCACGACGCGCTGGTCTTGGTCGCCGATGGCCGCAAGATGCTGTTCTTCCGCAATCACGGCGACGAAAATCAAATCGATCTCAGAACCGAGGCTCACGATGCACGGAAGGACCGCAAGGACCGCGAGATCAAGACCGATGCTCCAGGGACGACCAAGCAAAGCGGTGGCTACGGCCATTCCACCTATGAGGAAACCGACTTCCACCAGCAGGAGGAGGACCGCTGGGTGAAGGACGCAGCCGACGAGCTCAAGGCGCGCGCCCTTCGCAACGACTTCGAGGCGCTAGCCATCATCGCTCCGCCGAAGGCGCTGGGAGTGCTCAAGAAGTGTCTCCACAAGGAGGTCGAGCGGCGCATCGTCTGCACCGTCAACAAGGAGATGAGCGGGCGCCCGATCCCCGACATCGAGGCGCTGCTAGACGGCGAAACGCGGACCGAGCTTCCCGCAATCTGACCAACGCGCCCGGCCGCGACTAAGCGGCCGGACCGCGAGTCTTGGAATTAACCCCGTTCGCCCGCGCGACCCGGGAGCGGCATCGGCGGCGGCGGTGGAGGCGGTGGCGCGCTGTTCAACAGCACCGCTTGGTTGAGATGCGTCTGGATCGTCGGGATCGCCTGCTGCGCCGCTGCACGCAGTGCGGGCACATCTCCGCTCGCCGCATAATTCTGCATCAGCGCAAGCGCATTCTGATGAGCGCTGATTTGCGCGTTGCGAAAGGCGGCGTCGAAGGCAGGTCCCGAACCTGAAGCCTGCAACTGGTCGAGCATCGCCTGCTGCGCCGGAAGGAGGACCGGCGGTGGCGGCGGAACTCCAGCCGAATGCGCGGTTCCGGCCATCACTTGGCCCATATGCGTATGATCGGCGATCAACAGGTTCGCAAAATTATGCACCGCGACGTTCTGAGACATCTGAAGGGCTAGCTGACTCGACTGGATCTCGAACTGGTCGCCGCTCGCGGCCTGGACGAGGAAGCCAGGCGCCATCAACGGATTGTTGAAATCCGGCGGAGGCGGGGGCGGAGGCGGCGGGGTGGTCGAACAAGCAGCGAGCGCCATCGCACCGCCGAGTAGAATTGCGAGCTTCCTCATGCGACATCTCCCTCTGATTGATCGTTCCGCAGGAGGAACCGATTAGCATATGCGCGGTTCCCGCGTCGGGAATTTTGCCGGTCAAGGTTGAAGGTCAACAATTTCAGCATCCTGGCCGACAGCATTCAGCAACAACGTGCGATGGCAATGCGTTGGATCGCGTTCAAAGCACAGCAATGCGCTAGGCTTTTCCGCGGCCAGCGCGAGCATCTGCGCGGATTGGGCTATGGCTTCCGGCAACTCGAGCTGGCCGGCGTAAATGCGTTCCAGGTCCTCGTGCCGCCCGGCCCTTGCCGCCGAACGTCCCTCAGCCGGCGTGCCGAGGGCCTTCAGATGTACATATTCCATTCCCGTTTCCTCGAGCGCGGCGCGAAGCGGCGACTTGGAAAAGCCCGGACGGCGCGAAAGCGGCAGCGCACGCACGTCAATCACTCGTTCAACGCCCGCGCCCTTCAGCGCGCCAAGGAACGCGTCCATCGTCGCCCCCTCGTAGCCGATGGTGAAGATACGCATCCCGGCTGGATAGCGCACTCGCGCGCGGCTAACAGCCCCGCGTGACCTTCGACATCCATATCGTGGGCGGCGGCCTCGCTGGGTCCGAAGCGGCGTGGCAGCTGGCCGAGGCCGGGCTTCGCGTCCGTCTCAGCGAAATGCGCGGCGGCGGCGATATGACCCCGGCTCACAATTCCGACCGGCTTGCGGAGATGGTTTGCTCAAACAGCTTTCGCTCTGACGACGCCGAGCACAATGCGGTCGGCCTCCTGCATCAGGAAATGCGTACGATCGGATCGCTGGTGATGCGCGCGGCGGACAAGCATCGCGTACCGGCGGGATCCGCGCTTGCCGTCGACCGCGATGGATTCGCCGCCGAGATCACCCGCGCGATCGAGCAGCATCCCAACATCACCGTCGTCCGCGAGCGGATCGACGCGCTGCCCAATCATCCGACGATCATCGCCACTGGCCCATTGACCGGCTCAACCCTGGCCGAAGCCGTCGCCGCGGAAACGGGTCACGGGGCCCTCGCTTTCTTCGACGCGATTGCGCCGATCGTCCACCGCGACAGCGTCAACATGGATATCGCCTGGATGGCGGCCAGGTGGGACAAGGGCGGCAAGGATTACATCAACTGCCCGCTCGACAAGGCGCAATATGAGGATTTCGTCCAGGCCTTGCTCGACGGCGAGAAGATGCCGTTCAAGGATTGGGAAAAGGACACGCCCTACTTCGAAGGCTGCATGCCGATCGAGGTAATGGCCGAGCGCGGGCCTGAGACGCTACGGCATGGCCCGATGAAGCCCATGGGCCTCGACAATCCGCGAACAGGACGTTGGCCCTACGCTGTGGTGCAGTTGAGGCAGGACAATGCGCTCGGCACCTTATGGAACATGGTCGGCTTCCAGACCAAGCTTAAGCATGCCGAGCAAATGCGCATCTTCCGTACCATTCCGGGCCTCGAGAATGCCGAGTTCGCACGGCTCGGCGGAATCCACCGCAACAGCTTCATCAACTCTCCGCGCCTGCTCGACGGCGAACTTCGCTTGAAATCGAAGCCCAACATCCGCTTCGCCGGCCAGATCACGGGTTGTGAAGGCTATGTCGAAAGCGCTGCCGTGGGCATCCTCGCCGCGCGGTTCGCCGCCGCCGAGCTCCACGGCCAAACGATGCGGCCGCCGCCGATCGAGACCGCGCTCGGCGCTTTGCTCGGCCACATCACCGGCGGCGCCGACGCCGAGACGTTCCAACCGATGAACGTCAATTTCGGGCTGATGCCGCCGCTTTCCGACCGCTTCAAACGCGCCGACCGCAAGAAGGCCTATACGGACCGCGCGCGGGACGCGTTCACGCGATGGTTCGATGAGCAGCGCACGCCCGAGCTAGCCTGAGCAGCTGCAGCTCTTATGCTTGGGCGGCGGCGGCGCGGTCGACGCATATTCGACCGGACTCAGCCAGCCGTTGCGGTCCTTGTCGGCATCGTGGATCTTCCCGATCGTCGTCACCGCCCACTCCTCGAACGAGAGAGTGCCATTGCCGTTGCCGTCGAGCTTGGCGAACGCCTTGCGCCGCGGATCGAGCAGCTCGTTCGTCTCGATTCGTCCGTCCTTGTTCTTGTCAGCGCGGCTGAAACGCTTTTCTTCGCGGCTCTTCACGCTCGCCTCCGGCACCTCGAGCGAGGCCGTTCGGCCGATCAAGGGAACCGCGCTTCGCGCCGGCGGAGCTGGGGGCAACGACGGGCCTTGCTGGGCATGGCTTTGCCAGAGCAGGAACGCGCCGGTGATCAGCAGGAAGCAGGCCGCGGCCCCGGCGAGGAAACGCGCCATCGGGCACCTCCACATCAAGGGAGATTCGGCAGAACCATGCTCCGGAATGGAGCGCCCGCTGTCAACTCCTCCGCGGCAGCCGCCCACTGATGCGGTGGACCAGCATCGTCAGCGCGCGTCCCGGCGTCCCTTCCGCCTCAAACGGCTCGCCGTGACGAGTGTCCCGCAAAGCCAGCGCTGCAAGCATTGAAAGAGGCCGCAACCTGCGCTGAAATCGTCCGCCGGAGAGCCCGGGCGCAAACTTGCGGGCCTGGTTGAGCAGCAGGGCACGCGACCCACCATCGCTGCAGTGGCGCGCGGCATCGATCAGGGCCCACAAACCGCCCGCTGCCTGGATTCGTTCGTTTGCTGCCCCGAGCAGCTTGGCGCCCAGGCCGAAAAGCAGGTTGCCCCGTAGCCAAATCGCCTCGCTCGTCCCGACGTTCCATGGAAATGGGTCAAACAGGCGAAGCCACCCACCTTCCAGGCCCGCTAAGTCGCGCCCCTTGATGCCACGGCCGATAAGCTCGCTCTGTATCGCCTCCAGGCGGGGCTCGGCCGGAGCATCGATGCCGGCATCGATTTCTTCGAGGCGCTCGCGCCACCAGGCAAGGCGGATCGGGCCGAGCTGCGGCTCGCGCGTCGTGCGCACGACGTCCCCCATCGCCGCATCGATCATGAACAGGGCTTCGAGCGCGCTCCGGTCGGCGGAAGGCACGTAGGTCAGCGCCAGTCGGCGGTCTGCGCCGAGCTGTTCGTCAGCGATAGGTAACCGCCTTCACTGCCTCAACCACGTCGGACGCCTTGATCAGCGCCAGCTTCTCAAGGTTCGCCGCATAGGGCAGAGGCACGTCCTTGTCGCTCACGCGCAAGACCGGCGCATCGAGGTCGTCGAAGCCTTCGGTCATCGCAATGGCGATGATTTCCGACGCGATCGAGCAAGTCGGCCACCCTTCCTCGACCACGACCATCCGGTTGGTCCGCTTGAGGCTTTCGAGCACCGTCGCCTTGTCGAGCGGGCGCAGCGTCCGAAGGTCGATGACCTCCGCATTGATGCCCTGGCTCATCAACTCCTGCGCCGCCTCGAGCGCGACCCCGACGCCGATCGAATAGGTAACGATGGTCACGTCCCTGCCCGGCCGAACGATGCGCGCCTTGCCGATCGGAAGCACATAATCGTCGAGCTGGGGCACATCGAAATGCTGGCCGTAAAGCAGCTCGTTCTCCAGGAAGACGACGGGGTCGTCGGTACGGATCGCGGCCTTCAGCAGGCCCTTGGCGTCGGCCGCGCTGTACGGCGCGATGACGATCAGGCCCGGCACGCTCGCATACCAGGGTCCGTAATTCTGGCTATGCTGGGCGCCAACGCGCGCAGCGGCCCCGTTGGGACCGCGAAACACGATCGGACAGCGCATCTGCCCGCCCGACATGTAATTGGTCTTGGCAGCCGAATTGATGATGTGGTCGATCGCCTGCATCGCGAAATTGAAGGTCATGAATTCCACGATCGGACGCAAACCGCCCATGGCGGCCCCGGCGCCCACGCCCGCGAAGCCATATTCGGTGATCGGCGTATCGACGACGCGCTTGGCCCCGAACTCCTGCAACAAGTTCTGGGTGACCTTGTAGGCGCCCTGATACTCGGCGACCTCCTCGCCCATCACGAACACGCGTTCGTCCCGGCGCATCTCTTCAGCCATCGCGTCGCGCAGCGCATCGCGCACGGTCAGCGATACCAGGGGCGTGCCTTCGGGAACGTCCGGATCGTCATGCGTCGCGGCGACATCGGCGACCAGGTCGCGCGCTGCGGTCTCGAACACGTGCGGCGTCTGCGTCGCTTCGGTCTGTTGCGATTCCGGCGCCGGGACCGACGGCTCATCCTTCATCGCCGGCTTGGGGGCCGTGGGCGCGGCGGATGCATCGCCGACCTGTTCTCCATCCGCTGCAAGCAGCGCGATGGGCGCGCCGACCTTCACGCCGTCGGTGCCTTCGGGAACGAGGATCTTGGCGATCTTGCCTTCGTCGACCGCCTCGAACTCCATGGTTGCCTTGTCGGTCTCGATCTCGGCAAGGATGTCACCCGATTTGACGTCGTCGCCTTCCTTGACCAGCCACTTGGCGAGCGTGCCTTCCTCCATGGTGGGGGAAAGCGCGGGCATCTTGAGTTCG
>Ga0070667_100001730_pt1 | contig 19516 bp, 26 predicted proteins | sample KBSS33metaG_FD_64659 | JGI IMG/M metagenome (GOLD analysis project Ga0070667, IMG submission 64659) | Switchgrass rhizosphere microbial communities from Kellogg Biological Station, Michigan, USA - KBS S3-3 metaG | ecosystem: Host-associated > Plants > Roots > Rhizosphere > Soil ... | reverse complement strand
GAAGTCTTCCTCGGCCCGCGAGCCGAGCGCGTTGCCGACTTTCTCGCGGATGTCGCCGCGCAACTCCTCGAGCGTCTCGAACTCGGAGGCGTCGGAGGCGAACTCGTCGTCGAGCTCGGGGAGGATTTTCTCCCGCACCTCTTTGACATTGACCGCGAAGACCGCGTCTTCGCCGGCGAGATCCTCGTTCGGGTAATCCTCGGGGAAGGTCACCTCGACCTTCACCTCACCACCCGGCTCGCCGCCGACCAGCTGCTCCTCGAAGCCCGGGATCAGGTTGCCGGAGCCGAGCTCGAGCAGGTAGTCCTCGGCCTTGCCGCCCTGGAAGGCCTCGCCGTCGACCGAGCCCTCGAAGTCGATCAGCAGCGCGTCGCCCTCTTTCGCCGCCCGCTCGACCGGTTCCAGCCGAGCGAAGCCCTGGCGCAGCCGGTCGACCTCGGTGTCAACGATCTCCTCGTCGACCTCGGTCTCTTTCTTGCCAACCTCGAGGCCTTTGTACTCGCCGAGCTCAGCCTCCGGCCGGACCCCGACCTCGAATTTGAACTCGAGCGGCTCGTCCTCGGCGCTCGGGGTCGAGGTCATCTCGATCGAGGGGTCGCCAATCGGGGCGATGCCAGAGTCGAGCAGCGCCTGTTCGTACCACTCGGGAAGCGCCTCGCGGATCGCCTCCTCGAGCACGACCGGGAAGCCGACCCGCTGGATCACCAGCGAGGGCGGCGCTTTGCCCTTGCGGAAACCGGGCAGCCGCATTTCGCGAGCCAGCGCGCGGGCGGCGCGCGAGGTGGCGCGGGCGACGTCCTCAGCGGGGACCTCGACCTCGACCCGGGCGCGCGAGTCGGGCAACTCGGTGAGAGTGGTCTGCATCTGCCCCGACACTAGAGGAATCGGGGTGCCGGGCGCCTAGTTGCGGGCGGCGCGCCGCCGCGCCAGCAGCGTCCGCAGCGCCGCGCCGAAGTCGATCGCGAAGGCGAGGCCGCGCCCGAGGGGACCGGTCACCAGCCAGGCGCGGGCGCGGTCACTCACTGGCGTATTCCAGCAGCGAGCTGTCGACCAGCCACTCGACCGGGGCGTGGCCGTCGGTGAAGACCTCACCGCCGGGCAGCCGCGGCTCGAGCCGCGCCGCCGCCTCGCGCGCCAGCGGCCGCAGCTCGCCTGGCAACGAGCCGGCGCCGGCCTGCAGCCGGGCGGCCGAGAAGGCCCCCTCGCCGCCGACCAGCAGCGTGTTGGTGTCCTCGATCGGGTCGCGCATCACCCGCGGGAAGGCGGCCGCCATCGTCCGTCCCAGCACCTTCTCCAGTTCGTTGCTGCCCTCCGGGTGGCCGACGTTGACGATCACCAGGCCGCCGGGCGCGAGCCGATCCCGCGCCAGTTCGAAGAACTCGCGGGTGGTCAGGTAGAAGGGGATGTAGGGCTGGCGGTAGGCGTCGACCATGATCGCGTCGAAGCCGCCAGCCGAGCGCTCGAGCCACGGTCGCGCGTCCTCGGAGTGGACCTCCATCCGCGGGTTGCGGAGGTCGAGGTAGCGGCGGCCGAGCTCGGTCAGCTCGGCGTCGATCTCGACCGCATCGACCGCGGTCCGCGGGAAGTAGTGGCCGAAGGCGCGGGCGACGGTGCCGCCGGCGTTGCCGAGGATCGCGATCCGCCGCGGCGCCGGCCGCCCCGAGGCCGCCGGCAGCACCAGGTGGCCGTCCCAGTAGTCGCCGGTCAGGTAGCTGCCCGGCCGGTAGAGCGAATGGACCGCGTGGCCCTCGTTCAGCTCCAGCGCCCGGCTGCCGTCCTCGCGTTCGATCACCCGTGCGTACTGGTGGGTCGTCTCGGCCTCGTAGAGGACGCGGTCCTCCCCCGCCCCTTTGATCGTCCCGACCGGGATCAGCAGCACCGCCAGCGCCAGCGCCGCGGGCACCGCGACAGCCAGCCGCCGCCCCGCCCCCAGCGAGGCGACCAGCGCCAGCGCCGCGGCGAAGGCGAGGAAGGTCCGCTGGGTGCCGAGCAGGGGGATGAAGAGCAGCGCCGAGACCATCGTCCCGACCAGCGAGCCGGCGGTCGAGATCGCATAGAGGCGGCCGACCACCTCGCCCGAGCCGCGCACGTCGGCGACCGCCAGCCGCACCGCCCACGGGGCCGCCGCACCGAGCAGGGTCACCGGCACCGCGACCAGCACCAGCACCCCGAACAGCGAGCCGGCGAAACCGCCGACCGAGACCTCGTCGAAGGCGTCGACCGAGAAGCCGAGGAAGGGCCGGGCGGCGAACGGGACGACGGCGATCAGCACCGCCGCGCCCAGCACCAGCAGGCACAGGCTGCGCAGGTGGGGGTGGCGGTCGGCGACGCGGCCGCCGAACCAGTAGCCGGCCGAGAGGGCGACGAGGACGACCGCGATCGTGTTCGCCCAGACGATCGTCGAGGCGCCGAAGTAGGGCGCGAGCAGCCGCGCCGCGGCGATCTCGACGCCGAGGCTGGCGGCGCCGACGACGAATACGAGGACGCCGAGCAGCGCCCGTTCGGGGCGCCCGACCTCAGCCGCTGCCGGCGGTGCCGCTGGCACTTGGCTCTCCCCCGCTCGCGATCAGCTGCCGTTCGAGGCGTTTGCTCTGGCCGGCGGCGACGGCGCGCTGTGCGCGTGCCGGGTCGAGCTCGACGCCGCGTTCCCAGGCGAGGTCGAGCAGGCGCTGCTTCTCGATCCCCTCCTTCGCCGCCTGGAAGAAGAACCAGGCGATCAGTGCCAGGCCGCCGACCGTGCCCTCGACCATCATCACCACGCCGGCGACGCTCTGGTCGGCGAGCGGCGTGATGTGCCAGGCCGCCTCGCCCTTGGCGTAGACGTCGTAGAGCACGGTGTTCGCCCACATCAGGACGTTGCCGAGGATCACCCCGGAGAAGCGGACGATGATCACGTAGACGACCTTCCAGCCGGCCGTAAACCAGGTCGGCTTCGGCAGCGGCCCGAAGATCGGCATCCACATCAGGCAGCCGAAGAAGATGAACGTCCCGTGCTCCAGGACGTGCACCGGAGCGCCACCCCAGGCCGAGTCGTAGAGCGCCGGCACGTGCCAGAAGTAGAAGTTCATCGCCCACAGTGGCAGCGCGACCAGCGGATGGGCGAGGACGCGCAGCTTGTCGAGCGGTCGCGTCGCCAAAATCGGCTGCAGCAGTGGCCCGGTCAGCCCGAGGACGATGAACAGCGAGGCGATGTCGCCGATGATCAGGTGCTCGATCATGTGGGCGATCACCAGTTCGTCGGCGACGTCGGAGAGCGGCGAGACGAGGGCGATGACGATCAGCAGTAGGCCGGTCGCAAAGCAGACCTGCCGCCAGAGCGGCACCGGTTTTCCGCGGGCGGCCAGGGTGGCGGCGCGCTTGGCGTAGAGCGCGGCCGCGATCACCATCGGCAACAGCGTTACGAAGGCGAAGATGCCCGTCAGATGGGCGAGCGGCAGGGTCATCGCGTCCAGCGTAGATGAGCGCTTTGGCGACCCTCTCTCCGACCCAATCTTCGGAAACCGCCGGAGTTTCCGCTGCAGACGGCGAGGTTACAGACAATACGTTTCGCTTCCTCTATATTTGCGCCACGGCATGACGAGTCTCGACCGCTCCGACGACAACGATCTATTGACGGCGCTGCGCCATCCGCTGCGGCGTCGGATCCTCCGCCGCATGGACAACGACGACGCGATCAGCCCGCGCGAGCTGTCGCGGCAGTTGGAGGAGCCGCTCAGCAATGTCAGCTATCACGTCCGCGTTCTCGTCGACTGCGCCGCAGTGACGCTGGTCGACACCCAGCCGGTGCGCGGCTCGATGCAGCACTTCTATTGCAGCTCGATCGACGCCCCCTGGGCGCGCCAAGTTCTCGGAATCAGCGAGGCCGAGGACGAGGCCCAGGGGGAGAAACCCAACGACCCGCGGGCATAAGCGGGAGATGTACGCGAGCGGCGAGAACTGGACCACCCGGGAAGACGACCTGGCGATGGAGTCGGCGGTGCTGCAGCGCATCCTCGACGTCCACCCCGCGCGCCTCACGGTGCCGGAATTGGTTCGGGAACTGGCGGGTGAGGAGGTCGACTTCGGGACGCGGGATGCGATTGAACGGGCGGCGCGGGATCTGTCTGGCGTCGGGTTGGTGCATCTGGTCGACGAATTCGTGACGCCGACGCGGGCGGCGTTGCGGTACGCCGAGTTGCTGGATCGGTAGACGGCGCTAGTCCCTCGCCACCACAATCCGATCCAACGGCACCAGCAACCGCTCCCCCAACTCCCGCGCCGCCTCCTCCCCCGCCGGATCGGCCTCAGCATCCGCCGTCACCAGCACCACCTCGGTCGCCGGATAGCTCCCGATCTGATCTTCCACCGCCTGCACCAAGTCCTCGTCGCCAACCCGCGCCTCCGCCGCGACGCCGGCCTTCGCCAGCGAGGCCACGGTCACCACGAGGTTCTCCTGGGCAGCGTGGCGGGCGCCCTCGAGGTCCGAGGCCCAGCGGTCGAGGAAGCCGATCCGCGCCGGCGCCAGGACGAGGACCGCTTCAGCCTCCGGGTGGTCGTCGGCGGCGCCAGCCAGGCCGGCGATCGCGTTGACCGTCCTTGCGTCCTCCACCGGGCGCGAGACGACGACGAGCAGCCGGCGGCCGGGCGGCGGGCCGGCGCCGATCGCGCCGCGGGGTCGCGCCCGCACGGCGACGAAGACGACGGTGACCGCGACCAGCGCGCCGACAACGACGCCGATCGCCGGCCCCCCGATTAGGAAGCCGGAAGCGATCGGGACGGCGATCGCGGCGACGAGAAGCGGCAACTTCCAAGGTGCCACCACTCAAGATTGCCAGGCGCGACCGCCGTCCGCGCCGCTTCTGCTCAGCGGATCAGGCTCCCTTCAAGGTCGCCCGTGGCGATGCCTGAACCCGCACCTTGATGATTCGCATTTTCTTACCCCCCGTTGCGGTGACTGATTCCCCCCGCGCAGCGCTCGGAAGCTAACGCTGCATTACTTTAATCAGTCTCATCAATCAAAGTCAATGCACCAGATGCGCATTACTAAACGGATAATTGATCACCGGTATAGATTTTCTTGAGCTTCGGGCTTTAAAGTGTCCGAACCGGTCGCAAACCGTGTTAACAACCGAAAGAAGCCCCCCGATGCCCAGGACGAAACAAAAGAACGACGTCGAACAGATCGTCGCCAAGGCGTTCGCCCACCCGCTCCGAGTTCAGATCCTGATCATTTTGAACGAGCGAGTGGCGAGCCCCAACCTCTTGGCCCAAGAGCTGGACCAAAGTTTGAATCTCGTCGCCTACCACGTGCGGGTGCTCGAGAAATACGACTGCATCGAGCTGGTCGACACCAAGCAGCGGCGTGGCGCCACCGAGCACTTCTACCGCGCGACCCGCCGTCAGTTCCTCAGCAGCGACGAATGGGCCCGGATGCCAGAAGTGCTGCGCCCGGCGGTCTCCGGCGCGGTGCTGCAGGCGATCTTCGGCGACATCGAGGAGGCAGTCAGCTCCGGCACGATGAACGCGGTCGACGACTTCCACGTCACCCGCACGCCGATGATCGTCGACAAGCAGGCCTTCGAGGACGTGACGAAGCTGCTCGATCAGACCTACGACAGCCTGCTCGAGATCCAGGCGAAGGCCTCGGAACGGCTGGCCAAGGGCGACGGCGCGGGATTCCTCTCCAAGGTCGAGCTCCTGCACTTCAAATCGCCTGACTCCGAGGAGGGCGAAGCCGAGGCGAAAAAGGCCGCCGCGGCCGCGTCCAACGGGAACTGACCAAACTTTCCCCCGACACCCCCCAAGCCGGGGCCGGCGCCGCTCAGCTCAACGACTGAGCGGCGCCGCCGCCTCGGGCGTCGCGACGACGAACGAGAAGCTCTCCTGCAGGTAGAGGGCGACCGCCTCGGCGTCATGGTGGTCATAGCCGATCGCCAGGTCCTGCCCCGACTCGAAGAGGAAGTCGCCCCCGCGGAGACTGACCACGACCGCCCCCTCCACCCCCGGCGCCCAGACGATCGGGCCGCCGCCCAGGACCTTGCCGAGGTGATCGAAGAGCGGATAACCGCCGTGCTCGGCGGTCTCGATCACCCGGGTGTACTCGCCGGGCCCGAGCGCTAACCCGTAGGGCCCGCCGATCCCGGCGGCGCGCACCGACTCGACCGCGCGGGCGACCGACCGCGGGTAATCCTGCTCGGCGCTGTCGCCGAGCGGCTCGGGCTTGAACGGCGAGGCCTCGGCGATGCCGACGATGCCGGCGTCGGCCCAGCCGTGGAAGACGGCGATGTTCTCGCAGGTGGCAATCCGCACCGCCGCCTCGTCGAGCGGCTCGAGGTCGGCGTCGACCGAGCCGCGGTCGTCGTCGGCCAGCTCGGCACGGGCGATCGCGAAGTCGGCACGCAGCTCGACCAGCGGGAGGACCCGGCGCCGCAGCCCCTCGACGCCCTCGCCGTCGGGCGGTGCCAGCTCCTCGGTCCGGCCGAGGTTGGTCGCCGAGTGCTCCCAACCGTGCGGCCCGGCGAAGTCGACCAGCCGGCGGGCGGCGAGCGGGCCGTGCAGGCGCTCACGCGCCTCGTCGTCGAGCAGTGCCCAGTTGCCGTCGGAGAGCGGCGCGATGTCGCGCAGTAGGTGGTTCATCGCTCCTCCCCCCTGAGGCTGCCGATTCCGAGCGAGCCGTCGCCCGCCCGGGCCATCGCCACGTTCGCCGCGGCGCTGCCCTCCGGCGGTGCCTCCTCACCGCTGCCGACGTCCTCGCTGGCGGCCTCCGCCGCCTCGCCGTTCTCGACGATGTCGCCGGACTGGAAGAGGACGCCTTCGGCGATAGCGCGCCAGCGCGGCGTACGCCGCAACAGCGCCTCCAGGTCCATCGAGAAGTGCTTGAACTCCTCCCCCTGGGCGTCTTCCATGATCGCCCGGGCCTCGGCGTCGGGCTCGACCGCGAGGCGCTGCTGATACCAACCGATCGCCTGCGACTCCTCTTCGAGCGAGGCGCAGAGGCGGGCGAAGGTACGCGTCTCCGCCGGCAGCTCCTCCGGTGGCTCGTGGTACTGGTCGAAACCCATCTGACCTCCTTGGCTGGGGCGAGCGCCTGGTTGCCTGGCTGCTGTCAGGGCGAGACTACCCGCAAGCCTGCCAGGGACTCGAACAACAGATTCAGCCAGTGCCCCAAGACTGCGCCGTCAGGTACCAGAGCACGGCGATCAGCGATAGCGCCAGGAGGATTGCGGTGAGCGTGATGAGGAACCGCCTATCCGTTGGATGCATCTCGTCTCCTAGCGGCTGCAAGGTTCCCACGGCTCGGAGCGAAGATCAAAGGACTTGCGGATCGCGCTGAAGCCGAGTGCGCCGGCGCGTTCGCAGAAGGCGGCGGGCGGCAGCTCGTACTCGGCCTCGAGGACCGCCTTGCCGGCTTCGACGAACGGCACGAAGCGGCCGCACTCTTCGTACTGGAAGCACTCCTCGACGATCGCGAAGTCGAAGCTGGCGAGCAGCTGCGGGACCTGGCGCGGATCGTTCTTCAGCGCCACCGCCATCCCCCGGCGGTGGACCTGGGCGGCGATCCAGCGGTCGAAGCGCAGCTGGTCCGCGGCGCTGATCGCGAAGCCGGTGTCGTTTTCGAATCCGGCGAGGTTGTCGGGCTCGACCGCGTCAAACCCCTTGCGCGCGCACATCGCGATCCGCGCTTCCAGCGGCGCCCGGAAGAGGCGCAAGCGGGAGACGTCGAGCCAGCGCTCGTCCGGGAAGCCTTCGTAGCGCTTGCCGATCACGGCAGCCGGGAACTGGTCGCGGTCGGGGCGGTAGCTCTCCCAGCTGCCGACGTCGAGGTAGCAGATCACCTCCTTGCCGCGTTGGTGCAGCTCGCGCACCTCGGCCTTCGTCGTATCGAAGCCGTCGACGTCGAAGATCGCGGCGGGGACACCCGGGTCGAGCTTTCCCTGCAGCTGCCACTGCCAGGATTGGTTAGGCGGAATTGCGGGAAGAGTTGCGGCTGTGAGCAGCGACGCGAGAACGGCCAGGGCGGAGACCATCGAGACCCGACGCTAGCGGAGCGGGCCACGCCGCTATGGTGTCCGTAGACGGCGTTCCTGGCCGTCTGGCGCTGCACGGCATCGGGTTTCCCGGTGTCCTCTGGGCGGTGTCGGTGTGGGCGCCCGGCGCGAGAATCCCAGATGGCAGCAAAAGACGAGCACATCCCGATCACCGATCCGGCGCCGGCGCCGACCCCTGGCGACGGCCTCGCCAGCGAGCGCGAGCTGTGGCGCCGCTTCGCCGCCCACCGCGACCCGGCCAGCCGCGAGGAGCTGGTCCGCCGCTACCTGCCGTTCGCGAAGAACCTGGCGCTGCGCTACCGCGGCGCCAGCGAGTCCTTCGACGACCTCCTGCAGGTCGCCAACCTCGGCCTCGTCAACGCGATCGACCGCTTCGAACCCGAGCGCGGAACGCCGTTCGCGGCCTTCGCCTCGCCGACCATCCTCGGCGAACTTAAGCGCCACTTCCGCGACCGCGTCTGGACCGTGCGGGTGCCGCGCGGGCTGCATGACCGGATGGCCGAAGTCGACAAAGCGACCACGGAGCTGACCGTGGCGCTGCAGCGCTCGCCCTCGGTCGGCGAGATCGCCGAGCGGCTCGAACTCGACCCGGCCGACGTGCTCGAGGTACTCGAGGCGAACCACAACCGGCGGCCGCTCTCGCTCGACCGGCCGCTCGGCGACGAGGAAGAGTCACCGGCCTCGGAGTGGATCGGCGACGAGGACGAGGGCTTCGAGCTGGTCGAGGACAAGCTGACGCTCGAGGGGGTGCTGCCGCAGCTCGACGAGCGCGAGCGGCTGATCCTCAAACTGCGCTTCGTCGATGACATGACCCAGTCGCAGATCGCCGAGCAGATAGGCCACTCGCAGATGCACGTCTCGCGCATCCTGCGGCGGACGCTCGACCGGATCCGCGAGGAGGTCGCCGACCGCTCAGCCAGCGAGCGCGGCGATCCCGACGACTAGGTACTCGCCGTCGCCGTCGCTTTCGACTCGCATCTCGTCGGCCAGCGCCTCGAGCGAGCCGCCGACCGCGGGCAGGTCGAGGCTCTGCCGCAAGCTCTCGCCGCCGCCCGCTTCCATCGGCCCGACCCGCAGCTCGACGCCCTCCGGGCGGTCGAGAATCGAGAGGCAGACGTGGCCGTCGGGGAAGCCCTGCGGGGCGCCGGCGGAGATCGCGTCGCTGAGCAGCATCGCGTCGGAGATGCGGTCGACGGTGACGTCGTGGCGCGCCGCCAGCGAGGTCAGGGCGCGGCTCAGGATCGGCGCCAGGAGCTGCGGCGGGCCGACCCGCAGGTCGGTCGTCTCCGGGCGGCCGCCGGGGATGGCGGCGCTCTCCAGCTTCTCCTCCGCGGCGCGGTCACGGGCGTGCAGCGGCAGGTGCATGCGGACTTCGGTGCCGCGGTCGACGCCGCCCTTGATCTCGAAGCTGCTCGAGAGCGCGGCGATCAGGGTCAGGCCGAGGCGCAGGCTGGGCCGCTCGTCGCCCTCGTCGGCGCGCGGCCGGATCCCCATCCCCTGGTCACGGACGGCGACCGTCAGGCCCTCGTTCTCGGGGACCGCGTCGACCTCGAGCGGCCCCGGCCGGTCCCCGGGGTAGGCGTGGACGACGACGTTCATGCAGGCCTCGGTGACCACCGTCTTCAGGTCGGCGATCCCCGGTTCGTCCATCCCGATCGACTCGGCCAAGCCGGCGAGAGCGTGGCGGACGACCGCAACGTTTTCTGCGTTGGCAGGCAGGGACATTTCCAGCCCCGATCGATCCTCTTTAGTCGCGTTCACGTTGTAGATAGAGCGCCTCGTGCGCCAGCTTGGCGCACACCGCATGGACCTTTCGTCCTCTCGCCGCGGGCGAGCATAGCTTTCGGGCCGCAGTCGGTTCCTACCCGGACCGTTTCCGGCGAAACGGGGGCTTTGGTTCGACGACGCTGCGGTAGGATCGCCGCGTGAGTCCAGGGTCTTTCGAGGCGTCGACCGCCGCGCTGGAGGACGGTGTCCGAGTGGTCGTCGTGCGGGGTGAGCTCGACCTCGGAACCGCGCCGGAGCTGGAGGGTCCGCTGGAGGAGGCGGTCGGGGCGAACGAGCCCCTGCTGATCGACCTCAGCGAGTGCGAGTTCATCGACTCGACCGGGATCGCGATGATCGTCCGCGCCTGGCAGCGACTAGCCGAGGGCGACGGCGACCGCGAGCGGGTGGTGATCTGCAGCACCAACGAACAGGTGCGGCGGGTGCTCGAGATCACCGGCCTCGAGGTCTCGATCCCGGTCCACGAGAGCCGCGACGCGGCGCTCGCGGCGCTGCGCGGCGCCTGACGAGTGAGACCGGTCACATAGGCGTCGACGCGGCGATACCTGGGCGGTGCCATGGGTATGTAGTAGCGATGCCTGCGCCACGCCGGAGATTGCCCCGCGAGCTGTTCGAGACCCGAAGCCACGCCTGGACCTCGATCGGTCTTGGCGACGAGCTGGCGCCGAAGATCTCGCGCAAGGCGATCGGCGGCCTGCTGGTCGCGATGCTGGTGATCGCCGCGACCCTGGTCGTCTACTACAACCGCAAGACGATCGCGCCCGGCTACGGCGAATGGGTCCGGATCGGCACGGTGGTCGTCCTCGTCCTGGTCGGTTCGGCGGCGATCCACTGGCTCGGCCGCGCCTTCTCTCCGCGGCTCTACCGCCGCCTCGACCCGGCGACGGCGGGGACCGCCGGCTTCGTGATCCGCCTCCTGGCGACCGCTGGGGTGGTGATCCTGGCGCTGCGGATCGCCGGTGTCCAGGCGAGCACGCTGGCGGTCGGCGGGGCCTTCACCGCGGTCGTCCTCGGTCTCGCCGCCCAGCAGGCGCTGGGCGGGATCTTCGCCGGCATCGTCCTGCAGAGCACCAGACCCTTCCGGGTCGGCGAACGGGTGCGCCTGGTCGGCGGCGCCCTCGCCGGCTCGCTGGAGGGGACCGTCTCCTCGCTCGGCCTCTTCTACACGACCTTGAGCCAGGGCGCCGACCGTCTCAAAGTCCCCAACAACGTCCTCCTCGGCCTCGTCGTCGTACCCCTGCGCGAGCCCGAGAAAGTCGACGTCCGCGCCCGCTTTCCCAACGATGCCAGCCCGCAGCGGGTCGAGCAGAGCCTGCTGCGCTCGATCTCGGTCCCGACCCGTTACCGCCCCAGTGTCTCGCTCGAGGAGATCGACCCCGAGGGCGTCACCCTCCGGGTCCAGGCCACCCCCCTGCGCCCCGAGCACGGCTCCCAGCTCGCCGAGGAGGTCCTCGACGCCCTGCGCCAGGACACCGCCGTCGGCGCCAGCAACGGCCACCAGCGCTAGGCGAAGATCGCGATCGCGAGGTTGACGAGGACGGCGATCGGGGTGCCGATGACGGACAGGGTGCGGAAGAACTTGGCGAAGCCGCCGCGGTAGCGGACCGCCTCCATCAGGGTGAGGCCGACGACGTGGGCCATGTTGACCAGGGCGGTGGCGATCGCGATGCCGATCGCGACGGCGGCCCAGCCGCTGTCGGTGCTGGAGCCGCCGGCCGCGATCGCGGCGAGGATCGCGGCGATGATCGTGCCGACGATGCCGGCCACCATCCCGGCGAGGTCGGCGCGGGAGAGACCCGGCAGGTAAGCGGAGCCGACTTCGTGCTCGACGCCGCTGACCGTCCCCGGCCCCGCTTTCTCGATGTCGACGACGTGGTCGTCGGCGTCGCGGTCGAGGACGACCATCCGCAGCGGTGGCTCGAGCGACTCTTTTGCGTGCTCGAACATCTCGCCTTCGAACCAGCGCTCCTCGGCCTGCTCGTACTCGAAGAAGACAACCTCGTCGGCCGGCGCTTTCAGCAGCGCGTCCTGAGCAGCCTGGATCGGGTCGGGGTCGCCGACCTCGCCCTCGGCGTCGACCCCGTGCTGGCGCAGGTAGCGCAGCGAGGCCTGGAGCCGCTCCGCCGCCCGCTCGCGCGGCTCGTCGATGTCGCCCATCGTGTGGCGCAGGACGTTCGCCTCGACCGCCGGAACCACCAGCCGCACCTCGACGCCCTCGCCGTTCTCCGAGCGCGTTAGCTCCCGGACGGGGTCGTCACCTTGCAGCGTGTCGGTCACCACCGCGATCACGTGGCGCGACATCGGAACCTCCTCTACTCGTCGGGCGGGATCTCTTCGTCCGGCTCGCCGTACTCGGCCTGCTGCTCCTCCTCGGGCTCGCCGGTGGCGCTGTCGGGGAAGCGGTGCTGGTCGCCGTGGCTGGCGATGTCGATCAGGTCCTCCTCGGCCAGCTCGAAGCCCTCGGCCTCGCCCTCGCCGCCCTCTGCGATCGGCTGGTCAGCGGGGTCGGTGACATCGCGCGGAGCGTCGCCGCCGATTCGCGAGGCTTCAAGCGCCGCCTCTTCCTCCTCCTCCTCGATGAACGCCTCGTCGCGCTCCTCGTCTGGTCGGCTCATCTTGGGATCCTTCCTTCCGCGGTCCTGTGAAAGCTTTGACGCCGAGGTTAAGCCCTTAGGGACCCGGCGTCGGGGCGGAATCTTCAGAGCCCAGGCGACCGAGCAGCCAGACCGTGGCGGCACCGATCAGAGCGCCGAGGCCGAGCAGGGCGGCGGCCCGCATCGGGTCGCGCTTCAGTTTCGAGGCGGTGCCGTGGGCGGTGTGCTTCGCGGTCGTCTTGACGGCCTTGCGGGCCAGGGTCGATTTGAGTGCCATGCGTCGCCGATACCCCGGTTCGGCGCCGGTTAATCGCGGGTAGCCCGGCAGGATGGCGCTGACCGTAATCCTCGACGTCGACGGCACCCTGGTCGACACCAATTACCAGCACGCGATCGCCTGGCACAGGGCACTGCGCGAATTCGGCTACGCGGTCCAGGTCTGGCGCATCCACCGCCACATCGGCATGGGCGGCGACCAGATCGTCGCGGCGCTGGTCGGCAAGGAGAGCGAGCGCGAGCACGGCGACGAGATCCGCGCGGCCGAGGGCGAGGCCTACGGCGAGCTGATTGGCGAAGTACAGGCGATGGAAGGGTCTACCGAGCTGCTGCGCGAGCTGCGTGAGGGTGAGGGCACTGCGGTGATTCTCGCCAGCTCGGCCAAGCAGCAGGAGGTCGACCACTACCTGAACCTGCTCGAAGCCCGCGAGTTGGTCGACGGCTGGACCAGCTCGGCCGACGTCGAGCGGACCAAGCCCCATCCCGACCTGGTCGAGACGGCGCTGGCCAAGGCCGAGCGCGACGGCCCGGCGCTGATGGTCGGCGACTCGACCTGGGACGTGAAGTCGGCGGATGCCGCCGGGATCCCGACGCTCGCTGTGCTGACCGGCGGCTTCAGCGCCGAAGAGCTACGCGAGGCGGGCGCCGCCGAGGTGGTCGAGTCGATCGCCGAGCTGCGGCGACGGCCTCAGCTCTTGCGCGCCACCGCCCGCTGAAGCTGTTTTTTCGTCATCTTCGAGCGGCCTTCGATACCGAGCTTCTTGGCATCGTTGTAGAGCTGTTCCTTGGTTTTCTCGGCCGGCCCTTTGCCCGACTGTTTACCGCCGCGGCTGCTCGCCGACCGTCCCCGGGTCGAGCTTTTCGATTTCGTTTTCGACTCGCCCGAGCGCGCTTTTTCCTTGTTCACGGTGCGGGCCGCTATTTCTTTGGCGCGTTTGGTCGAGCGGCCCTCTTTTTTCTCGCTTTTGACGATTTTTTTGTACTGCCGGTCGCGTTTGCTGCCTTCTTTGACACCTTTTGGTGGCATGGTCGTGTCTCCCTCGTTGCAAGCGGGGCGGGCCTACGCGGCCTGCCCCGCGTGAATTCCCTCCTCTGCCTCCACTTCGATCGGTTCCCGGTGAAGCTCAACCTGCCTGACGTTGTTGGTTAGCCCGCCGGCCCGAACGCCTCGCCGTGGGGGAATACGGTTGGTCGTGGGGCCCTAGCGGGAACCGGTCTCTGGGGACTGGTGAAAAGCCGCTGGACCTCGAACCGACGGGCTATGAGAGTGGCGCTACCCGAGCGCCCGCCCGGCCAAACTCGTCCTCAGGAGATCAGCTCGAGCACAGCGGCCTCGATCCGCGCCCGGCGCAGCTCCCCCACCCGGCCGCGGCCCAACTCGACCTCGAGCGTCTCGCCGTCGCGGTAGCGGTCGAAGACGCGCGGGTCGATGTAGGAGCGGCGGCAGACCGCCGGCGTGTTGCCGAGCGCTTCGGCGACCTCCTTGACGGCTCGATTGACCGTCCGCTTGCCGGCGGCCTGCGAGGCCGGCTGCGGCTCGCCGGCCAGCGCCAGCGCCGCCAGCACCGTGCCGTGCCAGGTGCGGAAGTCCTTGGCCGAGAAGTCGGGCCCCGCGTACTCCTGGATGTAGGCGTTGACGTCGTCGGAGCGGACGTCGCGCCAGCGGCCGCGCTCGTCCTTGAAGGCGAGCAGGTCCTTGGGGCCGCCGCGGCGGCGGCGCATCGCCTCGATCGCGGCGACCGCCGCCCGGTCGCGGATCGACTGCACCCGGCGTTGCCCGCTCTTCGCCGGGAAGTCGAAGACGAGCTCCTCGCCGTTGCGGCTGACGTGCTCGCGCCGCACCGTCGCCACCCCGAAGCTTTCGTTCTCCTCGGCGTATTCCTCGCCGCCGATCCGGAAGAAGCCGAGGTCGAGCAGGCGGACCGCGGTGGCGAGAGCCCGCTCTTGCGGCATCCCCTCGGCGCCGATGTCGCGCTTGACGTGTCGGCGCAGGGCCGGCAGCGCCCGGGCGAAATCCCGCATTTCCTCGTACTTGCGGGCGGCCCGCCGCTGCTCCCAGCGGTCGTGGTAGCGGTACTGCTTGCGCCCGGCGACGTCGAAGCCGGTTGCCTGAATGTGGCCGAGTGGGTCGGTGCAGATCCAGACGTCGCGCCAGGCCGGCGGGATCGCCAGCTCGCGAATCCGCGCCAGCGTCTCCTCGTCGTCGACCCGGTGCCCCCGCGAGTCCTGGTAGGAGAAGCCGCGGCCGCGGCCGACCCGGTGGATCCCCGCCGCCGAGCAGTCGGCCCGCCGCAGGCGCCCCTTGGTCTTGGGCCCGGTCGCGGTTGGGCTCATCAGGCGGATTTCGGTCCGGACGGAGACATCGGCGCGGCCAGCTACCCGCGGCAGCGCCGCCAGGAAACCGGAGCGGGAGAAGTCCGTCCGACCCCGACTCGACCATTTGGCCCATGTGGTCGGTCGACATCGTCTGCTCGGACCCCGAGTGCGAGTGGCAGGCAGAGGTCCTGCTCGACGAGCTCGAGGAGGCCGAGCTGCTGATCTGCGAATGCGGGCACTGCGCGGTGGTCCGCGCCGTCGCCGAGTTCCAGGCGCTCTATCTTTCGGTCGATGTCGCATCCCCGGGAGCAGGAGCTCGAGCTTTGGCGCTATCTGCGGGCCCAGCGTAGGGTCGCGGCGCGGCTGATCGAAGGCACCACGCTCGAGGAGGTCGCCCCCGACTTCCTCGAGGCGGTCGCCGGGCTGCTGCGCTGGGAGGCGGGGGCGCTGTGGGAGGTGCCGCAGGAGGCGGAGTGCCTGCGCTTCGTCGAGGGCTGGTCGCGCGAGGGCCTCGACGCCGGGCCGCTCTGGTACCAGAGTCGTGAACTGCGCTTCCACATCGGCGAGGGCCTCGCCGGGCGGGCCTGGGGCAGCGGCGAGATCGCCCTGGTCACCGACTTCGGCAAGTCCAAGTATCCGCGCAGCATCAAGGCGGCGGAGCTCGGGCTCGAAGCCGCGCTGGCGATCCCGATCCCGGTCGGCGACCCCGAGAGGGTCCAGGCGGTGGCCGAGTTCTACACCGGCTTCCTCAGCGCCCAGCCCGAGGAGGCGATGATCGTCCTCGGCGGCTTCGCCGACCAGCTCGCCGCATTCATCGAGCACCGCCGCACGCTGGCGGAAGTGGCGATCGGCGAACAGGCGCAGCACCACCTCGCGGAAGTCGTCCGTGGCAGCGGCGACGCGGTCATCTCCAAGGACCTGTACGGGATCGTCACCACCTGGAACCCGGCGGCCGAGCGGATGTACGGCTACAGCGCCGAGGAAGCGGTCGGGCGCCATATCTCCTTCCTCGTCCCCGAGGACCATAAAAACGAGGAGATGGTGATCCTCGAACGGATCCGCCGCGGCGAACGGCTCGAAACGTACGAGACCGAGCGGATCCGCGCCGACGGGACCCGGATCGATGTCTCGCTGACCGTCTCTCCGATCACCAGCCCGAGCGCCGGGCTGGTCGGCGCCTCGGTGATCGCCCGCGACATCACCGCCGAGAAGCGGCGCCGCCGCGCCCAGGAGTTCCTCGTCGCCGCCAGCCGCCTGCTCGACACCTCGCTCGACCTCGAGCAGACGGCGCGGACGATCGTCGCCACCGCGGTCCCCGAGCTGGCCGAGATCTGCGTGATCGACTTCCTCCGCGAGGACGGCAGCTACGGCGACAGCGTCGTCGCCGGCGCCGACCCGGCGGCAGCGGCGCGGTTGGAAGAGATTCGTCGCAGCGCGCCGCTCGACCCCGACGGCGAGCACCCGGTGGCGCTGGTTATGCGGGCCGACAAACCGATGATCTGGCGCGACCTGAAAGCGCCGGACGTGATCGAGCAGGTCGCCCAGAGCGACGAGCATCGCGAGCTGATCGACGAGGCCGGCTACAACTCGGCGGCGGTCGTGCCGCTGATCGCCCGCGGACACAAGCTCGGCGCGGTCTCCTTCCTGCACGCCAGCCGCGACCTCCGCTACGACGAAGGCGACCTGGCCTTCCTCGGCGAGCTCGGCGACCGCGCCGCGATGGCGCTCGACAACGCCCGCCTCTACAGCGAGCGGACGCGGATCTCCGAGAGCCTGCAGCGCGGCCTGCGGCCGCCACGGCCGGCGCCGGTCCCGGGGCTGGCGATCGAGGTCGTCTTCGAGGCGGCGGGCGAGGGGATCGAGGTCGGCGGCGACCTCTACGACGTGCTGCCGACCGCGGACGGCTGCTGGGTGCTGATCGGCGACGTCGCCGGCAAGGGCACCGAGGCCGCCGCCGTCTCGGTCGCCCTGCGCCACGCGGTGCGCGGGCTGACCCGCGAGATCGCGGAGCCCGAGGAGGTGCTGGCGCGGGTCAACGAGCTGCTGCTCAGCGGCTCCAGCCTGAACGATTTCGCGACCGCGATGCTGCTGCGGCTGCGGCGCGACGAAACCGGTGCTTGGCACGCCGCGGTCGCCTCGGCCGGGCACCCGCCGGCGGTCCACGTCGGCGCCGCGGGAACGCGGCTGCTCGGCGGCGGGACGGTGCTCGGCGCCTGGGAGGACGTCGACGTCCACAGCCACGAGGTCGAGCTCGGCGGCGAGGACGCGCTCGTCCTCTGCACCGACGGCTGGCTCGAGGCCGGCCCAGTCGCGACCCACGCCGAGCCGCAGGAGCTGGCGCGGATGGCGAGCGCCCTGGCGCAGCTCGAGCTGCCCGAGCTGACCGCCCGGCTGCGCGCCGACGCGATCCGCCGCGGCGGCGGCGTGCTGCGCGACGACCTGGTGATCCTCGCCCTCCGCCCCGACCCGGCCGGCGACCCCGGGCAGCCGTTTCAGCGGCGGCTCGGCGCCCTCAGCCGAGGCTGAGCTCGGCCCGGGTACGATCGCCGCCGTGCGAACCGCCGCCCGCGCCGGCCTCTGCTGCCTCGCCCTGCTGATCGCCGCCGGCGCGACTGCGGCCGGCGCGACCAGCGCCGGCCCCGGGCCGGGCGCGGGTGCCAGCGCGGCGCGACCGCCGATCACCAATTGGCCGATCCCTTTCGGCCCCAAACGGAAGCATGAGATGGCCGCCTACTCGCAGCGGCACTACGGCGAACGGACCTGGCGGCTGGTCCACCCGCGGGTGATCGTCGAGCACATGGCGGTGACGGGATCCGCCGCCGCCGTCCGCAACACCTTCGTCCCCGACACCCCTGACCCCGAGCTCGGCGAGCTGCCCAACGTCTGCTCGCACTTCGTCGTCGCCGCCTCGGGGCGGATCTTCTCGCTGGTCAACCTGCGGACCCGCTGCCGCCACACGGTCGGGCTCAACTGGACCGCGATCGGGATCGAGCACGTCGGCTACGCGGATTCAGACGCGCTCGACAACCCGGCCGAGATGCGCGCCTCGCTGCGGCTCACCCAGTGGCTGCGCTGCAGGTTCGGGATCGCGGTGAAGAACGTGATCGGCCACAACGAGAGCCTCTCCTCGCCCTACCACCGCGAGCTGGTGCCGAGCCTCCGCAGCCAGACCCACGGCGACTGGCGCCACAGCTCGATGCAGGTCTACCGCAAGCGGCTGCGCGCGCTCGGCCCCTGCTGAGCCTCAGAGGCTCTCAGCCGGGGAGCGGGACGGGGGTCGGCGGCGATTTGCCGGCGGCGACGGCGACGGCGTTGCGGGCGGCGAGGGTTGCCATCGCCTCGCGGGTCTCGACCGTCGCCGAGCCGAGGTGCGGCAGGAGGACGACGTTCTCGAGCTCGAGCAGGTCGGGATGGACCCGCGGCTCGTGCTCGTAGACGTCCAGCGCGGCGGCGGCGATCCTGCCCTCGCGCAGCGCCGCCGCCAGCGCCGCTTCGTCGACGACCGGACCGCGGGCGGTGTTGACGAGGATCGCCTCGGGCTTCATCAGCGCCAGGTGCTCGGTTGAGATCAGCCCGCGGGTCGCCTCGGTGAGCGGCGTGTGGAGGCTGACGAAGTCGCTACTGGCGAGCAGCTCGTCGAGCTCGAGCCGCTCGGCGCCGAGCTCGGCGACCAGCGCCGGGTCGGCGGCGTTGCGGTTGGCGTAGGCGATCTCGACGCCGAAGGCGCGGGCGCGGCGGGCGACGCGACCGCCGATCGCGCCGAGGCCGACGATCCCGAGCCGCTTGCCGCGCAGCTCGCGGCCGAGCATGAATTCGAGTCCCCAGGCCCAGGGGCGGCCGGCGCGGATCAGCCGCTCACCCTCACCCAGCCGCCGTGCCGCCGCCAGCAGCAGCGCCATCGTCAGGTCGGCGGTTGCGTCGTCGAGCACCCCGGGAGTGTTGGTCACTGCCACCCCGCGCTCCGCAGCAGCCACGAGGTCGACGTTGTCGTAGCCAACCGCGACGTTGGCGACCACCCGCAGGCTTGGGCCGGCGGCGTCGAGCAGCTCGGCGTCGACGCGGTCGTAGAGGAAGCAGACGATCGCGTTTGCGCCGGCGACGTGGGCGAGCAGCTCCTCGCGCGGCAGCGGCGCCCCGCTGTCGGCGACCGCGACATCGCCGGCCTCGCGGAGCAGTGCGAGCGCCGGCTCCGGTAGCCGGCCGGTGACGACGAAGCGGGGCTGGTCGGCGCTTGGCACGCGCCGACTCTAGTCGCCGCTCGGCGGGTAGACTCGCGCGGCGATGAGCGATGGCACGGAGATCGGTTTCAAGGAGGGCGACAAGGTCTGGGTCGAGGATGCCAACGGGAACCGGCATCCGGGCGTCTTCGTCGGGATGAACGAAGCCGCCGGCTGGTTCGGCGGTGGCCCCAGCGCCTACGTCGTACACCCCGAGGCGCACCAGGCCGAGGTCGTCTCGGTCTTCCGCATCGTTCCCCGCGACGAGTAACGGCCACGAGCGGCGGGACCGCCACCGTGG
>Ga0070667_100001720_pt1 | contig 19568 bp, 15 predicted proteins | sample KBSS33metaG_FD_64659 | JGI IMG/M metagenome (GOLD analysis project Ga0070667, IMG submission 64659) | Switchgrass rhizosphere microbial communities from Kellogg Biological Station, Michigan, USA - KBS S3-3 metaG | ecosystem: Host-associated > Plants > Roots > Rhizosphere > Soil ... | reverse complement strand
GCGCTGATGCATGAGCCGCAGCCGATGCATTTGTTCGGGTCGATGACGGGGTGCAGGGACGCGGGGTCCACGAGCCCGGCCGAGACGCTTTCGTCCAACGTCTCCGCCGCGCGAGCGTGCCGCAGCCGGCTCGACCTGACATAAAACAGCCAGATCAAGACGAGGGGAGACGCCCAGAGCGCGAGATGGAAGGTCTCGATGTCCATCGTGACGCAGTTCTCAGCTCAGAAGCCGCTTCGTGCTCGGCAGATCGCAGTCGGGATGGTACTTGGGCGAGGGCCCACCGCTCACGTGTCTGCCATAGGCGACGACTTGTCGATGTAGCCACCCTTGGGCTAAAAGTGCACACATATGGTCTAAGTGCTCTGTGAACCGTGTCCGCGCACTTTCGCACCTTTCGAACCACTCTATAGAGAGCAGCATCACGTCTTGATGCCGCGGCCTGTGCTCGGGGTGAGCCAGCATGTTGATCGGGGTGAGCCTTCTCGCGGTCGTATTCGTCGCCGTCTCGCTGTGGCTTTGGCAGCAGCGCCGGCTCCAGTTGAAGAGCTGGCTTGGCGCGCTCGTGCTCGTCGCTTGGGTCGTCGGAGTCGGCGTGAAAGTGCACTTCGATCGACAACGCGATTCGCGAGTTTCTCCCGCTGTCGCCGCGTTGACGAGCATCGCATGGCCCTCCTCGGATCGACCGTCGGCGGGTAGCTCGCGGACGGCCGATTCCGCAGCGACCACCGACAGCTCCTCTCCGATGCAAGCGGCACCGGTCTCGTCGCTCGTCGGCGGCCTCGAGCAGCGGCTCGCTGCCCAGCCGAACGACGCGGATGGCTGGGCATTGCTCGCGCAGTCGTACGCGTTCATGGGCGATGCGGCGGCGGCGGATGGAGCGATAAAGAAGGCTGCCGCGCTTGGGGTGGACGAGCGAGAGCTCCGCGCTCGAGTCGACAGTGCGATGCGCGGCCCACATCCGAATTGACCCGCGCCACGCAGCACAGGGCAGGAAGCTCGGAAACGTGGCGGCGATCAGCACACACACACCATTGCGGACAGCAGTTGCGCTCGCAGCGCTACTGCTTCTCGCGCTATGCAACGCCGGCTGCAGCGGGGGCTCCTCGACCGCGGCGGTGACACAGAGCGCCACGCCGAACGTGAGCCCGAGCGCAGCCACGATCCTGCGCGCCGACGCGGGAGGCATTTGCGAGACGCTGCTGAAAGCCGAGGCTTATACGCGAACGCCGCCTGCACTGGCCTGCAATCATGGCGCCGACCCGTACACCGCTTATCTCGACGGCAGCAAGTCGACGTCCTCGGACGGCGGGTCTCTGAGCTACGCGTGGTCGTTCGTCTCCAGGCCGGCAGGCAGCAACGCCGCACTGACGAATGCAACCGCGGTGAACGCGTCGTTCGCGCCGGACAAACCGGGCTCTTACACGGTCCAGCTAGTGGTGAGCGCGGGCGGGTTCTCGAGCCCGCGCGCGATCGGCCTGGTCGTGGCACTCGATGATTCGACGCTGAATCCGAATGCACCCGGTGCCCCGCCGTACAACCTTCACGGCGGCCTCTCGAACAGTTGCGTGCAGTGTCATTCGGCGGCGAATGCCGATCCCACGATTCTCGCCAAGCCGAGCGCTCACCTCGCGACGAGCAACGCCTGCCAGACCTGCCACTCGCCTCTAGGCTTCAACGTCACGAGCTTCGTCGACCACGCAGAAGTGTTCGGCGCGTGCAGTGCGTGTCACGACGGCGTGATCGCCACCGGCAAGTCCGCGGATCACATCGTCACGACGCAGGAGTGTAGCGACTGCCACACCACGGCCACGTTCGTGAAGTTGAATGCGGATGGGACCTTCGACCACACGGGCATCTCCGGAGGTTGCTCCGCATGCCACAACGGCACTGTCGCAATCGGCACTGCCTCTGATCCGAGCCCGACAGGGCATCCCGGCATCTCCGCGGAGTGCAATGCGTGTCACACGACCGCGACGTTCGCGACGCCGTTTCCGAATCACAACGATCCGAAGGTGGTCGTACCGGGCACCTGCGGTCAGGCCGGCTGTCACGACGGCGCGAGCGTGATGGCCAGCGGCGTAGCGATCGTCGGGAAGAATTCGGCGCCGAATCCGCACCCATCCACCGGCAACATCACGCAGGCCTGCGACCTCTGCCACAACACGTCGAGCTACAACATGGGCGGGGTGTTCGATCACGGCGTGTTGGCGCGTCACCCGATCCCATGCAGCTCGTGTCACGACGGACTCAGTGCCGTTGGGAAGATCGCCGGTCACATTCCGACGGCCGCGGGCTCGGATTGCAGCAATTGTCACAACACGTCGACTTTCGTCGGCGGGTTCGTCGACCACCAGTCGTCCGCGGTCACGAGCAAGTTGTGCACGGATTGCCACGACGGCACACACACCTGGACCTTCGTCGATTCGACCGGCGCGACCATCACGCTGCCGATTCCGGGCACGCCGACGACTCCACAGGTGCTCGTCGATATTCATACGGCCGCAGCCGGCCAGAGCTGCGGTAACTGCCACGCGGCCGGCGGCAGCTTCGCTCTGGCGACGGTGAATCACAGCGGGTTCGGTGCCGTCGGAAGCATCACGCTCCCGCCGCAGTACACGGGTTGCGCGCAGTGCCACGACGGCACGGTCGCGACCGGCCAATCGACCGGGCATTTCGCGACCGCACAGGACTGCGGCGCATGCCACGATCCGCAGCGCAGCGACTGGTTGGGCGCCAGCTTCAATCACTCCGGCTTGTCCATTGTCGGCAACGCGTCCACACCGGCGTGCTCATCCTGTCATGACGGAACCGCTGCGACCGGTCGATCGCTGTCGCACGTGCCACTGCCTACGGCGGGACAGGATTGCCTCGTGTGCCATGGCACGGGATTCGTCAGCTTCGCGCTGCCGACCTTCGATCACGCGGCGGCGGGAATCACGAAGAGCTGCGCGAGCTGCCACGACGGCCAGGCCCACGACGGCGTGAAAGTGGTCTCGAGGCCTTCGGGTCATATCCCCACGTCGAGCGATTGCAGCACGTGCCACGTAGACACGAACAACGGCCCCGGCATCAACGGCTCGATCGTAAGCGGGTTCGCGAAGGCGACTCCGTTCGTCAACACGGTACATCCCGCCTACACCACCGGCTGCCGCACGTGCCACAACGCGGCATACGACAACGCGACCTATCTAGCTAAGAGCCATCCGAGCGATTCCGTGCACGCCACCGTGGACGCGAGCGGCTGGGAGTGCAACGCGTGTCACACGACGACCGGCAATTTCAAAGAGACGAATCCGGTCAATCATCAGGATCCGGCCGTGAAAGCCCAAGCGTGCGTGAATTGCCACGTCGCGGGTCGCACCGTGGAGCCCATCGGCAAGGACGCGGCGCACCCAGCCACCTCGGATCTCTGCCAGCAGTGTCATCAGGCCGGCGGCAGCTTCACGGCTGGCTTCGATCATGCGACGTTGAAGGCCGGCGGCGCGAACCAAGGCCTCGCGTGCTCGACGTGCCACGACGGTGTGATTGCGACCGGCAAGACGTCGAATCACGTGCCGACGACGCGCGATTGCGCGAGCTGCCACACGAGTTATCCGCCGGCGGCGTCATCGTTTGCCGGCGGCATCTTCGATCACGGCGGCCCGGAGATGACCGGAAAGCTGTGCATGACTTGCCACGACGGCAACATCGCGACCGGCAAGACAGCGACGCACGTCGCGACGAATCAGGACTGTAGCGCCTGCCATACCACCGCGACGTTTGCCAACGCGACGAGCTTCAATCACACGGGCGTCACGAGCGGCTGCCAGAGCTCCGGTTGCCATACGTCGGGCAACCCGAGCGTCATCGACGTGACCGACGACCCGCATCCGCATCAGCACATTCCGATCGTTCACGCGTCCGCCGAAGTGGATTGCTACTCGTGTCACAAGACTCCGGGCGGAACTTTCGCAAACGCGTCGATGGACCATTCGGTGGTCACGTTCGAGGCATGCGAGACGTGCCACGACGGGAACCACGACGGCGCGAACACCGCTCACATCGCGACGACGAAATCGGCGACGCACTTCGTCACGTCCGTCGCGACGTGCGCATCGTGTCATAGCAGCACCACCGTCTGGACGACGGTCGCGTACAAGCACGTCGCCGGCGCCGGCTATCCCGGCGACCACAGCACGAAGAAGGTCACGCAGTGCGCTCAGTGTCACAACAACTCTCCGTCGAACGCCGACATCTCGACGTTCCCGTCCGCGACGTACGGATCGACCTGTGCCGTGTGTCACCTCAGTCAGTACAAGAATGGCCATGGAGGCACGCCTCCGGCGAACAAGCAGAACTGCGGCCAATCGGGTTGCCACAAGGTCAGTAGCAGTAGCTTCTGAGCGCACACGACATGGCAACCATCGGCACGGACATGCGTTTTGGCGGCGAAGCGGACGCGCTCGACGAGCGGCCGGTCGAGGAGGGGCGCTTCACGGTGCGCAAGGCCGCGCAGCTCGGCTACACGATCGCCGCGCTCGCGGTGCTCGTCGGCTGGCTGCTCAACCGCCAAGGGCATCTCGTCGACCCACTGAGAGGCGTCGGCTATTGGCTCGGGATCGTCGGCGCGAGCCTGATGGCGGTGCTGCTGCTGTACCCGTTGCGCAAGAAGCTGCGGTTCATGGGCTACTTCGGCGCGACCCGACACTGGTTCCGCATGCACATGCTGTTCGGCGTCCTCGGGCCCGTGCTGATCCTGTTCCATTCGAACTTCGCCCTCGGCTCGCTGAACAGCAACGTTGCGCTGATCTGCATGCTGCTCGTCGCGGGAAGCGGCCTCGTCGGCCGTTACATTCACGCGAAGATCTACGCCGACCTCGACGGCACGCGCACGACGCTGCGCGAGCTCACCGAGAAAGCCGGAGTGACGGCCCAGCAGCGCGCACACGTCGCGGTGCTCGTGCCGGAGCTCCTCGAGCGAATCACCGTGTTCGATAAATCGGTGCTCGAGCCGCCGCACGGCATCGCGGCCGCGCTGCTGCTGCCGGCGAAGCTGGCCTTCGCGACGCGCTGGGAGGGTTTTCGTCTCGGGCGATTGATCCGGCGGAGATTCCGCGATCTGGCTCGCAAGTCCCCGATCATCGCCAAGCAGCAAAAGAGGCTGCGGGCCGCCGTCACCCGCTTCGCGCTCGAGCACTTGCGTCGAGTGCGCAAAGTCGCAGAGCTGAATTCGTACGAACGGATGTTCGGGCTCTGGCACCTGTTCCACCTTCCTTTCTTCTACATGATGGTCGTGACCGCGCTCGTCCATGTGGTCGCGGTCCACATGTACTAGTCGATGGTTGGCGAGCCATGCGAGCCGCGACGCGAACGGCCGGTGTCACTGCGGCGGACCGGCTGCCGGCTCGCGCTGCTCGCCATGCTGTTGACGGGCGTCGTGGGCGCGTTTGAGGCTCACGCGCAGGGGCGCGCCTTCGACAAGCTCGTCATGCCGGGGCCGCTCGCGAGCGCACACGCGAAATACGAGTCCGAGTGTGCCACGTGCCACGTCCGTTTCGAGCGCTCAGGCCAGACACCGCTCTGTCTCGATTGCCACAAGGAGATCGCTCGGGATCTCGCCGCCAAGACGGGCTTCCATAGCCGTTCGCCGGACGTCGCGGGCAAGGAATGCTCGGCGTGTCATTCCGAGCACAAGGGACGAGACGGGAATTTGCGCGGCCTCGACGAGCTGAAGTTCGATCACCGCCTCACCGATTTCGCGCTGCTGGGGAGACACGCGCAGCTGAAATGCGGGGATTGCCACGCCGCGCAAAAGCCTTTCCACGATGCGCAGAGCGAGTGCTTCGCCTGCCACCAGAAGGACGACAGACATCACGGGAACCTCGGCCAGACCTGCGCCGACTGTCACGGCGAGACGTCGTGGCGCGACGTCCACTTCGACCACGAGGTCACCGCGCACTACGCGCTGACCGGCGCGCACGCGAAGGTTGGGAAGTGCACCACCTGCCACGTCGACGAGCACTACAAGCAGACGCCGGACACCTGCATCGCTTGTCACCGCGCGGACGACAAGCATATGGGCCGCAACGGCACGAAATGCGAGGACTGCCACAGCACAACCGACTGGAAGCACGCGCTGTTCGATCACTTCCAGCGGACCAAATTCGCGCTGCGCGGCGGTCACTCGGGGCTGGCGTGTGAGACCTGCCACCGCGGCAACAAGTACGAGGTCAAGCTGCCGACCGATTGCAACGGCTGTCACGCGAAGGACGACAAGCACGATGGCCGCAACGGTCCGAAGTGCGCCGACTGTCACCAGGTGACCAAATGGGCGGACGTGACGTTCGATCACGCTCGGGACGCGCATTTCTCGTTGAACGGCGCGCACGCGTCCCTGGAGTGCGTGTCGTGCCATGTCGCGAAGATCGAAGTGTCAAAACCGGCGAAGGATTGCGTCGGCTGCCATCGCGAGGAAGATCCGCACGCGGGCCAGCTCGGAGAGCGCTGCGCTTCGTGCCACGGTGAGATCGCCTGGAAGCAGGGCGTGCGCTTCGATCACGACTTTGGCCGCTTTCCATTGGTCGGCAAGCATCGCGACGTCGAGTGCGCGAGCTGCCACGAGACGCCGAAGTTCCATGACGCGAAGCGCGAGTGCGTCGAGTGCCACCGCGACGACGACCCTCACAAGCGCACGCTCGGGCTCGACTGCGCGCTGTGCCACAGCTCGAACGACTGGCACGCGTGGACGTTCGACCACGCCAAGCAGACGCATTTTCCACTCGACGGGGCGCACCGTGGCCTAACGTGCGGCTCCTGCCATCGTCAGGCCGTGAATGGTGCCGCCGACATCAAGCTCGAGACCGCGTGCCTCGGCTGTCACCGCAGGGATGACGTGCACGGCGGCGAGTTCGGCCAGCAGTGCGAGCGTTGTCACACGACCGAGTCGTTCAAGCAGCTTCGGGTGCCGAGATGAGGTGGCTCTGCGCACTCGCCGCGCTGGCCGTCGCGTGCCTGCTCTCGGTCGGCGGCTCGGCGCAGCAGAACAGCGCGTTCGATCACTTCACGACGGGGTTCCGACTCGACGGCGCGCACCGCACGGTCGAGTGCGAGTCGTGCCACGTGGCGGGCGTGTTCCAGGGCACGCCGTTCGAATGCGTCGGCTGCCACACCGAGGGCGGCCGGATCCGCGCGAGCGCGCGGCCCGCGCAACATCCGCTGACGACGAACTTCTGCGAAGACTGCCATCGCACGACGGTCTGGCTGCCGATCGCGCGCATGAACCACGACGCGATCGTCGGCGGCACCTGCACTAGCTGCCACAACAACGTTCAGAGCGTCGGCAAGCCGCCGCAGCATCCGCCCACGACCGCACAGTGCGACACGTGCCACCGGACGACGGGCTGGACACCCGTTCATTTCGATCACGCCGGCGTCACGACGGCGTGCGCGAGTTGCCACGACGGTATCGGCGCTACGGGCAAGGCGGCCAAGCACATCACGACCACGAGCTTTTGCGAGGACTGCCACACGACCGTGCGCTTCTCGCCCGCGCTGCGCGTCGACCACACCCAGGTGATCGGCACCTGCATGAGCTGCCATAACGGCAGCACGGCGACGGGCAAGCCCGCGAATCACCCGGTCACGTCTGCCAGCTGCGACAACTGCCACACGACGATCGCTTGGACGCCCGCCAAATGAAGCGGCGATCGCGAGCCGTCGTGTCCATCGCTGGCGCCGCAGTGCTCGGCAGCGCGGTCGGCGCCGGTCGACTCGTGGAGGACATTCAGGTGTCGAAGCGCGGCGAGCAAGCCACGGTCACCGTGGAGCTCGCGTGCCCGATGCGGCTCGCGTCCGATGCCCGGGCGCCGGAGGGCACGCTCGTCGAGGTGCGTGTGAAACCGCTCGAAGCGTGCAGCCAATTCGGTACCAACGACATCTCGAGCGAGGCCTATCAGCCGGTCGGCGGCAGGCTCGCGCTGCTGGCGAGAGTCGAATACGAATCGCTCGGCCTCGGCGAGAGCTTGCTGATCTTCCACTTCGATCAGCCGGTCGACTATCGCGTTGCGCAGCGCGGTGACCTGCGCACGCTGCAGCTACTCGTTCGACTGCCGGAGGCGCAAGCGGAGCGCGCGCCGACCTCGGAAACGACTGCGCCGCCTACGAGCCGGACGGTTCCGTCCGGTGACGCGAGCGGTGCCCCGCCGGGGGCGGCGGGCGCGGCGGCCGCCGCAACGCGCGCGCCGTTACAGCGGGTACGCACGCCGGCCGCGCGCGCGGACTACATCGTCAATCTCGCGTCGCAGCGCGAGCCGTTTGCGCCACCGACATTGGTGTCGCTCGCCGCAGGATCGGGGTCGACGCCTTACGTATCGGAGGCGGCTGTCGATGGCCAGACTTGGTACCGGCTCAGGATCGGCTTCTTTCGTACGGAGCAAGAGGCGCGTGCCGTGCTCGCGCCGCTGCTGCCGCAGTTTCCGCGAGCATGGGTCGGCCGGGCCGAGGCCGCGGAGGTCGAGCTCGCGTCGAGCGCATCGGCCGGCGCGCGTGCACTCGACAGCGCGGGCCCCGCGCAACCGCCCGCATCGGCCGCGGTCGCCACAGCGGCGTCCGCCACTACGACCGTGCTGAGTCCGTCCGAGATCACCGAGCTCGAGCAGCAGGGACGCGACGCGATGCTCGCCGCGGACTACGCGACCGCGATCGAGATCTACACGCGCCTGCTCGAGACGCCCGGCGAGCAGCGCGCCGATGCGCGCGAATACCTGGGCCTAGCGCAGGAGCGCAGCGGCCAAACGGCTCGAGCGATCGCGGAGTATCGCGCTTATCTCGAGCAGTACCCGGAAGGCGAGGGCGCACGACGTGTCCAGCAACGGCTGAACGGGCTCACGACGACGGCGGTCCCGCGCGAGGCCTTGCGCCCGAGCGCTACGGACGCGCAGTCCGCGTGGAACGTAACGACCGGTCTTTCGCAGTACTACCGCCGCGACGTGTATCAGTTCGACGAGCTCGAGCCGCAGGTCGTGGCGCTGGACGCGCTGCTCACCGACGTGGACGTCAGAGTGCGTCACAACGGGGATACCGTGAACGTGGCGGGCCGAATCGTCGTCAGCAACATCTACGATCTCGCTGGCGCGCGGCAGACCACGATCGGGAGTCTTCCCGACTCGCCGAACCGGTTCTCGTACGCATACGTCGACGTGAATCAAGTCGACGGGGCCTGGCAGCTTCGGAGCGGGCGGCAGACGCTGCACAACTGGGGTGTCCTCGGGCGCTTCGATGGACTCCACTTCGCATACAGCTGGGCGCCCGACCGGCGGGTCCATTTCTTCGGCGGCTACCCGGTAGAGTCGACGCGCTACGGCCTCGAGACGAGCCGGGAGTTCTACGGCGCCGCGGTCGACTTCGATCGCGTGATCGGCCGCTGGGGTTTCGGCGCCTCGTTGAACACGGGCACGATCGACGGCCTCAGCGACCGGCAATCCTTCGGCTTGGAAGCGCGCTACGCCGACGACAAGCGCACACTCACGAGCATGGTCGATTACGACTACGGCTACGACAAGCTCAACGCCGTGCTCGTGCTCGGTACATGGCGCTTCGACAACCGCCTCACGCTGACGGGGCTCGCCGACGTGCGGCAGAGCCCGATCCTCACGACGCGCAACGCTCTCGTAGGTCAGCCCTTCACGAGCATCTCGGAGATGCTCGGGGTTTTTACGGAGGCCGAGATTCGCCAAATCGCGCTCGACAGGACGTCGGACATGACGACGCTGGCGCTCGGCGTTTCGAAGCCGCTGTTCGAGCGGTTCCAAATCAACGCCGACGTGACCGCGGTCGACATCGGCGCCACGGTCGCGTCGGCCGGCGTGCCGGCGATACCGGGCACGGGACGGCAGGTCTTTTACACCACGAGCTTCGTCGGCTCGGGGTTGTTCGGCGCCCGCGATGTGAACGTCTTCAACCTGCGCTATGGCTCTTCGCCCGATTTCACGCTGAGCCAGGTCACGTGGGACGTGCGCTTGCCGGTGGGCCAGCGCTTGCGCATCAATCCGCGACTGAGCTATGGCGTTTGGGACGGGAGCAACGGCATCCATCGCGAAACGACGAGCCCGTCCTTCAGGGTGCTGCTGAGCTTGCGCAGTCGTTATCACCTCGAGGCGGAGATCGGCAAGGACGATTTTCTGCGCACGAACGGGGCGGATCCGACGATTCGAGAGAGCTCGATCGGCAACTACATCAACATTGGATATCACGCAGACTTCTGACATGCGCGCTCGATACATGGGGTCGATCGTTATGAGAATCGCGACTCTCGCGACTCTCGCGGTGCTCGCGGCGTGCGCCAGCCAGACACGCATCGTGCGCGAACGCCTCGACGAGCCGAGCGGCACGACCGTGCGTGCGGGCGCCGAGCCGATCGTATTCGCACGTACGCAGCCGCAATACTCGAGCAGCGGCCGAGACTATCTATATCTCGGTCCCGTCGAGACGAACCGCCAAGGCGTGCGTGAGTACTACGTCTGGGTCGGAGTCGCGACCACGCTCGACCGGGGCTATCTGGTGCCGCTCGGCAGCGAGCCGGAGCGGTTGTTCATCGATGTCGCCGGCGAGCCGATGGAGCTCACGCTGCGGCCATGGAAGGAGCGCGAGCCAAATCTTCGCGAGGCGCGCGTCTACGGTACCCCGGTGCGATTAGGCGTCGAGCTCGCGGCGCGCGTGACACTGGACCAACTCACGAAGCTTGCGAGCGAGCCGCTGCAGGCGGTACGCGTCGTCGATCGCGACGGCGGCACGCGAGCGTACTATCGCTGGCACGAAGGCGGCGATTGGCCGGCATTTCTCTCCGCCGTCGGAGGCAGTGGACACTGATGGCGACGGCGCAGGACAAGCTCAGGCAGGCCGCAGTCTCGGCCTTCGCGGTCGCGATGCGGCCGCTTGCGCGAATCCTGTTGCGTTGCGGAGTGACATGGAAGGAGATCGCCGAGCTCCTGAAGGTCGTGTACGTCGACGTGGCGAGCGAGGACTACGCCAAGCGCGGTCGGCCGGCAAACGCATCGCGCGTTGCGATCCTCACCGGCTTGAGCCGGCGCGAGGTCAGGCGCGCTCGAGATCGGCTCGCCAACGCGGCTCCTGACGCGCTCGCGCCGCTTGCGAAGATCAACCACGCGTCGCGCGTGCTCACGGGTTGGTTCCAGGACCCGGATTTCGTCGACGCGAAGGGCAAGCCGCGTCTGCTCGAGCTCGCAGGCGAACGCGGCTTCGAAGGTCTCACCAAGCGTTATGCGCAAGACATCCCTAGCACCGCGATGCTCAAAGAGCTCAAGGCGGTCGGCGCCGTCGCGACCACCCCGCGGGGACGTCTGCGAGCGAAGATGCGCTACTACTCGCCAGCGACGCCCGACGACGGAGCCGTGCTGCGTTCGGGCAGCGTGCTCGAGGATCTCGGCGCGACCGTCGCTGAGAATTTGCTGCGCGCCGAGGAGCGCACGCGCTTCGAAGGGCGTGCGACGAACACGAAGATCGCGCGCGGTGCGCGGCGTAAGTTTCGCGACTACATCGAGTCGCGCGGCATGGCGTTTCTCGAGGACGTCGATCGCTGGTTGTCTCGGCACGAGTCGACGGATCCCAAAGAAAAGAGCGTCCGACTCGGCATCGGTGTCTATCAAATTCAGGACGACGGAGAGCACAAATGATTCGTGCACTCAGTGGCGCCTTCTCGCTCGCGATCGGCGCCTTGGCGCTCGCCGCGTGCGGCGGCTCCGGGACGGAAACGGCCGGGATCGATCGCGGCGGCGTCACGACGCCCGTCTCGGTGGTCGGTCCAATCACAGGCTTCGGGAGCATCGTAGTGAACGGCGTGCACTACAACGTCGATAAAGCCTCTGTCGTCGTCGACGGCGATCCCGCCACGGCGTCGGATCTCGAGCTCGGGCAAGTCGTGACCGTTGTCGGCGAGCGCGACGCTTCGGGCTCGACAGGTACCGCGAGTCAGGTTCTGTTCCAGACCAATGTGCGCGGTCCGATCGCGGCGTTGAATGCTGCTTCCTCGGAGATCACGGTGCTCGACCACACGGTGATCGCCAGGCCGTCGACGATCTTCGACCTCGCGGGCGTACCGGGATCGTTCGGTTCTCTGCGCGTCGGTGATTTGGTCGCCGTCAGCGGTTTCGTGAGCGCGCACGGTGCGATCGAGGCGACTCGAATCGAGAGTGTCATGGCGAGCAGCGGCCTGCTCGCGTTCGGCGTCGTGTCCAACCTAGACAAGGCGTTGCTACGCTTCAACCTCGGCGCGCTCGTCGTCGACTATAGCCAAGCGATGCTGATCGAGGGCTTCGCGACCGGCGGGCCGAGCAACGGCGACCGCGTCCTGGTCAGGGCCGCGAGCACGGCGCCGAGCGGCGCGCTGCTGGCGCGCGAGGTTCGCCGCGCGGAGGAAGAAGAAGCCGAGGTCGGCAACGAAGCGGAGGTCGAGGGCTTGATCACGCGATTCGCTTCCGCAACGGACTTCGACGTCGGCGGCCGGCCGGTCACGACTACGGCCGCAACGACTTACCAGGGCGGAGGCTCGAGCGCGCTTGCGCTGAACGTCAAGGTCGAGGTCGAGGGCTCCGTGAATGGGGGCGGCGTGATCGTCGCGAGTCAGGTCGAGATCGAAGGCGGCGCGGGCGGCGACGACTGAAGCGCATTGCGGCGGCGCCCAGCGGCCGCGGCGCTTGCTGATCCGAGCAGAGCAGACCCCCGGACCCCGTCTCGGTCGACTGCCCGCGGTGCTTCGGCTAGCATTTCCTCAAGTACCAGGCACGAGGGGGAGTCGATGGCGATTCGGATGATCTCGGGGATGATCTCGCTGCTTGCGTGTGCGTCGCTCGTCGTAGCCGCACCCGTGCTAGCGCACCACTCGTTTGCAGGCGAGTACGATTCCACGAAGCCGATCACGCTGAGCGGCAAGGTCACGAAGGTCGAGTGGACGAATCCGCACGCACGGTTCTACCTCGACGTGAAGGGCGACGATGGCGCGACGACGAACTGGAATCTCGAGCTCGCGAGCCCGAATGTTTTGAAGCGGCAAGGCTGGTCGAGCACTTCGCTGAAGGAAGGCGACGTCGTGACCGTCGAGGGCTCGCTCGCGCGCAGCGGCGCGAAAATGGCCAACGCGCGCCTCGTGACGCTCGCCGACGGTAGCCGCGTGTTCGCGCGCGCTGCGGCCGACGGCGGCGCCTGAGTGATGGCCATGAACTCCAAGCTCGCTCGGTGCACGCCCATCGCCGCGCTCGTCGCTCTGTGTGCGTTGAGCTTTCAAGCGTTCGCGCAGCAAACGCCGGCGGCGGCCACGTCGCCCGCCGGCAGCGGTAGCGCGAGCAACCCTGCGCTCGGCGGCCCAAAGCCGAAAGGTCCCGCGCCGCGACTGGCGAACGGCAAGCCCGATTTCTCTGGAGTGTGGCAAGGCGGCGGTCCGGTCGGCGACATCAAAGACGGTTTGCTGCCCGGGGAAGAGATCGCGATGCTGCCCGAGGCCGAGAAGCTCATGAAGGGCCGGCTCTCTTCGGAGGATCCCGAAGCGCGGTGCCTGCCGACGGGCGTGCCGCGAGTCGCTCCGTATCCATGGCGAATGTTGCAAGCGCCTGCCTACGGCGACGCGAAGATTCTGTACATCCTGTTCGAAGGCAACATCCACAGCTACCGGCAGATCTTCGTGGACGGCCGCAAACACCCCGACGATCTCGAGGCGACGTGGTACGGTCACTCGATCGGCCACTGGGAAGGCGACACGCTCGTGGTCGAGACGGTCGGCTTCAACGACAAGTTCTGGTTCGACTTCGTGGGTCACCCGCACACGACGCAGCTCAAGACCGTCGAGCGCTACACGCGCATCGACGCGGCGACGCTCGAGAACGTCATCACCATCACCGATCCCGGCGCGTACAAGAAGCCGTTCACCGTGAAATTCACGGCGACGCTGCGGCCCGGCTGGGATCTGATGGAATACATCTGCAACGAGAACAACCAGGACGTCGAGCACCTCAAAGGTCCGGCCGGACTCTAGCGAAGGCCGCACGCCGCCGCGTTCTGCCGCGCGCGCCATTCGGCTCGTTGCCGGACGGTCCGAGCTCCCGTCGATTACGACCGGAAATGCCGCCTGGAGCGTCTAACGACGACAGAACGCGGACGGACTGATGACCTACCCCCTCGACGATCGAAGGCTCGTGAAGCGAATGCTCGCGCACGACGCGCAGGCGTTCAGCGAATTCTTCGACGGGTTCTTCCCGCGTCTCTATCGCTTCGCGCGCACGCGGCTCGGCGAGGATCCGGACACCCTCAAAGAGATCGTGCACCTGACGTTGTCGAAGGCGATTCGTAATTTGCGCACCTACCGTGGCGAGGCCGCGCTGTTCACGTGGCTCTGCACGATCTGCCGCCACGAGATCAGCGATCACACGGCGCGAGTCGCGCGCGAGCGCAAGCACGTAAGCCTCACCGAAGACCTTCCAGACGTGCGCGCGGCCGTCGATGCGCTTACGGCGCCGCCCAGCGACGATCCGGAGCACACCTTCAAGCGGCTCGAGACCGCGAGGCTCATCCAGGTTGCGCTCGACCGGTTGCCAGCGCACTACGGCAACGCACTCGAGTGGAAATACGTCTACGGCTTCAGCGTCGAGGAAATCGCGGCGAAGCTCGGCGTCGGTCTCGACGCGGCGCAGTCGGTTTTGGCGCGCGCGAAGCGCGCGTTTCATGAGGTCTACGGCACGCTGACCAAGGATCTCGTTGCCCGCAGCGGCGAGCGCGAGATCGGGACGCAAACACCATGAGCAACGACAACGCGAAGCCTTCGGATACGGAAACGGAGCGTGCCATGCAAAGTCTATTCGCGCACGTTCGGCCCCGTGACATCCCGCCCGCCGCGCATGAAGAAGAGATTCGACGCGCGTTGTTCGCCGAGTGGGATGCGGTGACGGGCAGGCGAGTGTTCTTGCGCCGCGCCGTCGCAGCGACCGGGGTGGCGGCCCTGTTGCTCGTGACGTTCGCCGCCCTGCTGTTGCGTACGAGCGTGGCGCCGGCTGCGCTCGTCGCGTCCGTCGAGCGCGTGCGCGGCGACGCGCAAGTGGGCGGCGCGTCGCTCGCGATCGGCGCCGGTGTCCAGAGCGCGATGCGGATCGACACACGCAGCGGCCAAGTCGCGCTGCGGCTGGCGGACGGCGGGTCGATGCGGCTCGCGCCGCAAACGAGGATCACGTTCGCGGCCGCTGGTCGCGCGACGCTCGACGCGGGCACGTTGTACTTCGATTCGGAGAACAGCGCGGCAGCGGTCGAGGTTCGGACGCCGCTCGGCGTCGTGCGCGACAGGGGCACGCAGTTCGTCGTGCGCCTCGCGGGCGAGCGACTCGACGTCGCGGTGCGCGACGGTCGCGTGGCGATCGAGCGCGGCTCCGGCGCGGTGGACGTCGCCTCGGGCGAGCGCGTTTCGGTGACGAGCGGTGCGTCGGCGCCGAGGCGCGAGCGCACCGCTTCGTTCGGCGGCGACTGGGACTGGGCGGAACGGCTCGCCCCGCCGTTCGACATCGACGGTCGTCCGTTGATCGACTTTCTGCGCTGGGTCGAGGCGCAGACGGGCCGAACACTCGAGTTCGCGGATGCCAAGAGCGAGCAGGCCGCGCGCGACACCGTGCTCATGGGCTCGATCGATCTCGAGCCCTTGCCCATGCTCACCTCCGTGCTCGCGCTCACCGATCTCGGTTACGCGCTCGACGGTGAGCGCATCGTGATCCGCGCCAGCAAGTAACGTCGGGCCAACGGCCCGCCGAATCCGCGTCGCTGCGTTCGACGGTCGACTCGTAGGGCACGCTGCTTCGCGCGTCCCCGATGGGCCGCGTACAATCGCGCGACTCCGGCGCGGTGCGGCCCGTGATACGTTCCCGAGCGATTCTCATTCTCGCTTTGATGGCGGGCCTCGCCGCCCATTTTCACGCGCTCGGACAAGACGCGCCCGTGTACGCCGGCAAACCCGTTCACGAGGTGCTCGAGGAGTTGCGCGCGCTCGGTGCTCCGCTCGTCTACAGCACGAGCCTCGTGCCGCCGACGCTACACGTGGCGCGCGAGCCGCAGAGCGCGGAGCCGCTCGATATCGCGCGCGAGATCCTCTCCGACCACGGGCTCACGATCGAGCAGTCTGGCGGTGCATGGCTCGTGGTGCGCGGCGCGAGCGCAGCCGTCGCGAGCCCACCGGTCGGAGGCGCGATCGCGCTCACCGTCTTCGCTGCCGGCAGCGGCGTTCCGCCGGCCGACGCGATCGTGCAGCTCGACCCGCCGCGCGGCTCGAGCGTAGTCGTCGCGGCAGGGCGGGCGGAATTTGCGGCGGTCGCCGCCGGCAAGCACCTGCTCAACGTCGCCGCGCCCGGGTTCCTCGCCCAGCGCGCGTCCGTGGTCGTCGCCTCGGGCGCGACGGCCCAGGTCACTGTCACGCTGCCGCCAATGGCCCCACGGCTCGACGAGGTCACGGTGACCGCGAGCCGCTATGACTTGCGCGCGGACGCGCAGCCCTCGACGAGCCACTTCACGCAGCAGCAGATCGAAAGCCTGTCCTACCTAGGCGACGATGCGCTCCGCGTCGCGCACCGGCTGCCCGGCGTCGCGACGAACGACTTTTCGGCGCGCTCCCACGTCCGTGGCGGCGACGTCGACGAGATGACGGTGATGCTCGACGGCATGCGAATCAACGAGCCGTTTCACTTGCGCGACTATCAGGCCGTGTTCAGCGCGATCGATCAGCGCATCGTCTCGGGCGAGCAGGTCTACTCCGGCGCATTCCCAGCCGAGTACGGCGACGCCTTGAGCGGGCTGACCGTGATGGACCGCGTCGAGCCGACGGAGCGTCTGCACACGGAGCTCGGGTTGAGCCTGCTGTACACGTCGATCTTGTCGAGCGGCACGTTCGCGGACGGCCGCGCGCAATGGCTCGTGTCGGCACGTCGTGGGAATCTCGACAAGCTGGTGGACGACGAGCGCGGTGAGCCGTCGTACCAAGACGAGTTCGTTCACGTGGCGACGGCACTCGGCTCGAAGCACAAGCTCGCGTTCAACGCGATCGGGTTTGGCGACGACATAAGTCTTAGGCCGTCGAACTCGAGCGAGGACCGCGAGGCGGGCGTCACCGATACGTCGACTCGGCAGCTTTGGCTCACGCTCGATAGTGAATGGCGCCCGGGGCTGTCGAGCCGCACGTTCCTCTACCAGACCAGCTTCGATACGGACCGGCACGGAGATGTAACGAATCTGAACGAAATGGTCGGCGTCGCTGACGATCGCCGCAGGCTGGATGAGGCCGGGGTGAAGCAGGACTGGCGCTTGGACGCGTCGTCGCGGCACCTCGCAACGTTCGGCTTCGAAGTCAAACGCGGGGACGCGCGTTACGACTACGCGAGCACAGTGCGCTGGCTCGGCGTGCTCGCCACGCTCGAGCCGACGCCGTCGCGCTCGTTCAGCGCAGCGCCAGCGCCGAGCGGCGACACCTATGCCGCCTATGTCTCGGACCGCTGGCGAATCACCGACCAGCTGATTGCCGATCTCGGTCTGCGCTGGGACGAGCAGACCTATCTGCCGCCGGGCGCCGACGAGCAGGTCGGACCCCGCGCTAGCCTGCTCTATCGGCTCGACGGGCAGACGGACTTGCGCATCGCGCACGGCAAGTTCTTCCAGTCGCAGGGGCTGGCCGATCTACAGGTCGAGGACGGCGTCGTCGATTTCGCACCCGCGCAGCATGCCTCGAGCACGATTGTCGGTATCGACCACCGCTTCCCGGACGGTCTCGCGGTGCGAGCGGAGCTCTTCGAGAAGACGACGCACGGCGCGCGGCCTCGTTACGAGAACCTGTTCGATCCGCTCGTGCTGCTGCCTGAGCTTCGGCCGGGCCGGGTTCGCATCGCCCCCGAGCGCGGCGAAGCGCGCGGGCTCGAGGTGTTGCTGAGCGCCACGCACCCGTTCAGCTGGTGGCTCGGTTATTCGTTCGCGCATGCCGACGACGTGATCGACGGACAGAACGTGCCGCGAAGCTGGGACCAACGAGATGCGCTGAATGCAGGCATCACCCACGACGTCGGTCCCTGGACCTTGAGCGCGGTGCTGAACGCGCACACGGGCTGGCCGGCGACGACACTCTCGCTCGTGCCGTCGAACGCGCCGAACGCCGTCGACGGCGTGGTGGCCGTGCCGGGTTCGCGCAACGCCGAGCGGCTCGGAGCGACGGGGCGTGTCGACTTTCGCGCGGGCCGCGCATACGCGGTCGGCGCCGGTTCCGTGCGCGTATTCGCGGAGGTCACGAACCTCACGGGCCGCGAGAACGTGTGCTGTCTACGTTACGAGCAGGCCGACACGCCGATCGGTGCGCCGCCCGAGCTCGCGGTCGAGGCGCGCAACGGGTTGCCGTTCACCGTCAACCTCGGGGCGCTGTGGCAGTTTTGACGCGCTCAGAACGATACCGAGATCCGGATGCCGCGGACGCCTTGCTCCTCGAGAGGCATGAACGCGATACCCCTCCGGGTGCGATTGAGCTTCGACACTTGCTTGGCGACGCCCATCCCGATGAATGCGCCGGCCGCCACGTCGGACAGCCAATGGTCGTCGTGCTCCATCCGCGCGTAGCCGACGAGCCCCGCGACGCTATACGACAGCGCACTGATCCAGGGGCGATGGTAGTTTTCAGCGATCGAGGCCGCGACGGTGAATGCTTCCGCCGTGTGGCCGGACGGGAATGATTCGCCGCCTCCGAATCCGTTGAAGTCGTGGGCGCCTTGCCCGTCGTGCGGCCGGCTGCGTCCGGTGAGTGCCTTCAGCATCGGCACGACGATGCCCCCGGTGATCAGGCTCGATACGGTTCCGTCGAGCGCTACGGCGCGTGCGGTTGGGTGATCGCCCACAAATCCCACGAGCGCGAAACCCGCCAATGTCCCGAGCGCGTACTCCGCGCCGAACGGCTCGAAGACGTCCGCGACGCGTTGGCTCCCGTCGCTGCGATGACGCTGCAAGTAGTCGCGCGTGGGCTCGTCGAGCAACGCGATCGAGCCGGCGACGAGAGCCGATTTCCACGCGACCGAGCGCCAGTCGCTCCCCTGCCAGCGCACGGGCTCGGTGAAGACTTCGCGCGTGTCGGTGCCGACTGTCTTCCAGAATCCGCAAAACTCGCAGGGCGTAGCGGCGTCGGCCGCCGTGGGCTCCTGGGCGAAGCCCTTTGCGCTATGTGCGGCGACAGCGAAGCCGACGACGACATAGGCCGTCGCAAAAGCCTTCATGGAACGCTCCGAGATTGCTCGCGTGTTGGACGACGGCGACCTCGAGAAGCGGTCTCAGATCATGGCGTGGGTCATCGAGCGCGAACCGGAAACGCAGAGCGCTCGTTCGCCTGTCGGCGAAGCTCCGGCAGCTGCGCAACGCGCATCGATTCGGCGCGCGCTCGGCCCTCCGCGGAGGGGTTCTAGAAATCACTTTAAGTTCGTTCAGGTTGGCCGGGCGGCTCTCCAAAGGAGATCACCCGAGCGCCGCTCGAGTTGCTTACTTCGCGAGCGGATCCGGCCGAACCTGGAAGTGGACCACGAGCGGCT
>Ga0070667_100001715_pt1 | contig 19588 bp, 18 predicted proteins | sample KBSS33metaG_FD_64659 | JGI IMG/M metagenome (GOLD analysis project Ga0070667, IMG submission 64659) | Switchgrass rhizosphere microbial communities from Kellogg Biological Station, Michigan, USA - KBS S3-3 metaG | ecosystem: Host-associated > Plants > Roots > Rhizosphere > Soil ... | reverse complement strand
GTCCCGGATAGAGAAAGATCCCGCCTTTTAGAAGATTCCGGTGAAAGTCCGCGACAAGGGAACCGATATATCGGAGCGAATAAGGGCGTCCGTCCACCTTGTCGACCTGCTTCACATGATCGACATACCTTCGCGTTCCCGAATCCCACTGGCTGGCATTGCCTTCGTTGATGCTATAGATCTTCCCCCGCGGAGCGGTTTTAATATTCTCGTGTGACAGCAGGAACTCGCCCAGACTGGGATCCAGCGTGAACCCGTGCACTCCCTGGCCGGTCGTATATACCATCATCGTGCTGGAACCATAAATGAAGTAGCCCGCGGCAAGCTGTTCGGTACCAACCTGCAGGCAATCCTCGAGCGAACCATCGCCATTGCCTGAACTGATTTTTCGGTGAACCGAAAAAATCGTCCCGATGCTTGCATTGACGTCGATGTTGGAGGATCCGTCCAGCGGATCGAACATCAAAACGTACTTGCCATGAGTTCCCCCGTCGGGAATCGGGATGATATTTTCCGACTCCTCGGATGCCATGACACACACGTGGCCGCTGTTGCCCATCGTTCTGCAGATGGTGTCCTGAGAGAACTCATCAAGCTTCTGGACCTTTTCGCCCTGGATGTTGGTTTCGCCGGTCTCACCGATAATTTTTGCAAGTCCCGCTTTGTTGACCTCGCGTGAAATGATCTTCGCGGCAACGGTCAGGCTGGTCAGCAGCGCCGTGAAATCGCCTGTTGCTCCCGGATACAGGCGTTCCTGATCGAGGATGTGCTGTTGAACTGTTGTGATCTTGCTCATGAATCGGATTTCCCCCGGATTCCTAACGTGTGTTTAATTTCCCTGATCCATTTTGGAAGGCGTGCCAGATGCGCCTGCTGCTCAAGGAACTCCTTCAATGGGCGTGCGGGAGTACCCCAAAGTATCTCGCCTCCTCGGACGTGTTTGCCGTTCAATACTCCAGCTTGTCCGCCCAGAATCGTATGGGCATCGAGGCGAGCATGCTCGCCAATTCCAACCTGACCCGCAAGGATAGAATGAGGTCCTACAGTCGAACTTCCAGAAATTCCCGTTTGCGCTGCAATCACGGTGTGTTCGCCAACTTCGACGTTGTGCGCAATCTGCACCAGATTATCGATTTTCGTGCCGCGGCGAATCACCGTAGTTTCCAGGGATCCGCGATCGATGCAAGTGTTGGCGCCGATCTCGACGTCGTCTTCGATAATGACGGATCCAACCTGAGGAAACTGCACGTACCTCTCGCCGTCCTTCACAAATCCAAAGCCATCTGCGCCGATGACGGCTCCGGCATGAATAATGACGTTATTCCCGATTTCCACATTGGGATAGAGAACCACGCGGGGATACAACACGCACCCGTTGCCGATCTTCACATTTTGTCCGACGACACAGCCGGCACCCACGCGGGATCCTGGACCAATAGCCGCACTCGCATCGATCACTGCGGTCGAATGGATGGCCGGATCCGAATCCGCTTTTCGAAGAAGTACTGCCGCTGCAATCGCGAATGCCAGCTTGGAGTTCTTCACGACGATCACCGCGCGGTTGGCGAGAGTCGCAGCTCCCGGAGAACCTGAAGAGAGGATGAGACACCCTGCCCTGCTTTGAGCGGCGTTGGTATGAAACTTCGCTTCGGCATAACTGAGATCGTTTGGTCCGGCATTTCTCAAGCTGGCAACCGATGTGAGAACCAGGTCTTCAGGACCGGTCAGTTCTCCGTGTACCAGTTCCGCGATTTGCCGTGGAGTTTGATTCATGATGGACTTCCAAGAAACTCTGCGACGGCGTGAGCGGTGGCGTCACCCTGCTCCAGGCATGCAGGTACCGAGACTCCATCGAGATAATTTCCGGCCACGAATAACCCGGGACAGCGTTTCAGTTCATTCCGCAATACCTCCGTACGTGCACGATGTCCGATGGTGTATTGGGGAATCGCACGACGGTGCCGGAACAAGGCAACCGGTTCCGGCGGAATGGAACTCTTCAGGACCAGTTTCAATTCCGAACAGACGACATCCCACACGCGTTGGTCAGGCCAGTCAAATGCTTCCGGCTTCGTTGCACCTCCCAGAAATGTCGTGAGCAGCAGGCGATTGTGGGGAGCGCGATCGGCAAATAGCGACGAATTGAATACCGTCCCCAGAATGTTCAGCCGCTCGCCTCTGGCGACGAGGAATCCAAATCCTCGATGAGATTGCGTCAAGCCCTCCACGGGAAGAGAGGTCGCAGCGACAACGATTGGTGCATATTCAATTGATGAGAGCGCGGCTGAGATCTCCGGATTTGTTTCTTCGAATATCGTTGCCGCCTGATAAGCGGGAATCGCAACGACAGTCGCTTTCGGATGTACGTCCGTACCGATGCGTACTCGGGAAGTATTGAATCGGATGGTAAGCCCTTCCGCAATTCGCCGCGGCAATGCCTCCATTCCATCTGGAAATGAAGAGATACGGCCTGGACGCCGCCGACTGGCAGGCTTCTCAGCTTTCGACGCCGTTTTGGATCTTCCTCTCAGCATTCCCGTCATCAAGCTGCCGTATGTCCGTTCCACTTCCAGCATTCGCGGAAACGTCGCTCCAATACTCAGTTTCTCAGTGTCGCCGGCGTAAATTCCTGCGACGAATGGTGCGGCAAGACGATCATGCGCTTCGGGCCCAAAGCGTCGGCGGAAGAAGCTCGCAACGGATTCGTCTGGATTACCGTCACCACCGGATTTTGTTCGAACGAATGGCTCCGCTAACGCGCGAAAGAGTCCTCCAAAACTTAAGGGTCCGAACGGGATGGCCTTCATCTGTCCATTGACAACGATATATCGCGGCGATTTCGGAGCGGCTTCGACCAGATCCTTCAACAATCCGAGCTCATCCAGAAATCCGATCGTATGTGTCGTCGGGAGAAGGGAACCGGCGCCCCATTCCACAAGATGTCCGTGGATCGATTCAGATCGAATCACGCCGCCGGCGCGATCGCTGCTTTCGAGAATCAGAACATCGAAACCCAGTTTTTGAAGCCGCCAGGCGCAGGTGAGTCCGGTTATTCCTGCACCGATCACGACGACGTCCGGACCGGGTTTCATGGATTCTCTTTCCGCGTGGCCCCTTTCAAGGCCTGTTCCGCAATATCGGCAAGCGCACGGATGAATGTCGGGTCGCTGTTTAATGCGGGGACACGCCGGAAATTGGTGATGCCTGCATCCGCCGCAGTCTTCTTATAGAGAATGTCGAGTTCGTATAGCGTTTCGCTATGTTCGGATACAAAGCTGATTGGCACGACCAGCACGTCTCTCATACCCTGCTCACCAAGCTTCACGATGGTATCGCTCGTCATGGGGGATAACCACTTTTGCGGACCGACCTTGCTCTGGAACGACAATTGATGGGTGTTGGCGTATCCCTTCTGCCTCAGTCCGGTCATGATCAACTCGACGGATTTCTCAGTCTGAACCAGATAAGGATCTCCCTGACGCACGTAACTTTCGGGAATGCTGTGTGCGCTGAAAAGAATGTGAGTTTTATCCGAACCGGGATCCTTATCCAACTCGCGTCGTATCGCCTGCACGAACGCTTCGATATAGACGGGGTGATCAAACCATTCCCGCACCCATTGGACCTCAATGGATTTGAATTGCGGGCGAGCCGCGATGAGTCGCTGAAGTACGGGGAATCCGGATCCTGTCGTTGTCGTTGAGAATTGCGGGAAGAGAGGCAGAATTACCAGCCGCCGGGCGCCGCTCGCCACGACGTTGTCGATCGCTTCCTCAAGAAAAGGCGGCGCAGCGCACATACCCACAAATGTCTGCGCATCACAGCCCCGCCTGTTTAATTCCTGCTGCAATGCGCGCGCCTGATCTTCGGTCAGACGCCGGATTGGAGATCCTCCACCGATTTGCGCGTAATAGCCTTCGGACTTTTTCCGACGGAGCGTCGCAATCGTATAGGCAACGAATTTTCGCAGCGGGGTGAACTTAATTCGGATGATTTCGGGATCTGAAAACAGCCGGTAGAGAAACGGTTTGACGTCGCGCAACGTTTCCGGTCCACCCAGGTTGAAGACCAATACGCCGACTTTCATTTCTTGTGGCGATAGGCCTTTACGAAATCGATCAAGGCGCGCGCATTTTCGACCGGCGTGGGCGGCAGGATGCCGTGACCGAGATTAAAAATGTGGCCCAGCGGGCCTGCTTGTTTCAGTATCTCTTCAGCCGTCGACGTGAGATTTGTGGTCGTACCCAGGAGAGTGCATGGATCCAGGTTGCCCTGCAGCGCGACGCGGTTGCCGACGCGTGCCCTGGCTTCGGCAATCGGGAGACGCCAGTCGATGCTGAGTACTTCCGCTCCGCTGCCGGCCATTGATTCCAGGATATTGGCGCAGCCGTTGATATAAAGGATGCGCGGAACACTGTTTCCAATCTCGGAGAAAATTCGCTGAACCACAGGCAAGGCGAACGCATCATAGTCGCGTCGCGTCAGTTCGCCGGCCCACGTATCGAACAGCTGCACCACCTGGGCTCCCGATTCAATTTGAAATTTAAGGTAGGCAATGACCGTGGAAGCAAGCTTGTCGAGCAGTGCTTTAAGCGTCGCCGGTTCGCTGTACGCCATCTTTTTGATTTCCGCGAAGCTTTTGGTTCCACCGCCTTCAATCATGTAGGACGCCAAAGTCCACGGCGCGCCGGAAAATCCGACCAGGGGAACTTCGTTCCGAAGTTCCGAACGCAGACGCTTGAGGATGCTGCCGACAAAAGGAACTTCGCTCGCCGGATCGGGGACGCGCAGTTTACCGACATCGGACATCGATCGAATCGGGTTTGCGATTTCAGGTCCCTTGTCGGTCAGGCTGACGTTGACGCCCATCGCTTCAACGGGAATGAGGATGTCCGAGAAGAAAATCACGGCATCGACCCCGACAATCCGCAACGGCTGAAGAGAAACTTCGGCAGCGAGATCGATATCCTTGCAAAGGTCGAGGAACGAAACTTTCTGGCGAATGTCGCGGTATTCCTTAAGGTAGCGCCCTGCCTGGCGCATCATCCATACGGGAGTTCGATCGACGGGTTCACGGCGGCATGCACGAATCAGCCTGTCATTCATTGTAAGTTCGAATGATACAATACCGCGTTCTGTGGCAACATCCGAATCCGTGAAAGTTTCCTTCGTTATACCGGCATTCAATGAAGCCACTCGAATTCTGGATACTCTTCGAAGAATCGCGGAATATCGGAAGCACCTCCCATACGAAAGCGAGATTATTGTCGTCGATGACGGCTCCACAGATGAGACAGGCTCCATTGTCGAGCGGCTGAATTTGCCGGGGCTGCGTCTTATTCGCAATGGGAAGAACCGCGGCAAGGGCTATTCCGTAAAGTCCGGAGTGCAGGCTGCTACTGGCGAGTATGTATTGTTTTCGGATGCGGATCTTTCAACGCCTATTGAAGAGACGGCCAATCTTCTGGCGGTAGCTGTTAAAGAAAACGCCGACGCCGTCCTCGGATCTCGCGGCCTCGACAACCGTTACATTGAAAAACATCAGTCGCTGGTTCGCGAAGGCGGAGGGCGGTTGTTCAACGTGATGGTTCGAACGTTGCTCGGGCTTAATATCCGCGACACGCAGTGCGGATTCAAATTGTTCAAGCGGGCAAAAGTTCAGTCTGCTTTTCAGAAACAGACCACGGACGGATTTGGATTCGATCCTGAACTTCTATTCGTCATGTCACGGCAGGGACTGAAGATTCTCGAAGTGCCGGTCCATTGGAGTCATGCCGAAGGGTCGAAGATTCGATTTTTTCGCGACGGAGTCCGGATGTTCACCGATCTTCTGCGCATCCGCTGGAACAATTTGACTGGGAAATACATTTGAAGGCATGACCCGGCTAAGCGTCAACGTCAATAAGATTGCTTTACTGCGCAATTCGAGGAACAACGGGATCCCCAGCGTTATCCGCTGCGTGGAGCAATGCGTCGCCGCCGGGGCTCACGGTATTACCGTGCATCCTCGTCCCGATCAGCGGCACATCCGGACCTCCGATGTTTACGAAATCGCCGCATTTCTTAAGCATTTCCCTCAAATCGAATTCAACATCGAAGGAAATCCGTATCCCGATTTTATCGAACTGGTGGATAAGGTCCGTCCGGCACAATGCACGCTGGTTCCGGATGACCCGGCTGCATTCACGTCGGATCACGGATGGGATCTTCGATCGGACGCGAAAACACTTGGCCCAATTGTTGCAAAGATAAAAGCAACCGGCGCTCGCGTGAGTCTTTTCATGGACGCGGACGGCGATCAGTGGATGACGGCAAAGAGTGTCGGAGCAGATCGCGTGGAGTTGTATACCGAACCTTATGCCAACGCATTCGCCCGGCCGGGATTCGACTCCGTGTTTGCGCGTTATGCGAATGCTGCGTCGGCGGCACAAAGTGCGGGAATGGGTGTCAACGCCGGTCACGATCTGAATTTGGCGAACCTCGGGGCCTTTTGCAGAATCCCAGGCATACTGGAAGTATCCATCGGACATGCATTGATTGCGGATGCCCTGGACCTGGGTATTTCGAATGCCGTGCGGGCGTACCTGCGCATTCTGGATTCGACACCCCATCAAGTGGGGGTCTGAGCGTGATTACCACATCGCGCTCGAAATGGAACTGGCCTGGGCGCGACGTTCTCTACTTCGCCATGATCGGCATTGCCCAGATCCTGATCTTCTTCAACGATTACAGACACTTCTTCATGGGAGACACGTTGCTGTGGATCGGTTATCGCTATCATTCCCTTTCGGACTTTTTTCGAGGATTCGTCGCGGTGGATCCGACACTGTGGTATCGGCCTCTCGCACAACGGACCGTAGTATCGGTGCTATATCCTCTGGCCGGCCTTAATCCGATTCCATATCGAGTCGTCTCATTTGTGCTGTTCTTCGCCTGTACGGTCGCCGTCTTTGTGGTGACGAAACGTCTCACCGACAGCCGGCGGAACGCGTGGCTGTCGACGCTCTTCTTTGCGCCGCATGTGACCCATGCCTTCACGACATACGATTCGGCATTTGTTCCGGAGCTCGTTTATACGCTTTTCTTTGTCGCGTCGGTTATTTGCTGGGTTTCCTGGCTGCGTGGGCGGAATCGAAAAGCCTGGATTGCTTCCGCAATACTTTTTGTCGGCGGTTTGTTGTCGAAGGAGGCTGCGGTCACCTTGCCTTTCACGCTACTCGCAATCTGGCTGTTTTTCCCTCGCGAGAACCGACCTCGATTGCGGTCCCTGGCCCCCCACCTGGTTATTCTCGGCTGCTATCTGGTATTCGCCATCGGCTTTCTTCATATCCGGGCAGTCAGTTTCCGTCAGTTGATGGATAAGCCGGGAGTCGCGGGGCATCCCGGATATCAACTGGTGCTCGGAGAGAATCTGAAAGACAGCACCAGCATTGCGTTCAGCTGGGCTTTCAGTATTTCACGTGGCATATACGGCCAGTGGCCGCCAATCAAGGGGTGGATGGTGGATGCCCTGAAGATCGTTCGTGTACTGATCTGCGTGTCGGCGTTTTTTGCACTTTTCAGTTCCCGGCGAAGATATGTACTGATGGGGCTTCTGTGGTTCCTGATCGCGGCAGCGCCAACGCTACCTTTGTTGGATCACTTTCTTCCTTATTATCTGTTCGGACCTCTGGTCGGATTTTCAATTGCGGTGGGAGCAGCTCTGGACTGGGCGTATGAATGGTTCCTTCAATATTCACGCCCGCTGGCATTCGGGACGTGTTTCCTCGTCATTGGTCTGGTTGCCGTCATCGATGCGGGTGCGTCGAGGCGCGTGGCCGTGCGCCATTTCCTGCTGGGCGGTTCGGCGAAGAGCGCTCAAAACGGCATGAACGATATGCTTGCGCTACATCCCAGAATTCCAAAGGGAACGACGCTGGTTATTTTTGATGAAGAAGCTCCGTCGGTCCCATGGAATCAAGCGTTCGGCAAGGTCTATCAGTTGGCTTATCAGGACGAATCCATTCGGACGGAATATGCTTCAGGGGGTATCGGAACGACGGGAGATGACCTGAATTCCGGAAGAGCGTTCGCATTCAAGCTGGCTGGCGGGCGCCTGATCGATATCACACGGTTCGTCAAGCAACGCCCCGATCTGCTTCTGCCTCACAATCCGGATGCGCATTACCACCTTGAACTTTCGAAGTCGGTCGCTCGTTCCGAGGGGGATACCTATGTTGTGAACATTCCGGAATTGTCTGAGACCGAGGATCGGACCCTGAACTTTCTTCGAGCTCATGACGGAGTCATGGAGGACCCGGTTCAGTTAAAGTTCGATCGACAGGGAAGAACGGAAATTCCAGTAGACGGCCGTACCAAGCCGGGGGAGTACACGTTCGTTGCGGTGCAGCGGCCTGGGGAGTCCGGTTGGGTAACGGTCAGCGGTGCGATCCGAGTTGAGTAAGGAACGGCGAGCGCTAGCGAGTAGGATGAGGGGAACTTTTTGTGTCCCTCACCGGCGCCAATCATAAGATCGGCGGCACCCCCTCACATCGGGAGAGGGATTCATCTTCAAGTTCCGCCAGCTGTGCGCTGCTGGCCAAGGTCGTAATAGACTTCGCGCTTCGAACGTACTAACATGCGTCCGCGAATTACTGGGGGTATTTCAGGGAGCGTCTTATGCAAAACGTCAGTCGGGTCGCGGTGATGCTGTTTTTGTTTTTCGCGGTGATGCTGATTGGCAGCATTCCTGCATTTGCACAGGTCGATCTGACCGGAGTATGGAATCCGAACGTCCAGGATGAAGATAATCCGGAACGCCTTCAAGGGCCGTCGCTGGTTGAATTTGTAGGACTTCCCATCAATGATCAGGCCCGAGTGTGGGGATTGTCTTATCGGTCATCGCGTCTTTCCTTGTCGGAGCATCAGTGCCAGGTTCACGTGGTGGAATACATCCATCGTGGTCCCATGGCGATGAGAATGTGGGAAGAGCGGGATCTCATCACCGGCCAGTTGATTGCAATTCACGAAAACATCAACACCTACGAACAATTTCGGACCATCTGGATGGATGGCCGTCCGCATCCATCGGAATACGCTCCGCACACGTGGATGGGATTTTCGACGGGAGTCTGGGAAGGGAACATGTTGACGGTCACAACCACCCATGTCAAACAAGGGTGGCACCGTCGGGAGAATATCCCCGCTAGTGATGAGGTAACCGTAATCGAGCACTACGTGAAGCACGGCAATACGTTGGTGCATATCAGTGTCACAGAGGATCCGATTTTTCTCGCCGAACCTCTTATCAAGAGCGAAGACTTCACGCTCAGTGCCGATCCGAACAACTTCAATCCGTTTTGGCCTTGCGAGTACACCGATGAAGGGGAATTTGCGCGAGGAACAGTACCGAGCTATTTTGCCGGAGAGAATCCCTATGTCGCGCAGTACGCCGCAGAGCACAATCTCCCGCAGGAAGTGACGCTTGGTGGGGCCGAAACCATGTATCCGGAATATCGCACCAAGGTGAAATCTTTGCCTGTCGCTGTATATCCCCCGGCTGCGGCTGCAACGCCCGCGACTCCGGCGCCAGCCGCACCTCGTGGAGGTGGCGCTGCTCCTGCGCCAGCAGGTGGAGGCCGAGGCGCAGCGACGCCAGCTGGGGGACGGGGACAATAACAATGAAAAATCTATTTCTCAAAATTTCGACGTTCGCGGCGGTCACTGTTTTTGCTTCCGCGGCGTTTGCAGTCCTGATTTCCGCTCAGCAGCCTCAGATACGAACGCCGCGCCAGATGCCAATGCCGGCGAACCCGGATTTTTCGAAATTGGAAGTGCAGACTTTGCACGTTCAGGGAAACATCCACCTGATTGCGGGCGCCGGCGGAAATATTGTCGTGCAGGCAGGGGATGACGGCGTTCTGATGGTCGACACCGGATACGACAAGATGAGCGACAAGGTCATGGCCGCGCTCAAAAAGATTTCAACCAAACCGATCCGCGACATCGTTCTCACCACTCTGGCCGACGATCATACGGGGGCCAATGAAGTTTTTGTCAAGGCAGGCTCGGTCAATCAGGCCGGCCCCGGACTTGGAGGGCGGCCCAACACGGCGGACCTCATCGGAAGTGGAGATCTTCTCCGCATCATGACCGAGATCGGTCCCGACAAGATTTCGGTAAACCGCTGGCCTCCGAAAACTTTCCTGACGCCGAGAATGGATTTTTACATGAATGATGAACCCGTCATTATCATGCACATCCCGGAAGCCAATACCGGCGGCGACAGCATGGTGTGGTTCAGAAGGTCGGATGTCGTCGTTACCGGCGATATTTTCGACGAGACCAGCTTCCCACATATCGATCTCGAGCACGGCGGAGGGATCAACGGGATTATCGAAGGATTGAACCAGCTCCTGGAAATCACGGTTCCGAAGCATCTTCAGGAAGGCGGAACGATGGTCGTTCCGGGACACGGTCGTATCAGCGACGAACACGATGTCCTGGAATATCGGGATATGGTTACCATCATTCGAAACCGCGTTCAGAATGCGATCAATAAGAAGATGACACTGGCACAAATAAAGGCAACAAAGCCGAGCTACACCTATGAGTACGAACTGAGGTTTGGGAACAATAAGGCGTGGACTCCGGAAATGTTTGTTGAGGCCATTTATAAGAGTTTGACCGCCGCAAAGCCTTAGCCGGCTGGAAAGTTCGACAGTCGAAGAATTCACTTCCCTGAGGAGGATTGCGATATGAAGTTCAGGTTCTTTGTATTGATGTTCGTGGCTATGTTGGCGTTTGGCGCGACCATATACGCACATCATTCGTTTGCCGGGAGCTATATCGAGGACAAAACTGTCCAGATCGAAGGAAAAGTCGTTCAATTCGATATTCGTAACCCGCACTCCTTTATCAATATCGAAGTTATTGGCAAGGACGGCAAGGCTTCCCGCTGGGGTGGAGAGTGGGGCGGCGTCACGCAATTGTCTGAAGGTGGAGTGACGAAATTCACGTTGAAGGTGGGAGACAAAGTCATCATCGACGGCGCGCCATCACGGGATACGGAAGAACACAAAGTTTTGATCCGGACTGTGACACGTCCGGCCGTGGGCAACACCCCCGAGTTCAAATGGGGCGGCACTGTCCGTTAGCATCCTGCGAAATATTGCAGGAGATCGAAGATCGAAGTAAGTCCGGGAGTCCGTTGGAGGAAAACATGCCCGATGTCCACGAAGTCCAGGTAGTCCATGTTGGGCGGCATCGAACACCGTCATTCTGGTTGCCAATGTCATTCATGATGGTTGTCCTGATCTTCGCTGTTCCCCTTGGAATGTATGCACAGGGTGGAGGTCGTGGCGGTGCGGGCGGTGGTCGTGGTACTGCGCCAGCTGCCGGTGCGCCGGCTGTGCCAGGAGCTCCTCCGGTTCCTGGAGGCCCAGCTGCCGCTGCTCCTGCCGGACAGGGTGGCCAGGGACGTGGAGGACCGGGCGCTCCCGCGGGAGCCGGCGCCAGAGGTGCGGCTCCGGTCGATTTGACAGGATACTGGGTATCTCTGGTAACGGAAGATTACATCGAGCGGATGTTCCCGGATTCTCCTCGTTCCGGAGTGCCGCGCGGCGGAGCGGGTGGCGGTGGCGGACGTGGTGGTGGTGCCGGTGCCGGTGCCGGTGCCGGTGCCGGAGGAGCAGGCCGCGGTGGTGCTGCTCCCGCGACAACGGCTTCAACCGATCCCTGCCGCGTGTACGGCGCTGGCGGCAGCATGCGTCTTCCGGGCCGACTGAATATTACGTGGGCCGACGACAATACTTTGAAGATCGATATGGATTCCGGCAAGCAGACTCGCTTGCTTCATTTCGGAGTCACTCAGCCCCCCTCCGCTGAAAAGACCTTGCAGGGATATTCCATTGCCACCTGGGAAGCCGCAGCCGGCGGTCGTGGAGGCGGAGGACGCGGTGGAGGTGGTGGTGGAGGTGGTGGCGCACCAGCCGCGGCCACACCACGCTGGGGCAGTTTGAATGTGGTGACTACCAATATGACCGGTGGATATCTTTTGACAAGCAGGTCCGCGTATTCCGAAAATGCCACCCTGACGGAGTACTTCATTCGGCATTCCGATTTCGGCGCGGATTATTTGAGCGTTGTTGCGATCATCACCGATCCGGCAGGGAACCACACCACGAGTTCAACATTCAAGAAGGAACCCAACGGAGCCAAGTTCAACCCAACAGGTTGCGACATCGTAAAGTAGAGACGCCGGAACGGTGATTGACCTTCTTACTTACAGGGAGAAGCAGCCGCATTGCGCGATTGATTTAGAACAGGAGCGAGTGCCACGTGATTGAATTCTTACACATGATTGAGGAAAGCGCGTTCTCGACGTGGGTCCGCGAATCGCCCTCCATATGGTCGTTTCCGGTAATCCTTCTGGTTCATACCCTCGGGATGGCATTCATTGTTGGAGTGAGCGCGGGGATTGATCTTCGGATACTGGGAATGGCGCCGGCCCTGCGTCTGGCGCCGATGGAGAAGTTCCTTCCTATACTTTGGTTCGGATTCTGGACAAATGCCATTACGGGAACCATGCTTCTGGTGGCCGACGCTTCCATGAAATTAACCAACCCCGACTTCTACGTCAAGATGGCTTTCATCGCTCTTTCTTTGATCAACCTCAGCATGATTCGAAAATATGTGTTTCGCGATCCTCTCATCGAAACCGGAAAATTCTCCAGCAAGGCCAGGTTTCTGGCCTGGTCGTCCTTGTTCTGCTGGCTGGTTGTGATCACGTCGGGCCGGCTGCTGGCGTATGTCGGTTCGACGAGTACTTATAAATAGCGGATTGTGAGTACGAGGTACTAATTATGAATCTGGCCCACCTTCACCTTCTGCTGAATCACTTTCCCACGATCGGTTTTGGAATTGGGCTTGGCCTGTTTTTCGTCGGCCTGTTCGCAAAGAACGAAGAGCTCAAACGAGCCAGTCTCGTCATTCTTTTTCTAATCGCGGTGATTGCCATACCGACTTATCTGAGCGGAGCTGCCGCGCTGGACAAAATCTGCGACCGCGTCAATGGTGCCATTAAATGTCCGGCGGATTTATCGCTCACACTTATTCAGGAACACGAAGACTGGGCGCTGCTCGCATTTGCCCTCATGGAAATCACAGGTTTCTTTGCGTGGGTTGGTCTGTGGCAGATGCGAAGGACCCCGAAGCTGGCATCATGGAATGCGACGGCGATACTGCTTCTTGCAATCATTACATTTGGATTCATGTCGATTGCGGCAAACGAAGGCGGAAACATCCGGCATCCGGAAATACAGTCGGCCGAGGATATTGCGACTGCGCAGGCCGCCGCCCGCGTTCCCATGGCGAGAGCCATCGGAGCGTTTGTGATCAGCAAAACCTGGCTCTGGCCTGCCTGCGAGACTCTGCATTTCGTTGGGCTGTGTCTTCTATTCGTCACCGTACTGTTCGTCAACCTTCGTGTGCTTGGCTTCGCGAAAAGTGTTTCGTTTGCCGCGGTGTATCAGTTGCTCCCGCTGGGAATCCTGGGCTTCGGAATCAATCTGCTTACCGGCATGATGTTCTTTCTGGCCGCTCCCCAGCAGTACATTAACAACGTGGAGTTTCATCGCAAGATCATTTTCGTCGTGCTTGCGGGAATAAACGTCCTTTACTTCATGTTGTTCGACAAGGCGTGGAAGGTCGGGGCCGGAGATGATGCACCGACGTCTTCAAAGGTTGCTGCGGCTATTTCACTGTACCTGTGGGTTGGAATCCTCTATTACGGCGAGATGCTTCCATTCCTGGGGAATTCGTTCTAGCTCCGCGAATTCAGCCTATTGATCATGAAGATGGTGACGCCCGTAATCAGACTGACGACTAAAACGATGCTGCTGACGATCATTGCGATTTCCACGGTGCACTCCAGCCAAAAGAATTGCAGTGAGTCTAGTTGATTCGTCCCGCCTGATACAACACGTAGCCGTCGTTTTTGCCGTAATTCTTGCACAGTCTTTCACCGCTACAGGCCAGACTCAGTCTTCTCGCGCAGGGATCGATGGCCTGACCGGGACCTGGAACCTCAATCTCGCAAAATCCACTTATGAAGCCGGCCCGCCCAATTACAAGAGAAGTACATGCAGGATCGAATCTCGGGCCGACGGTGTGAATATTGGTCTGAAAGTCACCTACGACATGGTGGGTATTCGGGGCGGAATAACGCATATCGAGTGGGTTGGTCAATTGGACGGGAAAGACTATCCGATGGAGGGCGTGGATGAAGTTCTCACCAATGCCTACACGCGAATTGACGAACGCACCTACGATGTTGTGGTCAAAGCCGACGGCTTAGAAGTGGCGACTGCCAGAATCGTGGTTGCGCCGGATGGAAAGACACTGACGTCCATCACTTCGACTCGCAATGCCAGGGGTCAGATTCTCAAAACCACGGCTGTTTACGACCGGCAGTAGTCTGCTTATTCTTTTTGGTCTGGGCGCACCCAGCGAAACGTGCTGTTGAGAAGCGGAAAAGTGTCGAAGTCCGCCAGTTGAAGCTGTATGTGAATCCGGTGATGATCCATGTCTCCGTCGAGAATCAAGTGGTCTGCTCCGGAACGTTGATAGGTGAAACTGGATTTCCAGGTCTTGCTGGAGCCCTTCGTCAAAGCAATCGACTTCACGCTGGTATCTATGAACGCCCCGTAGTGTGCGATCGAATCATCCACGCGTTGAAATGCCATAGTGCTCGGCAAATCAAAGATGACGCGGCGCCATTGCCGGTCGTAGTCATTCAAAGCCGGCGTTTGGAATTGTCCATCCACTGAAAGCTGCTCCACGTTCCAGATTCCATAAAGGGCGGACCTGGGACGTCCGTCTCCTCCGGTGTGCCAGAAACTCCAGTTAATAAAGGCCTGCATGGCGACGAGATAGACCCCGAACCCCAGTTGCAATCCCACTCCGACACGACTGGCCCGTGTGGAAGACTCCACCGTCCGGTTCCGGAAGAAGAAATTTGTCAGCCGAGTGAAATCATCCGCCAGCAGGAACAGGCTAAGGAGTATGAGATGAAACGAAATCTGCTTTAAGCCGATATCGTAGGTCATGTTGAGTACGAAGACCTGCGTCATATCGGCGAGACATATCAGTGCGCCGAGCATTGCGGTTCGCGGGAGCAGCAGAAGGATTCCTCCAAGCAGTTCCGCGCAGCCGAGGAATATTTCGTAAGCTGGAGAAGCCCCGACGGATGCCCACAAAAGGCCCTGCAGCGAAAGATTGCCGACCGGTTGAATCAGCGTAATCAGCGGCGGCGACGGAAATTGATTGGGAATGATCTTCGTCATTCCGTACTCAAACATTTGCGATGCAAGGGCAAGACGAATGAAAAAATGGAACCACCGGTGGAGAGTGGCGTAGTGCATTCGCTTGCGGTCCAGATGAGACCAGATTCCGGTTGCGGCGATGGAGACTACCAGGATCCAGAACATTTGCACCCAGAAGAAAGACGTTTCGCCAATGCTCTCGCCGGAGTAAGTCAGCAGGGTGGTGATGTGAAAAATGTGCGCAGCAGTCCAGGTCGTGATCTCGCGGAGCGGCCAGTGCGGGCCGAGTCCTCGAAACTGAAAGTACGGAATCAGAAGCAGACTTCCGAAAATCTGCGACGCCACAACATAAAGACCGAAGTAGATAAAACAAAATCGAAACGCGATCCGGGTTAAGGGATTCCAGCCTGCCTGCGATTCCTCTCCCGACGGGAGAGGATGGCCCGAAGGATCGGGTGAGGGGTACGATATTCTTTCTGAATCCTTTTTTCGTCGCATAACAGTATCGCGCATTGTACCTGCACCCGGCGCCTCTCCAGTCACTCCTCTCAGAAGAGGCCTAGTTGAGCGGGCCCGGGACGCCGGAAAAATTCTGCAGTGAGTGCAGGCTTTGTCGAACTCATGCCGGCCTTCCGGTAGGAGACCTCAAACAGCCGGCGCATGTGATCGGCATAAGGCCCCTCGGCTCGCATGCGCGACTTGAAGTTGGGATCATTGAGCTTGCCGCCACGCATCTCGCGAATGCGACCCAGGATTTTTTCCTTCTGAAGGGGGGCATGTAATCCGAGCCACTCTTCAAACAGCGGAGCGACTCCATAAGGCAACCGCAGTGGCACATATCCGGCCGTTCTGGCTCCCGCTTCAGCCGCTGCCGAAATGATGGCGGGCATCTCGTGATCGGTCAGCCCCGGAATTACCGGCGCGACCAGAACTCCAGTAGGAATGCCTGCCGCCGCAAGCTTTTCGATTGCGGTAAGGCGCCGATCGGGATGCGATGCGCGCGGCTCCAATTCTCCGGCGAGACTGCCATCGAGCGTGGTCACGGACACATACACAATGGCGCCATCGTGTTGCGCCAGAGCTGACAATAGATCCGTGTCGCGAGTGACCAGCTCGTTCTTTGTAATGATGACGACAGGATTTCGGAATTCCACCAGCACTTCCAGGCAGCGGCGTGTGAGTCCAAGACGTCGCTCAATGGGCTGGAATGCATCGGTGACTCCGCTGATCGCGATTGGTTGCGGTTCCCATTTCGGCGACATCAATTCCTGACGCAGCAATTCCGGTGCGTCTTCTTTCACGAGAATCCGTGATTCGAAATCGAGGCCGGCCGAGAATCCGAGGTACTCGTGATTCGGCCGCGCAAAGCAATAAATGCATCCGTGTTCGCATCCGCGATACGGATTGATGCTCGCGTCGAATCCGACATCGGGACTGTCGTTGTAGGTAATGATGGAGCGCGTCGTGTCCTTGAGAAACACGGTATCGCGCGAAGGATCTTCGGGCTCATCCCATTCCGAAACAGTGTACGAGGTCCGCTCGAATCGATTTCCGGGATTTCCCGCCGCGCCGCGGCCGCGAATCAATGGCCTATCGGATAGGTCCGACATCTCTCTGCCCTCAGCGTCGATTGTACGTCATTCGGAAAGTCACGAGGCAGATGACGCCTTCCTATGGGAATCGGAGGATGGACTTCATCACCCGGTTGCTGTCGAGCGGGAGGAAGGCGGTCTTCGCAGGAGGAGAGCTTGCCGCTGCCTGCGCAAATTCGGCGAAGCGATACCCCGACTATGGATTCTTACTTAGGCTTCGGTGGTGCCCCGGCGGCTTCGGTGTAGTGCTCCAGATCGGTCTCTCCGCCTTCCAGACACGCAAACTCCAGTTGCTCGTAACCCGCCTTGGTATTTCTCCGGAACGTATCTGTCAGTTTCATTGGCTGGGTGAAGGCTTTCGGGTCGTCGACCGTGGCTTCATAGCGAATGGTGTTCGCATCGATGGGAGTGAAGCGCTCGACAACATGAATGGCGTCGCTGTGAAGGTGACCCACAGCATCGAGCCAGGTCCGGTCGTTGAGATTTGTGGTTTCGATGACCAGGACATCGCCATCCCAATGGCCGATTGGATCACCCATGAAGAGCTTCAGAGATTCCGGGATATGAGGCCGACCGTCCATGGGGATAACGCGATTGGCATTCATGAAGTCCCAGGTGAGAAGCATGAGTTTGGGATTTGAAACAATCTGAAATCCAAACTGCGTATACATCTGAAACGGGACACCTTCCAGATTGCAGTGCAGGCCCGGCTCATCGAACATGTGGTTGGCTCGCAGATCCTTTGCCTTCGCCGCATATTCGGTGTTGTATGGAATTTTTGCGTTTGCGGGTTCGACGATGACTCCGCGTTGCGTTTCCAGGTCCTGAAGCCCGAGGTTGCAGCAACCGCCCCAATATCCGTTTAAGTCGGGTTTGCCTTCGGGCGTTCGCGTGAACGGTCCCGCCGGTGGCGCCGCGCCTCGTCCTCCACCTCCAGCTCCTCCACGCCCTTGTCCAGGCGCCACTGGAGCCTGTGCTTCAGCCGAAGAGATTGTCAGAAGCAGCGCGGTTGTGATCGTTAAGAAAACCAGAGAAGACACCAAACCCGGAATTTTCATCCCGAAAGGATAAGGAGTATTGCGGGAACGCGCAATACAAAGGTTGCATTACCGAGACGTCACACGAAGCCTTCGCACGGGATGCAAGGCTCGGTTGCTGTGTCCTTCGCCCATATAGAGCGCAATGCGTAGGAATCACCACACCTGCCGTATGCAGAAGCAGGATGACGATTGGTCTAAGTTGTGTGTTCACCGTAGCCTCTCTGACTATACCGCCTGGCCCGGCGAACGTCCGGCACTTCTCGCGGCCGGGCTTGGGTCCGAAGTGGCAGCTACCCTACGGTGTTTCATTAACAACATCCTTCTGAGCAGCTGCCACTCGCCACCCGCGGCCGCGACGAGTTGTGCAAGATAGTGGTGAGCTTGACGTTGAACTTCGATTGGCATCTCGAGCAACGGTCGGCGCTCGGCTTCTTCCACGCGTTGTGAACGTTTGGACCGAAAGTCGACTTCACGGCGATAGAGGGCGTACATCAACCTCCAGCAGCCACCTTCGTTCCAGGGTGCCCACTCGATCCTGGCGACATACTGGAAGGCTGTCTTACAGTTCGGGTCGGGTTCTCTGCGCATGTCTGAGATCTCGTACCCCAAGACATCACGCACAAGGTCCTGGGTATCCGCGATGCAGATGCCCACGGGCAGTTGAAATAGTTCGTCTAAGTAATGTTCAACGTCTTCGATATCGGCTGAGATGTATTCCTTTTCCATACGATTTCCTTTCTGGTCCAAGGCAAACGTGTGCCTCGAACACTAAAAACGGACCACGACATAAGTTGTAGTTTTGTGAGATGCGGACGCCGGTTTGTGGCACGCGCATGTGCCCGTGAGCGAACCGCTATAGGTGGGAACGGCCAAACGCCGACCTTGGGCTGAGAGGTTACCCTTCTGCTCCGCTTCAGTCAAGAGTGACACTTGGTACGTCGACGTGCTACCGACACCTTATAAGTTCTCACGGCGATCGCCAATATACGGGATGTCGTTCATCGGGCTGGGCGACGGATATAGAGATAGACCAGCAGGTTGCCGAGATGAATTCGCGCCGCGTGATCAGACCCATAGATTGCGAACCAGCGTTCGATACTGTACGGCCTCCGAAAGATGCTTCGGTGCCAGTTCGTCGTCGCCCGAGGCCCCGTTCGTACCGAGGCTTCTTGTACTTCCTATGTTGCATTACATGAGGACGTGCCGACTCGCTGCCGTCGCTTGAAATTCCTGGGGTCTCCCACAATCTCCACAGCGGTTCCTGAGTCGCGTTCGGCGGGGACACGGAATGCATTTTCGCCGTATTGGAATAACTGTAGCGGCGGCAAATGCTCCGTGTCCCGATTCCCCTTAATCTCGGATGAGGCTCACACTGGCGGTGACGCGTGCCCCAGCCTCGACTGTGACAGCGGCGCCTCGGCCGGCGTACCGCGACAGAAACTCCGCATTCTGGTACGCGCCCGGTGGGGTCGCCACCCAGGAGAAAAGGGTGTATCGCCCCGGAGGGAGATTCGCCAGGTTGAAGTGACCCTGTGCGTCGGTTCGCGCTGTCTTGTAAAGGGCCGGATTCTGGCGGCGGTTTTCCGGAGGTATCAGCACCACTGCCTTATTGGCTTCCGGTTTCTGATCGGCGCCGATGACGGTTCCTTCGATG
>Ga0070667_100001712_pt1 | contig 19601 bp, 17 predicted proteins | sample KBSS33metaG_FD_64659 | JGI IMG/M metagenome (GOLD analysis project Ga0070667, IMG submission 64659) | Switchgrass rhizosphere microbial communities from Kellogg Biological Station, Michigan, USA - KBS S3-3 metaG | ecosystem: Host-associated > Plants > Roots > Rhizosphere > Soil ... | reverse complement strand
TCAGCGCGGCAACGGCATTCGCGGTACCGTCGGCCGAGACTCCGGCGGTGTAGTCCAGCAACACCCGGGTGCGGAACCCGGCCTCGGCGGCATCGGCCGCCGTCGCCCTGACGCAGTAGTCGGTGGCGATGCCGACCACGTCCACCTCGTCGACGCCGCGGGCGCGCAGCCAGTCCGCAAGGCCGGTGCCGGTGCCGTCAGCGCCTTCGAATCCGCTGTACGCCGCGGAATACCGGCCCTTGCGGAACACCGCTTCGACGGCGGACAGATCCAACTCGGGGTGAAATTGCTCGCCCGGCGTCCCGGCGACGCAGTGGGGCGGCCATGACGTCAGGTAGTCGGGTTGGTCGGAGAAATGCGAACCCGGGTCGATGTGATGATCGGCGGTGGCCACGACGTGCGCATACTCGCGGCGAGCCAGCAGGCCGGTGATCGCGCGAGCCACTTCGCCGCCGCCGGACACCGCGAGGGAACCGCCCTCGCAGAAGTCGTTCTGCACGTCGACGACGATCAACGCTCGCATGTGTCCACGGTAGACCGCTTGCTGCGGTTCGCCGGTTGCCGTAGCGTCCGGACACGTGTCTGAACAGGCGCTTGAGCCCACCCGGCGCCGGTTGACGGCCAAACAGGCCGATACGGTCGACCGGCTGAGCCGTGCCGCGCTCGACCTGCTGCGCCGCGAAGGCTTCGCCGGGCTGACGGTCCGCCGGGTCGCGGCCGATGCCGGCGTGGGCGCGGCGACGGCCTACACCTACTTTTCGTCGAAGGAACACCTGGTCGCCGAGGTGTTCTGGCGCCGGCTGGCCTCCTCGCCGCCCGCGGCGCACGACTCCGACGATCCTGCCACCCGGGTCACCGAGGTGCTGCGACACATCGCGCTACTGGTGATCGACGAGCCGGAGTTCGCCGGGGCCGTGACCAACGCGCTGCTCGGTCGCGACCCGGATGTCGAGGTACTGCGGCAGCGCATCGCCGGGGACATCCGCTCCCGGCTGGCGGCGGCGCTCGGCCCCGACGTGGACGACGACGTCATCGAGTCATTGGAGATGCTCTATGCGGGCGCGCTGGTCCGGGCCGGCATGGGGTTCACGTCGTACGACGAAATCGCCGAGCGGCTGGAGAAGTCAGCCCGGCTGATGCTGCGCTGACGATCTGCTGCCCAGCATCGCGAGCGCGGCGGTGAGAGCCGGCTCGGTGAGCTCGGCGACGTCGCGGCCGTCCTCGACGAGCAGTGCGGTGAGTTCACGAAGGCCGCCCAACAGGATCAGGGCCACCGGCCGGCTGACCGGGGACAGGCCGGCCCGCTGAAATCCCGCGCCGCAGCTGAGGTCGACGACCATATCGGTGAGCTGCCCCATGGCATGACGATTCAGCGGCAGGGCGGCGTCACCGAGGGCCGGCGCTTCCCGGATCCAGCTCAGGGTGATCGCAGGTCGCGAGGCGATGTGCGCGACGTACGCGTCGACCGCGTTGCGCACCTGCCGCTCCCAGTCGGCGTCGGGATCGATGGCGGCGCGGATCCGGGCGATGAGGTCCTCGTTGTTGGTGCGCAGCAGCTCGATGAAGCACTGTTCCTTGCTGGCGAACTGGTCGTAGAAGGTGCGCTTGGAGGTCTTGGCATTGCGGACGATGTCAGCGACGGTCGTGTCGCGATATCCGCGGGTGGCCAGCGACGTGGCGAGCCCGTCGAGCAGCCGCCCGCGGAAGGGCTGCGCCGCTGATTGTGCCGAGGGGACCTCGCCGTCTGCCATCTCTCCCAGAACCCTTGCCTAGCTGTGGTACCAGCCGGTACCGTACCCGATAACCGCGTGGTACACCGTGGTACCGCGCAATCAGGGGCTTGGAGCGTGCCATGGCCGAAACTGTCACCGCTGAACTCACCGAGTGTGCCCCGGCGATCCACCTGCCGCCGGCGACCGGAATCCCGAAGATTCTCCAAGGCGTCGCGTTCGCGACCAACCGGCGCCGGTTCGTCAACCGGATGGTGCCGCGACTCGGTCCGGTATTCACTTGTGACGCACCGGTTTTCGGACGCGCCGTGATGGTGACCGACCCGCAGCTGGCCAAGCAGTTGTTCGCCGCGAACCCGGCCGACGTGGGCAACATCCAGCCGAACCTGTCCCGCGTGCTCGGCAATGGATCGGTGTTCGCGCTCGACGGCGCCGACCACCGACTGCGCCGCAAGTTGCTGACGCCGCCGTTCCACGGCAAGAGCGTCAAGAACTACGAGCGCATCTTCGAAGAGGAGACGCTGCGCGCGGCGGCGTCCTGGCCGGAGGGGAAGTCGTTCCCCACGCTCGAACCGATGATGCACATCACCCTCAACGCCATTCTGCGCGCGGTGTTCGGCGCGGATGGCCACCACCTCGACGAACTGCGACGGATCATCCCGCCGTGGGTGACCCTGGGGTCGCGGCTGGCGGTGTTGCCCATGCCGGCGCGGACTTACGGCCGCTTCACCCCGTGGGGACGGCTCGCCGAGTACCGGCGGCAGTACGACGAAGTGGTCGGCCGGTTGATCGACACGGTCGCAGCAGACCCTGATCTCGAGAGCCGCGACGACGTGCTGGCGCTGCTGCTGCGCAGCACCTACGAGGACGGAACGGCGATGTCCCGCAGCGACATTGCCGACGAACTGCTGACGCTGCTGGCGGCGGGCCACGAAACCACCGCGGCCACCATGGCGTGGGTCTTCGAGCGGGTCTCCCGTCACCCCGAGGTGCTGCGGCGCCTCGAAGGCGAGGTGGCGGCCGGCGAGACCGATGAGTATCGCCAGGCGGTCCTGCTCGAGGTGCAGCGCATCCGCACCATCATCGACTTCGCCGGCCGGCACGTGTACGCGCCGTCGTTCCAGCTCGGGGAATGGGTGATCCCCCGCGGCTTCTCGGTCATCGTCGCGATCGACCACATGCACGAGGACGCAAAGGAATTCACCGATCCGGAGCGGTTCGACCCGGAGCGGTTCCTCGGGCGCCGGCCGCCGCTGGCGTTCCTGCCGTTCGGTGGGGGTACCCGGCGCTGCGTCGGGGCGGTGTTCGCGCAGGTCGAGATGGACGTCGTACTACGGACGGTGCTGCGCCACTTCGCCATTCAGGTCAACAGCGCGCCAGGGGAGCGGGTCTTCTCGCGCGGCGTGGCGTACACCCCGAAAGATGGTGGTCGAGTGACGCTGCGCCGGCGGGTCGCCCCGCTGTAGGTTCGTGCTGTGACCGAACGGATTACGCAGTACCGCAATGCCGGACTGACCTTCGATGTGGTCGACTCCGGTCCCATCGACGGTGACGCCGTGGTGTTGCTGCACGGCTTCCCGCAGACTGCCGAGTCGTGGAGGGCGGTTTCGGAGCTGTTGCATGCCAATGGTTTCCGCACGCTTGCCCCAAATCAGCGCGGCTATTCGCCCGGGGCCCGGCCGAAGGGCCGCCGGCAGTACACGATTCCCAAGCTGACCGACGACGTTGCCGCGCTGATCGACCTGGTCGGCGGACCGGTGCACGTGGTCGGGCACGACTGGGGTGCCGCCATCGCTTGGGCACTGACAGCGACGAGGCCGGAGCTGGTGCGCACCCTGACCGCGGTGTCGGTGCCCCACACCGGCGCCTTCCTGAAGGCGATGGCCGTCGGGACGCAGGCGCTGCACTCGTACTACATGCTGATCTTCCAGCTGCCGTGGCTCGGAGAACGATTCGCGAAGTTGATGATGCCGCGCAGTGGCATGACCGACGACGCACTGGCCGTCACGCGCGCCGAGGTATTCGACAGCGGGGCGCTGACCACCGCGCTCAACTGGTATCGGGCCATGCCGTTCGTGAACCCGAAATCGGCGTTCACCCCGGTGACTCGTCCCACCACGTACATCTGGAGCGACGGCGACATCGCGCTCGGCCGCAAGGGCGCCCTGCTCACCGAGCAGTACGTCCACGCGCCGTACCGGTTCGAGATCGTCGAGGGCGCAAACCACTGGCTACCGGATCAGCATCCCGAGGTGGTCGCCCGGTTGATCGCCGAGCGCGCTGCCACCGCCTAACTCGCGCGTTTGGGCAGTTTCCAGCCTGGCCGCGGGAAGTGGCAGGTGTAGCCGTTGGGGATGCGCTCGAGGTAGTCCTGGTGTTCGGGCTCGGCTTCCCAGAAATCGACGGCCGGCGTCACCTCGGTGACGACCTTGCCGGGCCAGAGGCCCGAGGCGTCGACGTCGGCGATGGTGTCCTCGGCGACGCGCTTCTGGTCGTCGTCGGTGTAGAAGATCGCCGAGCGGTAGCTGGTGCCGACGTCGTTGCCCTGCCGATTGACGGTCGACGGGTCGTGGATCTGGAAGAAGAACTCCAGTAGCGCCCGGAAGTCCGTCTGGGTTGGGTCGTAGACGATTTCGACGGCCTCGGCGTGGCCCGGATGGTTGCGATAGGTCGGGTGATCGTTCTTTCCGCCCGTGTAGCCGACGCGCGTGGTCAGCACGCCCGGCTGCTTGCGGATCAGGTCCTGCATGCCCCAGAAGCAGCCGCCGGCCAGGATGGCGGTTTCGGTGTCGGTCATCACTCCAGAGAACCGAACTCCCGGCGACTGCGCAAGTGCTCGACAAACGTCACTAGAACGTGTTCTAGTTTTCCTGTGACGGGCAACACCTTCAGTCGCGAAGAACTCATCGCGGCATTCGACGTCTTCGAGCAGACCGTGGACCGCGCCGCCCAGACGCGCGACTGGGATCCGTGGACCGACCATTACACCGAGGACGTGCTGTACATCGAGCACGCCATGGGCACCATGCACGGGCGCGAGGAGGTGCGGCCCTGGATCTGGAACACCATGGAGAACTTCCCCGGCAGCTACATGACGGCGTTTCCGTCGCTGTGGAAGGTCTACGACGAGGCGACCGGCCGCGTCATCTGCGAGTTGGACAACCCCATGCGCGATCCCGGCGACGGCACCATCATGGGCGCCACCAACATCTCGATCATGACGTACGCGGGCGACGGCCTGTGGAGCAAGCAGGAAGACATCTACAACCCCATGAAGTTCCTCGAGACCACCATGGCGTGGTGCAAGAAGGCCGAAGCGCTCGGCACGCTGCCCGAGGTCGCCGCGGACTGGATGCGCAAATTCGGCGGCCGGGGACGTCGGTGACGTCGCTCGTCATCGGAGCCAACGGCTACCTCGGCTCGCACGTCACCAGGCAGCTGGTGGCGGCCGGCGAAGACGTCCGGGTCATGGTGCGGGCCGGCGCCAACACCATCGGCATCGACGATCTCGCGGTGACCCGGTACGAAGGCGACATCTGGGACAACGACACCCTGCGTGCCGCGATGGCCGGAGCCGATGTCGTCTACTACTGCGTCGTCGACACCCGTGGCTGGCTGCGCGATCCGTCGCCGTTGTTCCGCACCAACGTCGAGGGCACCCGCAACGTGCTGAACGTCGCGGTCGAACCTGAAATCGCTTCAGGCCTCAAGAAATTCGTCTTCACGAGCAGCTACGCCACAGTGGGACGCAAGCGCGGCTTCGTCTCCACCGAAGATGACATCGCCGACGAGCGCACACTGCCGCCGTACGTACGGTCGCGCGTGCAGGCCGAGAAGCTCGTGCTCGAATACGCCCGTGAGCGCGGGTTGCCTGCCGTTGCGATGTGTGTGTCCACCACGTACGGCGGAACCGACTGGGGCCGCACACCGCACGGCGCCATCATCGCCGGCGCGGCATTCGGGAAGCTGCCGTTCGTGATGAGCGGCATCGAACTGGAAGCGGTCGACGTCAATGACGCCGCCCGCGCGCTGATCCTCGCCGCCGACAAGGGCCGGCCCGGTGAGCGATACCTCATCTCGGACAAGATGATCAGCAATGCCGAGGTGGCGCGGATCGCCGCGGCCGCCGCGGGCGTACCGGCTCCCGCCAAGTCGTTGTCGCTGCCGGTGACATACGCGCTCGCCTCCATGGGCACGATCAAGGGCCGGCTCAAAGGCACCGACGAGCACATGTCGCTGGCGTCGCTGCGCCTGATGCGCGCCGAGGCGCCCGTCGACTGCACCAAGGCCAGGGTCGAATTAGGTTGGGAGCCAAGGCCGGTGGAAGACGCGGTGCGCGACGCGGCGCGGTTCTGGGTGGGCTTGCGAAAGGCCCGGCAAGCGCAGAAATCAGGCGGCTGAACAACGCGCCGTACGGCGTTAAGTCGTAGCGCGGCGGCGCCGGTCCCGGTTAGCGTCGAAGCCATGACGGACAAATTGCAGGTGGACCTGAGCGGGGCGCCGCAGACGATGCTGGCCACGCTGTACGGCAAGGCGCTCGACGCCGACCTGCCGAACTCGGTCCTGCACGACACCTACGCCCGAGATGTCGTCGCGCGCATCGATTACGACTGGTCGCAGACCACGGTGACAGCCGCCAGGTCGCCGGGGATCACCCTGCGGTCCGCCTATTTCGACAAGACGGCCCGGCAGTTCCTGGCAGTGCATCCGGAAGCCGTTGTGCTGCACCTGGGTTGCGGGCTGGACAGCCGGTACTACCGGCTGGACCCGGGACCCGGCGTCGACTGGTACGACGTCGACTACCCGGAGGTCGCCGAGCTGCGCCGCCGGCTCTACCCGGCCCGCGAACACTGCCACATCGTGTCCGCATCGGTGACGGACCCGGCGTGGCTCGCCGACATCCCCACGGACCGCCCGGTGCTCATGCTCGCCGAGGGGCTCACCATGTACCTCAACGAGGACGACGGACAGGCCCTCTTCCGTCGCATCGTGGCGCATTTCCCAAGCGGGGAACTGCAGTTCGATGCGTTCAGTCGGCTGGGCGTGAAACTGCAATGGACCAACTCGATTGTCCGCCGATCGGGCGCGACGTTGCAGTGGGCCATGGACGGCCCGGACGACGTCCTGCCGGCCGTGCCGGGACTGCGACTGCTGTCGTGGGAGTCCGCCCTCGGCCCCGACGGCTACGACCGGCTGCCGACGGGCTTACGGGTGATGGCGGCCATCATGCGCGCGATACCGGGCATGCGTTATATGTCGCAGTACCACCGGTATTCGTGGGGCTGACCGCTGATCAGGCGGCTTCGGCGCGGGCCTTCAGGCGCTCGAGCGTCAGCCGGATGTTCTCGGCGTTGGCCGCATCGCGGTCGGCGACGCCGGTGAGCGAGGCGGCGAACATCTTCAGCAGGCCCGGCCGGTTGTCCCAGGTGGACTCGGCGACCCGGCAGCCATTCGGCGTCTCGGTGATGTCGTAGCGCCAGTGTGCGATGGGCACGATCGAGGACTTCACGGCGAACCCGAACGTCTTGCCCGGCTCCGCTTCGGTGACGGTGCAGCTGGTGGTCCAGGTCTTCGATCCGTTGCGGTTGTGGCCCTTGAACACCGCACCCGGTACCGCCGACGAACCCTTCTGCCATTCCATGGTGTGAGCCTCCTCGGCGAGTGCGGTCAAGGTGGGCAGATCGGTCAGCAACGCGTACACCGCCGACGGGCTGGCGGCGATCTCGATGGCAGCGGTGACGGTGGCGGGTCCCTGTGCGGTCATGGGGCTGATCGTAGACAGGCCGTCCAGGGGTAAGGCAAGCGGTAATTGTCGCTGCCGCAACAAGAGTGCTCGGACTTTTCGGGTAACCGTTCGGGGTATCCCGGCGATATACCGCGTGACGGCACCTTCCAACGAAGGAGTTGGGTTGATATGAGCAAAAAGACGTTTGTGGCAGCTACCGCGCTCACCACCGGTGTGAGTGCGGCGATTATGGGATTGGGAGTCAATATCGCGCAGGCGAAGCCTGCACCGCCCTGTCCGCCGATGCAGGTGTGCAACGGTCCGGGGAACGGGCACGGCCCGGGTGGCGGCGGTCCGCCCGGAAACCCCGGCGGTCCGCCTGGAAACCCCGGCGGTCCGCCTGGAAACCCGGGTGGTCCCGGCGGCGGGCCGGGCGGGCCACCGCCCGGCAACCCGGGTGACCAAGACAATGGCCGAGGGGACTGGCATCCCGGGGACCAGGGGAACTGGCACCCCGGGCCGGGCGACCCGGGGCCGGGTGACTGGCACTGGCGCGGCGGTCCGCCGCCGTGGGGTCATGGCCCGGGTCCGTGGGGCTGGGGACCACCGCCGCGGCCCAACATCATCTGGGTGGCGCCGCCGCCGTGGGCACCACCGCCTCCGCCGTTCGACTACTGGGGCTACACCGTCTACCCGGTGTGGGACCCGGGCTTCATGGCGTGGGGTTTCTGGTTCTTCGGCATCTGGATTGCGCTGTAATCCGTCAGTAGCTGCCGTCTGATGACTGGGCCTGTCACTGGTGACAGGCCCAGCGTCATGTCGGGAATCGGCGCTGCCGAGGAAGGTGTTGCAATGAGCATGACCGAGCGTCCCGTGCTGCAGCCCACTGCGGCTCACCCCATCACCATCACGCCGACTACCGGACGCGTCACCGTCACGGTCAACGGACGCGTGGTGGCGGACACCGCTGCCGCGCTCACCCTGCAGGAGTCGAATTATCCAGCGGTGCAATATGTTCCGCTCACAGACGTCGACCAGGCGGCGCTGACCAGGAGCACGACCACCAGCTACTGCCCGTACAAGGGCGATGCCGGCTACTACCACGCCGGCGACGTGGAGGACGTCATCTGGGCCTACGAACAGCCCTACCCCGCGGTCGCGGAAATCGCCGGCCGGGTGGCGTTCTATCCGGACAAGGCCGACATCGTGGTGCATCCCGCCTAACCTGAACCCGTGCCCACCGCCAGCCTGGCCCTGGACGGCCCGGCCGGCCTCGGTCTGACGTTGTCGCCGCTGCGCCGAGGCGGAACCGACCCGACCTTCCGGACCGTCGACGGCGTCATCTGGCGCACCAGCCTGATGCGCACCGGCGGGGTGACGGCGCGGCTCAGCTCGCCGGACCTCAAGACCGTGGACTGCGAAGTGTGGGGTGACGGTGCCGCCGAATTCCTGGACGGGTTACCCGGGCTGGTCGGCGCCGAGGATGACACCACGGGGTTCGAGCCGGGGGAACCGGTCATCGCTGAAGCCTGGCGCCGGGTGCCGTATCTGCGCTTATGCCGTACCGGTCGGGTGCTGGAGGCGCTGATCCCGGCGATCCTGGAGCAGCGGGTGCAAGGCATGGATGCGTGGAATTCGTTCCGCACGCTGACTCTGCGGCATGGCGCGCCCCCGCCCGGCCCGGCGCCGGCCGGGATGCGTCTGCCCCCGACGGCCGACGTGTGGCGCCGCATCCCGTCCTGGGAATTTCATCGGGCCAACGTGGACCCTGGTCGGGCCCGCACCCTGGTCGGCTGTGCCCAACGGGCCGATGCGCTGGAGCGGCTGACACCCGCTACGGCGACGACGGCGCTCATGTCGTTGCCGGGAGTCGGGCTGTGGACGGCTGCCGAGACGGTGCAGAAGGCGTTCGGCGACGCCGACGCGCTCTCGGTCGGCGACTATCACCTGGCGAAGATGGTGGGTTGGACGCTCCTGGGTCACCCGATCGACGACGCAGCGATGGTCGAACTGCTGGAACCGCTCCGGCCGCACAGGCACCGGGCCGTGCGGCTGCTCGAGGTCAGTGGCCTGGCCCGTAACCCGAGATTCGGTGCGCGCCAGGCGATTCCGAACTTGAAGGAGATCTAGTCCGCAGCGGGTTCCGCGGCCTTGCCGAACAGCAGCGGATAGGCGACGCCCGCGAGCGCGGCCCCGACCAACGGTGCCAACCAGAACGCCCACAGCTGCGTCGGCGCCCCGTTGCCGTTGAAGAACGCCACGGCGGTGGAGCGGGCGGGGTTGACCGAAGTGTTGGAGATCGGGATCGAGATCAAATGGATCAGGGTCAGGGACAGGCCGATGGACAGGCCGGCGAACCCCCGGGGCGCCCGGGCGTCGGTGGAGCCCAGAATCACGAACAAGAACATCGCGGTCAGGACGATTTCGGTGATGAGCACCGACGCCAGGCCGAAATGTTCCGGTGAGTGGTCACCGAAACCGTTCGCTGCCATGTTCCCGGTTGCCGACCAACCCTGCTGGCCGCTGCCGATCCAGTAGATGACCCCGCCGGCGATGAGCCCACCGATGACCTGGGCGATCCAGTACGCCGGCAGCGCCTTCCACTCGATCCGGCGGGCCAGGGCCGCGCCGAGCGTGACCGCCGGATTGAAATGACCACCGGAGATGCTGCCGAAGGCATAGACGCCCGTGAGTACCGTGAGGCCGAAAGCGATTGCGACACCGAGGAATCCGATGCCGATGGAGGTGTGTTCGCTCGGGTTGGCGGCGAACACTGCGGCGCCGCAGCCACCGAGCACCAGCCAGAAGGTGCCGACGGCCTCCGCCGCCAGCTTCTGTGTCATCGTGGGAGCACTCATTTGGTCGAACCCTCCAATTCCAGTCGAAAGAGCCGGGTCAGCAAACAGCAGTTCGAGCGTCCCACCGGTAGGCGCCCGCACTGCCGCTCGTTGCTGAATAGCCGCGCAAAGGTGACCGGAGGTTGCCCGGCGGCGGGCGCCGAATCTAAGAATCTGAGCAATCTTTGCAGCAAATAAATATTCGGTAACAGCCTGCGGAAATGTGATTTATAGCAAATTCAAACCGGGGGTTGCGACCGGCGGTGCGGGTGGGCCCTGCGCGGGTGTGACCGGAATTGATTGGCGAAACCGCAAGGGCTCCAATAGAATTGACGCTACCGACCGGTAGCTTTTGAGTGCCCTGGAACACAGTCGCAGCAACCTCATTAGGTCTGCCTAAGTTGGCATGTCAGGCCGGGTTTGTCATATCGTTTTGTCTCAATCGAGGCGAGCGGGACGGCCCGTCGTTCAGTGCTGCACGCTGGCATACCGTCGCTCAGTCCGCTGGCGCCGCTACAAAGCGGCGGTCAAGCGATGCTTCGTAAAGAAGATGGTGAAGGGTTAGGTGGGAATGGCGCTGCAGCACGGCGGACCCAGCAAGGTCGGGCTGTACAACCCCGCGCATGAGCACGACGCCTGCGGCGTCGCCATGGTCGCGGACATCTACGGACGTCGGAGCCGTGACATCGTCGACAAGGCGATCACGGCACTGTTGAACCTGGAGCACCGCGGTGCCGCAGGTGCCGAGCCGAACACCGGCGACGGCGCAGGCATCCTGCTGCAGGTTCCCGACGAGTTCCTCCGCGCGGTCTGCGCGGAAGAAGGCTTCGAACTGCCTGCCGAGGGCAGCTATGCCACGGGCATCGCCTTCCTGCCGCAGTCGGCCCGCGACGCCAAGCTGGCGTGCGAGGCCGTCGAGAAGATCGTCGAAGCCGAGGGCCTGCAGGTCCTGGGCTGGCGCGACGTGCCGTTCGACGAGTCGTCGCTGGGCGCCCTGGCGCGTGACGCCATGCCGACCCTGCGTCAGATCTTCATCGCCGGCGCTGACGGCATGCAGCTCGAGCGCCGCGCCTACGTGATCCGCAAGCGCGCCGAGCACGAGCTGGGCACCAAGGGTCCGGGCCAGGACGGCCCCGGTCGCGAGACCGTGTACTTCCCGAGCCTGTCGGGCAAGACCATCGTCTACAAGGGCATGCTCACCACCCCGCAGCTCAAGGCGTTCTACCTGGACCTGCAGGACGAGCGGATGAAGAGCGCACTGGGCATCGTGCACTCGCGGTTCTCGACCAACACGTTCCCCTCGTGGCCGCTGGCGCACCCGTTCCGCCGGGTCGCCCACAACGGTGAGATCAACACCGTCAACGGCAACGAGAACTGGATGCGGGCCCGTGAGGCGCTCATCCACACCGACGTATTCGGGTTCCATAACGACCTGAACAAGATTTTCCCGGTCTGTACGCCGGGCGCCTCGGACACCGCACGGTTCGACGAGGCGCTCGAACTCCTGCACCTGGGTGGACGTCCGCTGCACCACGCGGTGCTGATGATGATCCCCGAGGCGTGGGAACGCAGCGAGACCATGGACCCCGCGCGGCGGGCGTTCTACCAGTACCACTCGTCGCTCATGGAGCCGTGGGACGGCCCGGCGTCGGTGTGCTTCACCGACGGCACCATCGTTGGCGCGGTCCTGGACCGCAACGGCCTGCGTCCGTCGCGCATCTGGGTCACCGATGACGGCCTGGTCGTCATGGCCTCCGAGGCCGGCGTCCTGGACCTGGACCCGTCGACCGTCGTCAAGAAGCTGCGCCTGCAGCCCGGCCGCATGTTCCTCGTGGACATGGCAGAGGGCCGGATCGTCGACGACGAGGAGATCAAGGACAAGCTCGCCGCCGAGCACCCCTACCAGGAGTGGCTCGACAACGGTCTGTTCCACATCGACGACCTGCCTCCGGGCGACTATGTCAAGATGCCGCACCACCGCGTGGTCCTGCGTCAGCAGGCGTTCGGCTACACGAACGAAGAGGTCACCCAACTGATCGTGCCGATGGCACGCACCGGCGCCGAGGCGCTGGGTTCCATGGGTACCGACACCCCGATCGCTGTGCTGTCGCAGCGGCCGCGGATGCTCTATGACTACTTCCAGCAGCTCTTCGCGCAGGTCACCAACCCGCCGCTGGACGCCATCCGCGAAGAGGTCGTGACGAGCCTCTCGGGCGTCATCGGCCCCGAGGGCGACCTGCTGAACCCGGACGAGAACTCGTGCCGGCAGATCGTCGTACCGCAGCCGATCCTGCGCAACGGCGACCTGTCCAAGCTCATCTGTGTCGACCCCGACCACGAGATCCGGGGCCGCAAGCACGGCATGCGCGCCGCGGTCGTCAGCTGCCTGTACCCCGTCGCCGACGGTGGAGACGGTCTGCGTCGCGCCCTGGAGGATGTCCGCACCAAGGTGTCGCAGGCCATCCGCAACGGTGCCCGCATCATCGTGCTGTCGGACCGTGAGTCCAACGAGTGGCTGGCGCCGATCCCGTCGCTGCTGTCGACGGCGGCCGTCCACCACCACCTCGTCCGGGAACGCACCCGTACCCAGGTCGGCCTGGTGGTCGAGTCCGGGGACGCCCGTGAGGTGCACCACATGGCCATGCTGGTGGGTGTCGGCGCCGCCGCGATCAACCCGTACATGGCCTTCGAGACCATCGAAGACATGGTCGACCGCGGCGTCATCACCGGCATGACGAGCGACAAGGCCAAGGCCAACTACGTCAAGGCCGCCGGCAAGGGCGTGCTGAAGGTGATGTCCAAGATGGGCATCTCGACGCTGGCGTCCTACACCGGCGCCCAGCTGTTCCAGGCCGTCGGCATCAACCAGCGCGTGCTCGACGAGTACTTCACCGGCATCTCCTGTCCGACCGGTGGCATCGACCTCGACGACATCGCGGCCGACGTCGCGGCGCGGCACAGCCTCGCCTACCTCGACCGGCCCGACGAGTGGGCGCACCGTGAGCTCGAGGTCGGCGGCGAGTACCAGTGGCGCCGCGAAGGCGAGTACCACCTGTTCAACCCGGACACGGTGTTCAAGCTCCAGCACTCCACGCGGACCGGGCAGTACTCGGTGTTCAAGGAGTACACCAAGCTGGTCGACGACCAGAGCGAGCGCATGGCCTCCCTGCGTGGCCTGTTCACGTTCAAAGACGGTGTGCGCGAACCTATCTCGATCGACGAGGTGGAACCCGCCAGCGAGATCGTCAAGCGCTTCTCCACGGGCGCGATGAGCTACGGCTCGATCTCGGCCGAGGTGCACGAGACCCTGGCCATCGCGATGAACCGCCTTGGCGGACGGTCGAACTCGGGTGAGGGCGGCGAGAACGTCGAGCGGTTCGACCGGGACGCCAATGGCGACTGGCGACGCAGCTCCATCAAGCAGGTGGCGTCGGGCCGCTTCGGTGTCACGTCGCACTACCTGACCAACTGCACCGACATCCAGATCAAGATGGCCCAGGGCGCCAAGCCTGGTGAGGGCGGTCAGCTTCCGGGGCACAAGGTGTACCCGTGGGTGGCCGAGGTGCGGCACTCGACCCCGGGTGTCGGCCTGATCTCGCCGCCGCCGCACCACGACATCTACTCGATCGAGGATCTGGCGCAGCTGATCCACGACCTGAAGAACGCCAACCCCGAGGCCCGCATCCACGTGAAGCTGGTGTCGGAGAACGGCGTCGGCACGGTTGCCGCGGGCGTCTCGAAGGCGCACGCCGACGTGGTGCTCATCTCCGGGCACGACGGCGGCACCGGTGCGACCCCGCTCACCTCGCAGAAGCACGCAGGTGCGCCGTGGGAGCTGGGCCTGGCCGAGACGCAGCAGACCTTGCTGCTCAACGGTCTGCGCGACCGCATCGTCGTGCAGGTGGACGGCCAGCTCAAGACGGGCCGCGACGTCGTCATCGCCGCGCTGCTCGGCGCCGAGGAGTACGGCTTCGCCACCGCGCCGCTGGTGGTCTCGGGCTGCATCATGATGCGCGTCTGCCACCTCGACACCTGCCCGGTGGGTGTAGCCACCCAGAACCCGGTGCTGCGCGAGCGGTTCACCGGCAAGCCGGAATTCGTCGAGAACTTCTTCCTGTTCATCGCCGAAGAGGTCCGGGAACTGATGGCGCAGTTGGGCTTCCGCACCATCAACGAGATGGTCGGCCAGGTCGGCGCGCTGGACACCAGCAAGGCCGTCGAGCACTGGCGGGCACAGAAGCTGGACCTGACCCCGGTGCTGTACGAACCGGAGTCGGCCTTCATGAAGCAGGATCTGTACTGCACGTCGAGCCAGGACCACGGTCTGGACAAGGCGCTCGACCAGCAGCTGATCGCCGAGTGCCGGGACGCCATCGAGTCCAAGGTGCCGGTGAGCCTGGCCATGAAGATCACCAACGTGAACCGCACCGTCGGCACCATGCTGGGCCACGAGGTCACCAAGGTCCACGGCGGCCAAGGTCTTCCGGACGGCACCATCGACATCACGTTCGACGGCTCTGCGGGTAACAGCTTCGGCGCGTTCCTCCCGAAGGGCATCACCCTCCGGGTGAACGGCGATGCCAACGACTATGTCGGCAAGGGTCTTTCGGGCGGACGCATCGTGGTGCGCCCGTCGAAGAACGCGCCGGCCGGCTACGTCGCCGAGGAGAACATCATCGGCGGCAACGTGATCCTGTTCGGTGCCACCAGCGGGCAGGCCTTCCTGCGCGGCGTGGTGGGCGAGCGGTTCGCGGTGCGTAACTCGGGCGCGCAGGCGGTCGTCGAAGGCGTCGGCGATCACGGCTGTGAGTACATGACCGGTGGCAAGGTTGTCATCCTCGGAGCGACCGGACGTAACTTCGCTGCGGGTATGTCCGGCGGTATGGCCTACGTCTACGACCCGCAGGGCGCCTTGCCGGGCAACATCAACGGCGAGATGGTCGATCTCGATGTGCTGGACGCCACTGATGAACTGTGGCTGCACGAGATGATCACCGCCCATGTCGATGGGACTGAATCGGCTGTGGGACAGCGGATTCTGGCCGATTGGCAGAATCAGAAGGAGCAGTTCATCAAGGTGATGCCGCGCGACTACAAGCGGGTACTGGAGGCGATCGCCGAGGCCGAGGCCGCCGGCGAGAACGTCAGCGACGCGATCATGGCGGCCGCTCGTGGCTGATCCGAACGGCTTCCTCAAGCACACCCACCGTGAGACCCCGGTCCGCCGGCCGGTCGACCTGCGCCTCAAGGACTGGAAAGAGGTCTACGAGGAGTTCTCGAAGGAGACCCTGCAGGTCCAGGCCTCGCGCTGCATGGACTGCGGTATCCCCTTCTGCCACAACGGTTGTCCGCTGGGGAACCTGATCCCCGAGTGGAACGACCTGGTATACCGGGACCGCTGGCGCGACGGCATCGAGCGCCTGCACGCCACCAACAACTTCCCGGAATTCACCGGGCGGCTGTGCCCGGCGCCATGTGAGGCGTCGTGCGTCCTCGGCATCAACCAGGACCCGGTGACCATCAAGCAGGTCGAGGTCGAGCTGATCGACAACGCCTTCGACCAGGGCTGGGTCAAGCCGATGGTCCCGGACGTCAAGACCGGTAAGAAGGTCGCCGTCGTCGGTTCCGGACCGGCCGGCCTGGCCGCTGCCCAGCAGCTGACCCGTGCCGGACACGACGTGACCGTGTTCGAACGGGCGGACCGCATCGGTGGTCTGCTGCGTTACGGCATCCCGGAATTCAAGATGGAGAAGCGGCACATCGACCGTCGTCTGGAGCAGATGGCGGCTGAGGGCACGCAGTTCCGCGCCGGCGTCAACGTCGGCGTCGACATCACCGTCGAGCAGCTGCAGGAAGACTATGACGCGGTGGTCCTGGCCGGTGGCGCGACCGCTTGGCGCGACCTGCCGATCCCGGGCCGCGAGCTCGAGGGCATCTACCAGGCCATGGAGTACCTGCCCTGGGGTAACCGCGTGCAGCTCGGCGACGACGTCGTCGATGCTGACGGCCAGCCGCCGATCACGGCCAAGGGTAAGAAGGTCGTCATCATCGGTGGTGGTGACACCGGCGCCGACTGCCTGGGCACCGCCCACCGGCAGGGTGCCGAGAGCATCCACCAGTTCGAGATCATGCCGCGTCCGCCGGAGGAGCGCGCCGAGTCGACCCCGTGGCCGACCTACCCGCTCATGTTCCGGGTGTCCTCGGCACACGAAGAGGGCGGCGAGCGTGTCTTCTCGGTCAACACCGAGGAGTTCGTCGGCACCGACGGCAAGCTCTCCGCGCTGAAGGTGCACGAGGTCGTCATGAAGGCCGGCAAGTTCGAGAAGGTCGAGGGTTCGGACTTCGAACTCGCGGCGGACATCGTCTTCCTGGCCATGGGTTTCGTCGGCCCGGAGCGTGAAGGCCTCCTGACCGAGCTGGGCGTCGAGCTCACCGACCGCGGAAACGTGGCTCGGTACAACGACTTCCAGACCACCGTGCCCGGCGTCTTCGTCGCCGGCGACATGGGCCGCGGCCAGTCGCTGATCGTGTGGGCCATCGCCGAGGGCCGCGCCGCGGCCGCCGGTGTGGACCGCTTCCTGATGGGCGAGTCGGCGCTGCCGAAGCCGATCAAGCCGACGGCAGCTCCGCAGCGCTGATCTGGCAATCGACCGAGGCCCGGTGGTGCGATGCACCGCCGGGCCTCAGTCAATTTGCGAACGTCGGCGACCGAGGTGGGTGGCCCACACGAACAGGAGTGCCGCAACGGCGGCACAGCCGGCATTCACCCACGACTTTTCGACAAGGTTGAGCGCACAGATCGCGGCCAACAGGCCTGCGAGGGCGTAATTGAACAGGGCCCATCGTCGCAGCCAGAGCTGATTTGGGGGCCGTCGTGCCATGGCGAACTGGATGGCCGTGGACACAACGGTCAGCACGATTGCAACGACGGACAGCGCCGGCAACACCGCGGGAACTATGCCCATGTTCACGGGTGTGCCGCCCGTCGGTGCAGGACCTGGCCGATGGCCTGTTTCGACATGAGGATGAGTTTAGGTTCGTAGCAACCGCGGTCCTGACGCTATTTGGTTGGCGGGAATTGATGACGGGCGTCGCCTGCACTGGTCGGTAAAATCGGTCGGTGGATAGCGGGGGAGGACAGACGCGGCTGCCGCGTCTTGTGGTGCTGGGTGCGGTCGCTATCGCGATATTGGCGTTGGTGGCACACAACCAACTGGTGCCGTTCGACGTCAAGTTCTTCGGATTGATGGAGAACGACTTCGACCTGTCGACGTACCGTGCTGCGGTAGATGGGCTTTGGGACGGTAAGCCGCTGTACGAGACGCCGGCGTTGAAAGAGGCTTGGTTCGTCTATCCGCCGTTCGCGACGGTGTTGCTTGTTCCGCTCGCGTGGGCCAGTTTTGAAGTCGCGAAGTGGTCGCTGGTGGTCCTGTCGGTGGGGCTTTTGGCGTTGTTGGCTTGGCGCATCATGCGATTGGCAGGCGTTCGTGCTGACTGGAGACTGGCGACGGTCAGCGCCGCACTCGGCGTGACGGTCATGGATGTCGAGCCGGTGCAGGCCACGCTCTGGTGGGGCCAGATCAACGTGGTGCTCATGGCGATGGTGCTGCTGGATCTGTTGCGGCCCAAAGGTTCCCGTGGACGAGGTTTCGGGTTGGGCCTGGCGGCAGGTATCAAGCTGACTCCGCTGGTGTTCCTACCGTACCTGCTGCTGACTCGACAATGGCGCGCTTTTGCCGTTGCCACAGGGACTTTCGTGGTGACGGTGGTTGGTACCTGGCCGTTCCTCTCGAGGGACAGTGGCTGGTTCTGGGCTCATCTCGGAGATACCACGCACATCGCCCATATCGATCACCTGGCGAACCAGTCGATCAATGGCTTCCTCGCTCGCTTCTTCGCACCCCTTCCGCGGCCTGAGTGGTTGTGGATCATCTTGAGCCTCTTGGCCCTTGCTGCCGGACTGGCGGTGGCGTTCTGGGCCCACCGCCGCGGCGAACAGGCACTCGCGCTGGTGGCGGTGGGCCTGACCGGTTGTGCCGTCTCGCCGTTCAGCTGGGCGGCGCACTGGGTGTGGTTCGCACCGGCGATCTTCTGGCTCGTCGGGAAAGCCTGTACGACGCAGGGTGGTTGGGCTCGGGGCTGGGCGTACCGTGCTGCTGGCTTGTTCGCGATGGTATTCATGTGGACGCTGCACAAGCCCGGCCGAAACAACACCACGATGTACTTCAGCGGCGTGTACTGGAATTTCCTTGACCTGCGGCCGTTCTGGATCGGCCAATTGATGAGCGCATGGTATCCGCTCGTGTACCTGTGCTTCCTGATCGGTGCGGTCGGCTGGTTGCGGTTGAGCACGTCGGAGCCGCCGGTGGTGGGCGCGATGCCCATGACTGCCGACGATCTAGGGGACTACCCGCCGGACTTCCTTGACGACGAGGTGGCTGCTCGCGCGTAGAGCGGTCGAGGGCCGCGCCGCGGCCGCCGGTGTGGGGCGCTACCGGTTGACGAGCGAGAACAGCTCGGTGCCGTCGTCGGACAACCGCACCAAAGTGTCGCCCAGTCTTTCGACCGTGCCGAGAGAGCCGGGCGGTCTCGGAATCGTCCACGCCAATTCGCAAGTGGTGAGGTTGTAGGCCTGGGCCAGTGGCTGTCCGGAGGCCGCCTCCGCGCGACCCCTAGGCGCTCGCACTATCACGGCTTCGTCGGTGCCGAGGTAGTCGGAGAAATCCAGGGGGCAGGGTTTGCCTATCGCACCGGACGATATGTCGTGAGAGCGGTATTTGTAATGCACGCTGTTGGTCTCGTCGCTGATCCACAACTTGGTGCCGATCAAGAACGTGTTGCGTGGGCTGCTGCTGGGCATTTCCAGCAGCTTGCGTCCGTGGGTGTCGTATATCGAGAGCATGTCGTCTAAGCCCAGTACTTCCACCAGGTTCCCTGTTACAGCGGTCAACCACCCGTTGATTCGTCTGCCATTGATCGGATTTCCCTTGCTGTCAAAGAGTTGGGCGAATCGGTGACCGGACCCGGAGTCGAACTGGCCGGCGAAGCCGCCCTCGAAAAAGTAATGGGCGGAGAAGTCCGCATCGGAGGGCAACCGAGGCGACCATTGGCGGCCATCTTTGACGGAGAACATCAGGACGCCACCGTGTCCCTTGCCGCCAAACGCGATGTCGTCGGCGACCAAACCCAGGCCGTCACCGTAACCGGGTACGTGCCAAGTCTTTTCTGCGTGCCTGCCGACCCCGTATGCGCCGATCCCCTTCTCCATCGCCACCAAGTAGTTCGGCGTCCACTCCACGCTCGGTTGGG